>ENA-OQAB01000827-OQAB01000827.1-human-gut-metagenome-genome-assembly--contig:-NODE-827-length-15623-cov-3.208699_pt1 | contig 15623 bp, 15 predicted proteins | sample MGYA00242490_ERZ504517 | MGnify/ENA primary metagenome ERZ504517 (study PRJEB26092, sample SAMD00036298) | human gut metagenome | host: Homo sapiens | study: EMG produced TPA metagenomics assembly of...
CGGTCTGATGGACAGGCGGGATGACTCTCGGCGGCGCCGTAACCAGCGGAGCCAAAGGCTTAAGTCCTGTATCGGAAGTCGGCCGCAGGCCTTTCATGCGAACGATTTCCGTCATCAAATCCTTAAAGACCGGGGCTGCAACCTGAGCCCCGTAATAGACGCCGCTCGGTGCATCGACGACGATTAAAACCAGGAACTGCGGATCTTCTACAGGACCAAAGCCGATGAAGGAACCGACATACTGACCTTCGGCATAGCCCGTGCTGTCAGCCGTCTTCTTCTGGGCTGTCCCGGTCTTACCGGCAAAGGTATATCCTTCGATTTTTGCATTTTGGCCGCCGCCGGAAGAAATTTCTTCTCCCATGAATTTACTGATCGTCTCTGCCGTCTCCGGCTTAATCGGCTGACCGACTTCAACGGGTTCTTTCTTTTCGTAAACCGATCCGTCGGGATTGTCGATTTCTTTTACGATAAAAGGCTTCATCATGTGGCCATCATTGGCAATCGCACTGAAAGCCTGGACCATTTGCAGCGGCGTGACGGCGATCCCCTGGCCAATCCCCATGGAGGCCGTATCGACGATGGACATGGTACTCGGCGAAAACAGGATACCCTCCTGTTCGCCCGGAAGTTCAATGCCCGTAATCGAACCGAAGCCGAAACGGTGAGCATATTCGGTCAATAATTTTCCGCCTGCTTTTACAGCAATGTGGACCATACCGGTATTAATAGAGTACATAATGATTTCTCGAAGGGTGACATTTCCAAGGCCCTTCTCATCCCAGTTATGCATCGTCCGATCGGCTACCTGAATGGAACCCGTATCATGGTAGACGTCACTGACGCTCCATTTCCCCGAGTCGAGGGCCGACGCTGCCATGAGAGGCTTAAAGGTCGATCCCGGCTCATAAACGTTGACGACGGCCCGATTGCGATACGATTCTTTATCGCCCTTGCCATAATGATTCAAATCATAGGTCGGCCGGCTGGCCATGGCCAAAATTTCACCGGTCTTGGGATTCATGACGATGATGGCAGCCCCTTCCGGCTTATTTCGATTCATGATGCCGTCCAATTCTTTTTCAGCCAGATACTGAATGGTACTGTCGAGGGTAAGGCTGACCGACCGTTCTTTATCAGGCAGGAATTTCTTCAAGGCCGATTCAAAGACCGGAATGTTATTGCTGTCGGTCTGAAGGCGGAAGGTCTGCTTGTTGCCGCGGATTTCATCGTCGAGAATCATTTCAGATACCATCGAGACCGCGGTCGTTATCGCCGACAAAGCCGATGACCTGAGCCGCCATGGAATCGTAGGATAAAAGCGGCGGTTTTCATCGCGAAAGACGAGACCGTGCAGCTTTTCGCCCTTAATGACCTCTTCGACGGCTTTCGTATTTATCGTGGTCCATCTGGCGGTCGAGCCAGACAAAGGCCGTGTCGTCTTTAAGGCGCCGCAGTATTTCATCCTGAGAAATACGAAGGTACGGTGCCAAAAGCTCCGCCACCTTTTCCGGCGGCTCATTGAGCATCGTCGGATCGGCGTAGAGTGATTTCGACATTTCGCTGATGGCCAGAACTTTGCCGTTGCGGTCGAGGATCATGCCTCGCGGCGATTGGAGATTCCGTTCCGTCTCACTTTGCATCTCGGCCATGGCCATCATATCATCATGATGAAGGACTTGATGATAAAAAAGGGCGCCCAGGACGGCTGCTGAAAGGAGCATCATAAAGAAAACGCAGACGGCAATATGGAAACGGATATAGCGATTCTCTCTTTTTTCGGTATTATCCATGATTTGCATCCCCTTCATGGCGTTCCATCCAGCGCCGGGCGGCTGCTGCCAAGGTATCGGCGTCGTTGGCCAGTTCTTTGTTTTGAACCCGCTTCAACAGGACGCGCAGACACTGACCGGTCCGGTTCCGACACAGGTCAGGAATGCGGCGGTCATAGACGAGATCCTTCGGACTGACCGGCATGGCGGCTGCCAGCATAGCCATATACTCGCCGAAGGATTCCGTCCCTTCCGTATTGGTATCTTCGCGGCCACAACCGATGATATCACCGACGGACAGGGCTGTTGCCTGATGAACGGCCTCAACGAGGTCATCGGTCCGATAAAAAGGCCCCTGCAGGGCTTCACGGCGGAGCCATTTTTCGACATTTCCTTCAGCCGTATTGGCAAAGAAATGAAATTTCATATGAGTCTTGACCAGCCAGGCCACCCGTTCGGCAAAGGCCGGTTTCTTGCGCCAGCGCAGCAGCACGGCTTCCGCCATTTCCGCCCCTTCCGAATCATGGCAGTAATCGGTATAGCGGCCTTCTTTTTCACCGCGAATACCGGGCAGCCCTTTGGCCACATCGTGGAACAAAGCGGCATAGCGAATGGTCAAGTCGGGCGGCGTGTGGGCCACTGTCGCCAGCGTATGGACCCAGGCATCAAAAAGATGGAAAGGCTTCGACTGCGGCGTATCGGGCAAGTGGCCTAATTCCGGCAGGATGGGAATCGCCGTATAAACCCCATTTTCTTTTTGACGGCAGGAACAGGCGGCAAGGCCGCTGCGGACAAGAATATCCAAGCCGCGGAAGGCAGCCGGTGTCACCATCAGTCGATCGAGTTCACTGACGACCCGCTCAAGGGACAAGCCGGAAACGCGGTCAAAGGCCGACGGCATGGCAGCTACGGTTTCCTTGGAGGCCATAAAATCAAGCTGACCGGCAAAACGGCACAGGCGAAAGAGGCGCAGGGCATCTTCCTGAAAACGACGCACGGGATCGCCGACAGTAACCAGCCGTTTCTTCTTCAAATCCTTTCGGCCGCCGACATAGTCGTAAATCTCACCGCTTCTGTCCATGGCCAAGGCGTTGACGGTAAAATCGCGGCGCAGCACGTCTTCGCGAAGGGTATCAGGCATACCAAACCGATTCCGGCCGGTGGCTGTCAGTACCGTAAGATTCACCGCGAAAAGTAGCAACTTCAAAGGGTTGTCCCTCGAGGACGACGACGACGATGCCAAAGGCTTCGGCGTTGATTTCCGCCGTATGCCAGCCCTTTTCTTCAGCGACGCGGCGGATATCGTCAGGCCGGGCCGACGTTGCAATGTCGTAATCATGAGGCGTCCGTCCCATGAGCAGATCGCGGACAGCTCCGCCGACGACATACGCTTCAAACCCGGCATCTTCCAGTGCCATAAGCAGTTGATGCGCTCGTTCTTCCATCATCCCGGCCCTCCTTTCCTTTAGAAATTAATGATGTTATATTATAACACGAATAGACGGTACTGACCACTATCTGATAGCCTATCGTTATGATATAATTCACTCATAAGGTGAACATAACAGTCCGCCAGGGAACATAAAAAGGAGGTAATCTCTTGGACACTGGTTTAATACATCTATACTGCGGCGACGGCAAAGGCAAGACGACGGCCTCACTAGGGCTGGCCCTGCGCTGTGCCGGCCGTGGGGGGCGCGTCCTCTTTTCCCAGTTTTTAAAAGGGCGGCCCACAGGCGAACTCACGTCCCTACAGAAAATTCCGGCCATCACCGTCCTTCGGGGCAAGGCCATCCTTAAATTCACCTTTCAAATGACGGATGACGAGAAACGAGAGACGAAAGAAGCACAAACGGCTTTATTCCATAAGGTCTGTGCCTTTTGCCGAGACCAAAAGCCCGACCTGGTCGTCTGTGACGAACTCATCGGCGCCTCGGCCCTGGGCTTGGTACCGGAGGCAGAGGTCCTCCGCTTTTTACAAGAAAAGCCCGAAAAAACCGAAGTCGTCCTGACCGGACGCAATCCCAGTCCGGCCCTCGTAGATCTCGCCGACTACGTATCGGAAATCAAAAAGATAAAGCATCCCTTCGACCGGGGCATTCCGGCCCGTGAAGGAATTGAAGAATAGCTTAAAGGGGGAACCTCACATGATTCATATCTTTGAAGCGGTAAAAGAAGAACAAAGAGAACTCATCTCCTTGCGCCGCCATTTCCACGAATATCCGGAATTATCAAAACAAGAAGACCGGACCATTGCTTATATTGCCCAAAAACTCGATGAATACGGTATCTCCTACCGCATCGTCGACAAGGGCGGCCTCATCGCCTGGATTGACGGCAAGGGACCGGGAAAGACCCTGCTCCTTCGGGCCGACGTCGATGCCCTGCCCATTACGGAGGGTGAAAAGAATCTTTCCGTCCCTCGTGTCTGCCGCTCCCGCCACGACGGCGTCATGCACGCCTGCGGCCACGACGGGCACATGGCTATGCAGCTCGTCGCAGCCAAACTCTTAAACCGCTGGAAGGATCAGTGGGACGGTACGGTCCTCTTCATGTTTGAACGGGGTGAAGAAGCATCGGGGCCTCTCGAATACCTCCTGCGCTACCTCGAACAGGACAGTCCGTGGCACGTCGATGCCTGCTATGCCACCCACGTCCGCTGGGACATTCCGGCAGGGAAAATCGCCATCTGCGACGAAGCCCCCATGGCCGGAGGCTTTGGCTTTGAAATCCGCATCGACGGCCACGGCGGCCACGGCTCCCGACCGGACCTGGCCCAGAGCCCGATTGACTGCTTCCACGATTTCTACGGCAACCTCCAGGCCCTTCGCATGCGCATCGTCCCGCCCAAGGAATGCCTGACCTATTCCATCGGAAGCCTGCACAGCGGCGATACGCTCAACGTCATCCCCAATTCCCTGACCTTTTCGGGAACGTCGCGCTTCTTCAGTTACGACAATGCCGGGAAGGGTTTTTACGAAGCCTTTCAGGACATCCTAAAAAATTCCTGCAAAACCTACGGATGCAGCTATGACATCCTGCACATGCCCGATCCTTTATTCGAAGTCCAAAATGATCCTACCTGCGTCGGCATCGCTCGCGAAGCGGTCAAAAAGTATATCGGCCCCGACGTCTTAACGGACTGCCAGCCCTGGATGGCGTCGGAAACCTTTGCCCTCACGGCTCGCCTCTACCCGGGCGTTCTGATCTTTTCGGGCATCGAAAATAAAGAAAAAGGCTGCGGCGCCAATCATCATACGCCGGAATTCGACCTCGATGAAGACGGCCTTCCCTACGGAGCAGCAACCTGCCTCGGTTTTGCCCTCGATTATTTAAAAGAAAAGCCGGACATTCCCTTCAAACGACCAGACGAGCCACTTGAAAAACTCGTCGCCCGCAACATTTGACCGATACGGTCCGAGACTGAAAACAATCAGTCCCGGGCCGTAATTTTTTTCAAGGAGATCCGGTACTTCGGCAAGACTTTGACAAATATGCCAGGCCATGGCCTGCACCTCTTTATCAATTTCAACCATATCCGGAATCCAAATGGACGGAATTCCGGCCCGATGGGCTGCCAAGATGCCGTTTTCTGAATCTTCCATGACCAAGGCCGTCTCCGGCAGGACACCAAGCTTCTCACAAGCAATGAGGAAGATATCCGGATCAGGCTTTCCGTGCGGCACTTCTTCCCCACTTTGGGACGACATCGAAGAAAGACGCAATTCCCTTTCGCTCAATAAGTATTCAATCATCGACGGCGGCGACGAAGAGGCAACAGCGCAAAGGAGGCCTTCTTTGCGGGCATAGTCTAAAAGCTGGCAGAGACCGGGTTTAAAAGGGATGTCGTGATGTCGATAATAGTCCATCTGCAGGGCCACTTCTTCCTGGCACACCTTGTCATAAGGATAGTCCGGCCCGAAAGCCTCTTCACAAACAAAGCGGGTCCTCACATTGTCACGACCTGCCATCTTATCATAGACCGTTCGATCCAAATCATAGCCGTACCGGGCCGATATCTCTCGCCAAAAACGGTAGAAAATGGGCTCCGTATCAAACATCGTTCCATCCATATCAAAAAATTAAAGCCTTTTCTTCTGTCCATACTTCCTCCCTGTGTATAATGGTCCTCATTTGCAACCATAATTCTGAACTTTCCCCTTTATTATATCGAAATTAAGGGGAATTGCAATTTTTCCCTTCTACAGAGGTAATAATTATTCCCATTTTCGATAATATTATGATTTTTTCGCATTTACATTATTCTCATTTGCATTTTCATTATCTCTTGTATCTTGCGCCAACTCTGCTATAATAGAGGAAATCAGAAAGTCAGGTGAATCGATATGACTGAATTTATCATCCGCCGCTTCATTAAAAACTATGAAGACACAGACAATAAACGAGTCCGTGAACAGTACAGCATCCTCGGCGGCGTCTTAGGCATCATTTGTAATCTATTTCTCTTCATCAGCAAATTTCTCGTCGGCATGGCCAGCAACAGCATCGGGATTTTATCCGATGCCTTCAACAACCTGACCGACATGGGTTCCTCCTTCATTTCCATCATCAGCGCCAAACTGAGCAACCGTCCGCCTGATAAAGAACATCCCTTCGGCCATGGCCGCTTTGAATACCTGGCATCGCTTACCATTGCCATCATCATCCTCGTCGTCGGCTATAAACTCTGCGAAACGTCGATTGGGAAGTTCTTTGAACCGGAATCCATGGAATTCTCCTACTGGAGCTTGGGTATCCTCATCATTTCCATTGTCGTCAAAGTCTGGATGTGCATCTACAACCGCTATATCGGAAAAAAAACTAAATTCCAGCGTCAATGAAGCGACCGCCGCCGATAGCATCACCGATGCCGTAGCCACGACCGGCGTCTTAGTCACGACCATCGTCCAGCAATTTACGACCCTTCCCGTCGATGCGGCGGCCGGCACTGCCATCGGCCTCATGATCATGTACGCCGGCTACGGCATTGCCAAAGACGTCATCAATATCCTCCTCGGCAGGGCGCCGGACCCGGAACTCATCGACGGCATCGTAGAAAGTGCCTTAAAGTGCCAATACGTCGTCGGCGTCCACAACATCCGCATCCACGACTACGGCCCGGGACGGTTGTTCGGCACGATTCACGCCGAAGTCCCGGACACGGCTAACCTGGCCGATGTCCACGCCGCCCTCGATGTCCTGGAAGATGAATTGAAGGACCGCTACCAAATGGACCTCAACATCCACATGGATCCCTTGTGTACCGATCCCGATAAAATCGACGCCATCCGCCACGTATTGGACCACATCGTCCACGAAAAATACCCGCGCTACCATACGGACCACCTGAGAATGACCTCCGGTAACGCCCGCTTGAACATCATCTGCGACATCCACGTACCGCCTGACGAATATAACAAAGAAAATATCGCCCGCATCCGCCGGGAAATCAACGCCTGCATGAGAAAGTACAACGACAAGTACCGCGTCGTCCTAGCCCAGATCATTGCCGACCCGCAATAAAAGGGGAATGGAGTTGATGTGACCTCAAGACGCTTAGATTTAACCACCGCAGCAGAAATATTACGGTAGTTTTTCTCTGCACCGTAATAACGAAATAGGTATTCTCCCAAACTACACTAACAGAGTATTACTCTACTCCATTGCTCTATAATATTTAATGAACTGCCTATAGCCTTGCTTTAATTCTGCAAAATTGTGATACGTATGTCCGTAGCAGGGTTTCTGTTTCATTAAGCCAAAGGAATTTTCCATGGCACAGTTGTCCAGATATTCCCCTTTCTCGCGACATACTTCAGAAAATTCTACCGTATCTAATAATTTCTCTATTTTAGAGTTTCAAAAACGAATCGAGGAATTCTTTTTCGTAATCATACAGCCTTGTTCATTAATTCGGTACTTTTACCGTAAAAATCAAAACCACCAGTTTAACTGGTGGTTTGCTCTGCCCTATAAGAGCCTATCTCTTGTGGCTGCACTCTAAAGAGTGCATTGAATAGTGTCTGGCAATCACATTTCTATTACTGGCAGCCCCCTACTCGGGGGCTCTTGTTTTGCCTACTTTTTCCGGCTACCCGTATGGATCTATATATTCCTTAAAATCCAGCGTATCCATTTCAATATCTTCCTGTAATTGGTGCCGAATACGCTCTTATGGCTCCTTCATATTTTCCGACGGTGTCTACGTAATATCCACTAAAAGGCTTACAGGTATTACTAGCTCCCGTTGTATGGCGAGGAGGAGGTAACTTAAGCTTCCTGTAGCTCTAAAGAACGAAGTTTGCCCATATCAATATTTCTCGGCCCCAACATTTTAACTCCTAACCCCGCTGCTGCTCCAACAGCAAAAGCTTGGGTAGCTGACAGACCTGCAACAGCTGCAACAGCAGGAATGATGCCATCTGTACGTGAACTAGAAATAATGCTCGGTTTTATATATTTCTCCATCAGTTACGCCTCCAATACAATCAAATTTTTCCACTGCAAATCTCGTATTGTATCGACAAGATCCGTTTCTAATTGGCTTTCATCCACCTCAAACCGCATCAAAAACATCTTTTTTATCTCGTCCACCGTGTTTTTTCCGTTAGCCGCCTTTAAAATCAAAGCCGCAGTTGTATTAAAATAATAGATATCAAGAGAACTGGAACAGACGATCAGCAAATCTTGGTTATCTTTTGATTTTAAAGCTTTATTAAGAGGTTTCTTGTCCTTAATCCAATCATAAACCACTTTATATTCCATCTCCCAGCTCTTGTAATGTTTGTAATTTTCGCAAAGTTCTTGCTTCCATGGCATTCGCTACTACTCTTCCTGCCGCATATCCCGCTAATAAGGCTGCACCCACTTCAGCAGCGGCAGCGGCGGCTGCCAGTGGAACAATCCCAGTGCCCCGGATATTATCGACAATGGTAGGTTTTACATATTTTTCTTTCATATTATCACAATCCTTTCATTTAAAATTAAATAAGTATATCCTGATCCACATGATTTCGAATATTGCCTATTTGTTCATTATATTGAATTGACTGTATATATTCCTGGACTTTCGGAGACTGCCATGCATGAATCCCCTTTGTTTGCCATAATTCTTTTAACGGAGTTTTCAATACATTTCCAATGATAAATGGGGCCATGCAGTCTAATCGAAAATCTCCATTCGGCCTGATAATACCTCCAGCGTTAACTTCTGCAACATATCGATCCATTTGCACTTTTAAATCAGCCGCCCGATTTATGACTATTTTTCCTTGATATTTTTTATTTAATTCTTGAATTTGTCCATATAGATAATTTCTTTCTTCTCGCGACAAAATAATATCGGGATGGCTAATAGCTCGTCCGCTCGGCAATATTTCGCCCAAGATAACTGAATTTGCGCCTAAACGATACGCTAACTGAACCATTTCTTCTATATATTTTAGATTTTTAGGAGTTACAGAATGGGCTATAACTAACGGCATCCCTGCATGACTGACTTCTAAGGCGCCTTTAACAGCCCGCTCCCAACTCCCATTGACACCTCGGAAAGCATCATGAATCTCTGCACAATGTCCATCAATAGAAACCTGAAACCAAAAGAAACGATATTTAGAAAATCTCTTTACTTTTTCTTTTGTCAGCAGATATCCATTCGTAATGACAACGAACGATGTTCCGTCATCATGGAGGATATCCATGATATCAAAAAGCCTGTCGCCTAACAGTAGTGGCTCTCCCCCCGATATAATGCATTGAAAAATTCCTCCGTCTTTTACAATTTGTTTGGCTAAATCGCACCATTTATCCGGCGTCATGGCCGTCATTCTATCGGCATCTCCTGAACGATTATAACAATGCTCGCAAGCTAAATTGCATTGCCCGGTTAATTCGAACTGCAATGTAATCGGATAAGTAAACGACTGTGGATATGCGCCAATTTTTTGTAAGGCTTCTATATTAGCCCGTATTGTTTTTACATTCTTTTCATCAATTGCCTGATTAATTTTAATATAATCTTTCAATGAAGTTCTTCCTCCCGAATCTTTTCACAATATGCCGCTACTATCTTATGAAATTCATTTACAGTCATATGCGAAAAATAATGTTCATAGACATATTGCCCGTTGCAGAAATTAGGACGTTTCTCATAGATTTCACACCTGTTATCCGCTTGTAAATGAATGCATATACCATCTCCCCGATCATATCTTTTCATTTCTTCCAACATATCTACATGACGACAGCATGCTCCGCACATTTTACAAGGGTACGGAATATATCTTTCCATGGTACTGCTCCTATTCGTTAATTGCTTTTGCAAGCTAAATCTTCGTCTGTCGTAATCAGCGTATCAATACTTACATTTAATTCATTGGAAATCCGATTTAATACGGGCAAAGAAACACTGCCTGCAACACTGCCGCATTCTATCTTAGACATGTAGCGTATGCTGATATTTATTTTCTCAGCCAGTTGTGCTTGTGTGAGCCGTTTTTTCTTTCGATAATATGCTATTTTTAATCCCAATAAACGATTATCAATAGACTTTGCCATTCTCCTAGTCTCCTCTCGTTATTTTTATGATATCTAAAATTACACAAATTTAAAACGAACCATAAGTTCCTATTTAATCCCTTTAACTTCTAATTTATGCCCTTTTAATACCTTTGTTCTCTTTGATATGTGAAAAAACTATAACAAAATTATGTAATATCCTAAAAATATAATAGGTAGTTTCGTCATTTTAAGATGTTTGACCTTCCGTTGTAGTTTGAACCTTTCTATATCGATTCCCCATTAGAGGTTAACCTGGTTTATAAATACGGGCAACTCCTTATGCTAAAAGCAAAGACGAAATTCTTATAACTGGTCTCTGTACTTAAGTACAATTCTACAGCATAAAGGTCAGACTTGAAAGAGTATTTTGTTGGCTGGCGGGACGGGCGAATGTTATCTTCACCATTGCCCTGATGAGATATCCTTCATTTTTTTGATATTCCCAATAAAAGAAATCTGATATGTTTCTACTAAACCATCATATCCCCGCCCGCCTTGAAAATATTCAAGAACGTTTTTATTGAATCCATCACTATGTTTTGCCATAAAAATTAACCCCCTAAAGTTGGATTTTTGGTCCAACTTTAGGGGGGGGTATTCATTCTAGTCTAACGCTAAGAGACGTTTTCTTCTTCACCTTTTTTATTTGACAACTAAAGACCGCGGTTCGAGCATGGCCTGCAGGGGCTGACGCAAATCTTCCGTCGTTTCTACCCAATACTGTTCGTCGGTCAGAATCGTCTTGCGGCTGCCCATGAGGTGGAAATAGACTTTGACCGATCCCGGATGTTTTTTCAGGACATCACCGATACGGCCGGCAAGGTCAGTCCGTTCGAGGTGAGCCGGGATTTTGATGAAGAGTTTGTTCCCCCATGCCGGGATGCCAGTAGCCTCCGGCCTCTCTAGCCGCGGCAGCCGATACGACCGGTGCCGGCTGCCGGTCCGGAGCCCCTGTTTCCTGACCGAGGGGCCGCACTTCTTCGGCCAAAATCTGGATGCTGTCGTCGTTGATATCGGCCCGGCCGCGAATAGACACGGCCATATCGACGGCAACAAATTGTTGATAACGGCCGTATGTCTTGGGGAATACGACGACCGACACGGCGTGGGTAAAGTCTTCGAGGGTGATGATGGCCATCTGCTCATTGCGCTTGGTCATGACCTGCTTTTTCGCCGTAATCAGACCGCCGACGCGGAGCATCTTGCCATCATACTGGCGCCCGTCTTCACCATAAAGCAGCGACAAGGGGCTGAGCTTATCCATGATTTCCTGATACTTGCTCAAGGGGTGGCCGCTGAAATAGAAGCCGTCATACTCTTTTTCCATGGCCAGCCGCATTTCAATGGGATATTCCTCGATATCGGGATATTCAAGGTCGGTCATGACCTCTTCCGTATCATCAAAGAGACCGATTTGGCCCGATGCATAGTCTTTTTGACTGAGAGACCCCATGGCCACAGCCTGATCGATGACGGCCATGAGCTGAGACCGCTTCTTGCCGAAGGAGTCCATGGCGCCGCATTTAATCAGGCTTTCCAAGGCCCTCTTATTGACTAAGTGATAGTCGACGCGGCTGCAGAAGTCACCGAGGGACGAAAACGGGCCGCCTTCTTCCCGGGCTTTCACGATGGCATCGATGGCGTTGCCACCGACGCTCTTGACGCCGGACAGACCGAAGCGGATGGCTCCGTCCTGAACGGAAAACATGGAGACACTGTCGTTGACATCCGGCGATAAAACCTTGACGCCGTGGCGGCGACACTCGGCGACGTAGTAGCTGATTTTGCTGCTGTCGTTGATCATACTGGTCATGGTCGCTGCCATAAACTCGGCCCGGTAATGGGCTTTGAGGTAGGCTGTCTGCCAGGCAACGTAAGCGTAGGCTGCCGAGTGGGATTTATTGAAGCCGTAGCCGGCAAAATAGACCATGAGGTCGAAAATTTTGTTGGCGATTTCATCAGAAATGTTATTCTTCCGCGTCCCTTCGAGGAAGTTAGCCCGCTGGGCTACCAGAATGGACTCTTTCTTCTTGCCCATGGCCCGACGCAGCAAGTCAGCCTGACCGAGAGAGAATCCGCCTAAGGCCGAGGCGATCTGCATGACCTGTTCCTGATAGAGGATGACGCCGTACGTATCCTTTAAGATCGGTTCCAGCTTCGGGTGCAGGTAGGTAACCTTCTTCTGACCGTGACTGCCCTTGATGAAGTCATCGACCATGCCGCTGCCCAAGGGACCCGGGCGATACAGGGCCACGAGCGGAATCATGTCTTCAAAATGCTTCGGCGCCAGTTCCTTAACCAGGTTGGTAATCCCTGACGATTCCATCTGAAAGACGCCGGCCGTATCGCCTTCGGTCAAAAGTTTACACGTTTTCGGATCATCGAGAGGAATGGCGTCGATGTCGAAATCGATGCCGTAGTTCTTATTGATCATCTTGACCGTATCACCGATGACAGTCAAGGTCCTAAGGCCGAGAAAGTCCATCTTGAGCAGTCCCAGGTCTTCGACGAGATCCTTTTCATACTGCGTCGTAAGGTCGCCTTCCTTAGAGTGCTGGACCGGCACGTAATCGTCGACGGGCGCCGCCGAAATGACGACGCCGGCAGCATGGGTCGACGAGTGGCGCACCAAGCCTTCGAGGGATTTTCCGAAGTCGACCAAACGGTGGACCGTATCGTTAGACTCGTATTCACTGCGGAACTCTTTGCTCATCTGCAGGGCCTTGTCGAGGGTCATGCCCAATTCATTGGGCACCAGTTTTACGATGCGGTTCACTTCACTTAAGGGAATGTCGAGGACGCGGCCGACGTCACGCAAAACGGCTTTGGCCGCCAAGGTCCCGAAGGTGATGATCTGCGAGACGTGGTCGATGCCGTATTTTTTCGTAACGTACTGAATGACTCGACCTCTGTTTTCATAACAGAAGTCCATATCGATATCCGGCATGGTCACTCGTTCGGGATTTAAGAATCGTTCAAAGAGGAGATTGTACTTCAAAGGATCGAGGCCGGTAATGCCCAAGAGGTAGGCAACGACAGAACCGGCTGCCGAACCACGGCCGGGGCCGACGGGAATCTCATGGTCCCGAGCATATTTGACGTAGTCCCAGACGATGAGGAAGTATGACGGAAAACCCATGGTATCGATGACACCGAGTTCATAGTCAAGGCGTTCTTTTACTTCCGGCGTAATGGGATCGTACTTTTCAGAAAGGGCTTGTTCGCAGAGCTTTCGCAGATAGGAAGAATCCGTTTCGCCGTCGGGAACGGGAAACTGCGGCAGGTGGCGGTCGTCAAAGGAAATATCGACGTTGCATTTATCGGCAATTTCCAAAGTCGTATCCAAGGCTTCGGGCATATCCGAAAAGAGGTCGGCCATTTCATCGCCGCTCTTCATATAAAATTCATTATTATAAAAACGGAAATGGGACGGATCATCGAGGGTGCTGCCCGTCGAGATGCAGAGCTTGATTTCCTGAGCCGGCGCATCGGCCTGATCGATATAATGGTAGTCGTTGGTCGCCACCAATTTCAGGCCCATTTCCTGTGACCAGCGCTTAAAGACGGTACGGACCGTCTTTTCTTCGGGAATGCCGTGATTCTGGACTTCTAAATAGAAATCTTCTTTGCCAAAAATCGATACCAGTCGTTCCAAAGAGCGCCGAGCTCCTTGCTCGTTATGGTTGAGGATATCCTGCGGGACCTGACCTTCGATGCAGGCCGTCGTCGCAATGAGGCCTTCGTGGTACTGCTCGAGCAAATCGAAGTCAACTCGCGGCTTGTGATAGTTGTTTTCCCCGTCGACAAAACCTTTGGACACAATCTTGATAAGGTTGTGATACCCCTGATTGTTTTTGGCCAGCAGCACCAGGTGGCAGAGCCGTTCCTTGGTCTTTTTCTCGAAACGGCTGCCGCGGGTCATATAGACTTCACAGCCGATGATGGGCTTAATGCCCTGGGCTTTCGCCTCCCGATACAGATAGATGACGCCGTACATATTGCCGTGATCGGTAATGGCCACAGCGGGCATATCGAGTTCTTTCGCCCGCGATACCATGTCGGGAATCTTGCACAACCCGTCGAATAAACTGTACTGCGTATGAACGTGTAAATGAACAAAAGGCCGCATCCCCAAAATCCTCCCTTATCCTACTCGGTCAAAATAGCCTGTTGCTAGTGATTTATCATTATATCATATTCCGGCCTTGATATACAGACAGACGCCAAAAAAGAGACCGCCTGCAGGCAAACGGTCTCCTTCGTACAAGCCTTAGAAAAAATCATCGTCATGGTGTTCCTCATAAGGATCGGCATAGTAGCTGTCATCGTCCGGTGCATCCCAGTTGCCGTCATAGTCCCGTTCTTCCCGGCTCCGGTGATGGCCATGGATTTCATGGTAGATCATCGCCGCCGTAAAGGCTGCCATGAAGGATTCATCGGTCCCCGTATCCGGATGGTCACCCTTCGGCACTGACGGCGGTTCATGAAGGGCCTTTAAAGCCTTGTTCTTTTTTTCAGCTTCAGCCTTTTGTTCGGCTTCGGCCTTTTTCTTCATCCCCGGCAAGAGGGCCAAATACAGGGCAATCAAGGTAAGCGCCGCCGCCCCGATGGCATAAATCGGTTCCGTCATATCAAAAATCCAGATATACAGTTTCGTCAGTCCCAGCATGATGACAAACAGCGTAACAAAAACAGAAAAGGGCATAATCCCATCTCCCATCCGATTCGCACTCTTTTTTTCTATTATAACACGATTCGATATGGACCGGCAGATTTCTTCCCTGATTTCGAGGGGAACTTCCCTTTTTCTGGTACAAACTTATATTTTTATGATAAAATAAGAACACATCTATATAATTTATCGTGAAAGGGGATTCTTATTTCATGCTCCATCAAGTTTCTGTCTTCGCTGAAAACAACAAGGGCGCCCTGCGCAAGATGACGTCGGTCCTGGCCGATGCCAATATCAACATCTACACCATGCTGGCCAATGACAGCGCCGAATTCGGCATCATCCGCCTCATCGTCACCGATCCGGAACTGGCCGTAAGAGAGCTGAAAAAAGCCGGTTACCAGTGCCACATGGACCGCGTCGTCGCCGTCGAAATGGGCGATACGCCGGGATGCCTCGATAAAATTCTCGACCATCTCTGCCAGGCCAACGTCGCCATCGACTACTTGTACATTTCTTACAACCGCCAGACGGCAACGCCGGTAGCCATCTTCAAGACCCGGGAAATGGAAACGGAAACCTTCCTGCGAGGCAAAGGCTATCGTCTCCTCGATACATTC
>ENA-OQAB01000829-OQAB01000829.1-human-gut-metagenome-genome-assembly--contig:-NODE-829-length-15606-cov-4.263971_pt1 | contig 15606 bp, 19 predicted proteins | sample MGYA00242490_ERZ504517 | MGnify/ENA primary metagenome ERZ504517 (study PRJEB26092, sample SAMD00036298) | human gut metagenome | host: Homo sapiens | study: EMG produced TPA metagenomics assembly of...
GGGAAGGCAGCCCACTTTGCCTGTAACGCTCATTGCTTTCATCGTTCCTTCAGCTCTGATCTCTTCAAGCAAATTTGCAAACATGGTTACGAGTTTGCGGTCAGGATCAAGTATTTTCTGTCTGGTTGTAACACCGCCAATTTTTTTGATCACAAGCAAAAGGCTTCAGCAACTCGGACAAAGTATCCTCTGTCCATACCGTATCACTATCCACAAGCACTGTTATATCGGAATTCGGATTAATGTGCTCCATTGCCACACGGATCCCATTTCTCTTACCGGCAACAGGTGTATAATAATGCTGAATAGGAGTAAAGCAAATTGGTAAATTCCTGTTGAAATCTACACACAGGTTTTTCAAGCCCCTCGTTTTTTGGCCCATTAATGACAACTATAATCTCAGACGGATTCTGGCGTGCTATTTTCATCAGAACACTATAAAATAGATCTAATGGTTCGTCAACGACTGGGAGCAGCACCGATGTAAAATAATTTATTTCTTTATCTTCATAATCATATGGCTTATATCGAATAGCATGGAAAAATACTATTCCCCATCGAATGAAAATGAATGCGAAGAAAACATAAAGAGGTGAAGGTTATGAGTTTTGATATAATCCTCGACCATCAAGAAAAATGTGTACATTACAATCACCGCCTCGCCGGGTCAATCTCTTCCAAAGATGTCTCTTGTATAAACCTTATACATAACTTCCGAGAGTTCACTGGAAACTCTATTAGCAACAATAACATCACATGAACGCTTAAACTCCGCAAAAGAATGTACAACCTTATAACCCATAAACTCTGCGGCATCGCCTAATAAGGGTTCATATATTACAATTTCTTGTTTTTCTTTGGAAAGCCCCTCCATAACACCCCAAACAGCACTTGAACGGAAATTGTCAGAATTAGACTTTGCCGTTAAGCGGTAAATACCAACTGTGCCAGGATGTTTATTCAGAATTCCCTTTATGACATGGCCTTTTTTGGTGTGGTTTGCCTGACACACAGCGGTAATCAAATTTTCAGGAATATCATGAAAACTTGATTTCAACTGCTTTGTATCTTTCGGGAGGCAATATCCGCCATAGCCAAAAGATGGATTGTTATAATGCTTACCAATTCGAGGATCATGACAAATTGCATCTATGATGTTCTTTGTACTTAACCCATTCATTTCTGCAAAGGTATCCAATTCGTTAAAGAACGCAACACGCATGGCTAAATAAGTATTAGCGAAAAGTTTAGCGGCTTCTGCTTCATCAAGCCCTATAATCAAGACGGGAATATCTTCTTTATTTGCGCACTCTTGCAAGATGGTTGAAAAAACCTGTGCATGGATAACCATAGCAGGGTCTGCAATATCTGTACCAACAACAATTCTGGAAGGGTACAAATTGTCGTATAGGGCTTTCGTTTCTCTTAAAAATTCAGGGGAAAATAGAATGTGGCTGGTGTTATATTTTTTTCGCACACTCCTTGTATACCCAACAGGAACCGTACTTTTGATGATCATAATGCAATGATCATTATTTGCCATACAAATTTCTATGGTGGAATCAACCGCATGAGTATCAAAGCTATTGGTTTCATCCTCATAATTAGTAGGTGTTGTAATAATTACATACTCGGCGTCTTTATATGCTATTGCCGTATCTACAGTGGCTGTCAAATTTAGTTTTCTTTCGGCAAAAAACTTTTCGAGATATACGTCCTGAACGGGAGAAATACGGGAATTAACTTTCGCAACCTTTTCTTCATCAATATCAAGCACTATTACTTCATGCTTTTGGCCTAACAGAGTGGCAAGAGATAACCCCACATAACCTGCGCCTACAACAGTAATTTGCATAGCATTCTAACCACCTTTCTATTCAAATTCATTCTCGGCTCGGATGACGTTGCAAACCGCTACAGTGTTCCGATAGATGCTTCATCAACGTTTCTTTCGCGGCGGATGCATCCGCTTGCTGGGAAAGACCCGTCAGATAAGCCAAGGCGTCATTCCACGTTTTTAGCGAAAAGGCTTCCGAAGGAACATGTAAAAGCTCCCTGGACAGATGGAATTGCTCCCATGGGCTGAGATACCGCAAATCCGACAGATACCCACATCCGGCCTTCTGGGCCAAGCACTCCAACAATTCTACCGACCATCTTTCTTCCACTTTATTCACCTCCTGCCATTTCAAAGGGAATATCCTAACCACAAACTTTCCTTTTCTGAACGATTCAATTACCGCAGAATAATGATTCTGGGTAATCGTTACTGCTTCTAGGAAGAAAATTATTATTTTAATCAACTAAGGGCGTTCTGACAGGCATAAAAGCAGACCTGCGCACATATTTCGCGGTGCAGGTCTATTTTTCGTATTTATTTTGCTGTTCTATATGTAATAAATGGTTGAAAATCTGCTCTGATACACTTATAATAGAGCTAATCAGTTCTACTTGTAACTGAGCAAGGGGGCCATGGAACCACAGAATCATTATTCCGTGGTGCTATGAGATCAGATGCATCCGCTGTAAGGTTCGCTCATGTTCCCGTGTGCCCATAGCTACATAGATACGCGTGGTGTCCACGGAGGCGTGTCCTAAAATATCCGCAAGATATGCCAGATTCTTTTTGATGGCATAATAGCATTTTGCAAACAAGTGCCGCAAATTGTGGGGAAAGACCTTTTCAGGATTTACCCGCGCCGCCCGGCACAGCTTTTTCATATCATGACAGATATTGCTTCGATCTAAGGGCTTTCCGGTACGGGTGCAGAACAGATACCCCGTTCGGATGCCTTTTTCTTTGGCATAGGCGTTCAATTTCCGGCACAGCTCTTTTGTCAAGAGAATGGTGCGGATTTTGCCTTTCATGCGGATTTCCGCTTTTCCTTTGTGCAATGCCTCCACAGTCAGAAAGGAAAGCTCACTGACCCGGATTCCGGTGGTGCAAATGGCAAGCATCACATGATACAGGCGGCTGTCCTTTTTCCTTTTGGCAGCGTCTAACAAGCGGTGGTATTCCGCTTCGGTCAAATCTCGGCTTGTCATCCACAAATACCGTATGCTGGATTTTCAAAAACCTCACCTTGCAGGCCGCCAGCCCCAGGTAGTCCAGATAGGAATGAATGGCGGACAGCTTGGCATTTACGGTGCGGGCATGGTGGCTCTGTTGCAGTTGCTCTCGATATTCCAGCACCTTTGCTTTTGTAGGTTCTTCCCCCTGTAAAAATGAAAGAAACCAAACCAACTCACGAACATACTTTTGTATGGTTGCGTGAGATTTTTCATGTTCGGTCAAGTAGATGCGGTACTCCCGCAAGATTTCATTGTAATTTTGTTTCATCGTGTTTTACCTCTTCTAAATTGATAGTATGAAAGTAGTATGACAGAATCTTTTATACCGTATTCTCTGCAAAGGTAAAACAAAAGAACGGGTAAGTTTAACGATGTGCTGTAGACACGGACCGTCAAGCGAACGCGTCAAACGGATTCGGCATTTGTTTATCATTTGTTGTATGGAGGCCAAGGGCCTCTTATTTTTTTGCAAATTTTTCTTTCCAAAGCGCTATTTTGCGGGTAGTTTGATGGCTTCTCAGAGTATTAGGAGTGGAAGAAGAACAAAGACAGCAAGCATAGGGAGTGTAGCCACACTCCCGGCAAACGGCTTCCCGTTTGTATCTTGGGGAAGTCCCCAAACCCCTGAATGAATGGAGGTGCGAAAGTGGCAAACCGAAAACGGAAGTTTGTGCTGCGCGTCCCGGTGACGCCGGAGGAACGGGCGCTGATCCAGCAGAAGATGGCCCAGCTTGGCACAAAGAACTTTTCTGCCTACGCCCGGAAAATGCTGATTGACGGCTATATCGTCCATATCGACACCGGCCCCGTCCGGGCGCAGACCACAGAGCTGCAAAAGATCGGCGTCAACATCAACCAGATTGCAAGGCGTATCAACAGTACCGGGACTGTGTACGCGCAGGACTTAGAGGACATCAAGGGGGCGCTGGCACAGATATGGCAGTTACAAAGATCCATCCTATCAAGTCAACGCTGAAAAAGGCGCTGGACTACATCGAGAACCCGGACAAGACCGATGAAAAGCTGTTCGTTTCTTCCTATGGCTGTTCCTATGAAACGGCGGATATTGAATTTCAAATACTGTTAGATCAGGCGTACCAAAAGGGCAACAATCTGGCCCACCACCTGATACAAGCCTTTGAACCGGGGGAAACCACAGCGGAGCAGGCCCATGAGATCGGGCGGCAGCTTGCCGATGAAGTGCTGCAAGGTAAATATCCCTATGTGATTACCACCCACATAGACAAGGGCCACCTGCATAACCACATTATTTTCTGCGCCGTGGATATGGCGAACCAACGCAAGTACATTTCCAACCGCCAGAGCTACGCCTTTATCCGGCGCACCAGCGACCGGCTGTGCAAGGAACACGGCCTGTCTGTGGTAAAGCCCGGCAAAGACAAGGGCAAGGCCTACGCCGAGTGGGACGCACAGAAAAAGGGCAAGAGCTAGAAAGCAAAACTGAAAATCGCTATCGACGCGGCCATTCCGCAGGCCAAAGACTTTGACGGTTTTCTGCGGCTCATGGAGGCGCAGGGCTATGAAGTCAAACAGGGCAAGTTTATTTCATTCCGCGCCCCCGGACAGGAACGCTTCACTCGCTGCAAGACCTTGGGGGAGGATTACACCGAGGAACGGATCACCCAGCGGATCAAGGGCATTGCCATTGACCGGGGGCCGAGCAGAAGAAGTGCCGGGGAAATCTCCCTGCGGATCGCCTTGGAGGACAGTATCAAGGCCCAGCAGTCGGCGGGCTATGCGCGGTGGGCGAAGCTGCACAACTTGAAGCAGGCCGCCAATTCCTTAAACTTCATCACAGAACACCAGATCGACAGCTACGAGGGCTTGGAAAGCAGGCTGGCCGAGATCAACGCGGCAAACGACGCGGCGGCCTCCGCCCTGAAAGACGCGGAACGCCGCCTTGGGGATATGGCGCTACTGATAAAAAACCTCTCTGCCTACAAGCAGCTCCGGCCTGTGGTGCTGGAACTGCGAAACGCCAAAGACAAGGCCGCGTTCCGGCGGCAGCATGAAAGCCAACTGATCTTGTATGAGGCGGCGGCAAAGGCACTCAAAGAGGCTGGGATCACAAAGCTCCCCAACCTGTACGCCATCAAAACCGAGTATAAAAATGCTGGACGCAGAACGGGAACGGCTGTCCGCACAGTACAGCGAAGCGAAACAGAAATTGAAAGAATACGGCATTGTCAAACAGAATGTAGACAGCATTTTGCGGACAGCGCCGGGAAAGGAGCATACGCAGGAACGATGAACATACCGAGAATGAGTTACCCCCAATACCGCAAGGCCCGCAGGCTCACCCATGAGTGCTGCAACTACTGTAACGGAAACTGCCTCCTGCTGGACGATGGGGAGGAATGTGTCTGTGTGCAGAGTATTTCCTATTCGCTGCTGTGCCGGTGGTTCAAGGTGGCCGTCCTGCCGTTGGACGCGGCCCTGTGTGCCGAGATCACCAAAGGCCGGGACGAAATCAAACGCTGCGCCGTCTGCGGGGCGGCGTTTACGCCCAACTCCAACCGGGCCAAATACTGCCCGGATTGTGCGGTGCAGGTGCGCCGGAAGAAAGAGGCGGAACGCCAGCGGAAAAGATACCTCCTGTCTACGCATTTAGGGCGGTAAAAGTCCACGGAAATCAAGGGTTTTTCCGTATGGTCGGCAGGCAGGTGGATAAAGTTATCCTGTTCCCCCAAAAACAGGGTTCTAAATGCGGGAAAATGGACAAAAAAGAACGCCGGGGCAAAGACACCTTTTCAGTTCTTTGTCCCGGCTGAATTATTTTGTGTGGTGAAGATACATAGAAAAACAGTTCGACATAGAATCTTATTTTGGACAATGCTATAATCAAATAAGCTTCCTGTTACAATTTTCCTGCAAAAAGAAAATTTAATATTGACTCTCTCGTGGCGTAAGGGTTTACGCTTAAAGCGAAAGGAGGATACATGAAAACAGTAAAAGATGTGTCGGATATAACCGGAATAAGCATACGGACACTTAGATATTACGATGAAATAGGCTTATTGAAACCGACAAAACTAACTGAATCCGGTTATAGGCTTTATAATAATAAAGCACTGGAACAATTACAAGAAATTATGTTCTTTAGAGAGTTGGAAATTCCGTTGATGGACATAAAAAAAATCATGGAGAATCCAAATTATGATAAAGAACAGGTTTTATTAGCTCAAAAGAGTTTTCTGGAAAGAAAACGCAACCGACTAAACGGAATTATTGAGCTGATAACAGATGTCATGAAAGGAGTTAATACCATGAGCTTTGAAGCATTTAACAATGACGATATTCAAAAAATGTTAGACCACACTTTAGCAACTATGTCTAAAGAGGTACTTGATGAGCAAGTAGCTAAATATGGAAGTAAAGAAAAATACAGAGAATATTTAGCAAGCGGATTTGCAAATGAACAGGCAATGGCAGATTTGGTTAAATGGTATGGAAGCAAAGAAAAAGCAATGGAAGCGATTTTGAAGCCTACTGGAAAGGCTGATAATTTCAAGCCTGAACAGGATGAAAACGATAAAATTTATAAGCAGTTCATGTCTGCAAAAAAGGAAAACAATGACCAGTTAGCAAAAGAAGCCGTTGTCATGCTTGCTGAAAATTACAAAAAGCGGTTTCATTTGGATAACGCAAGAAACATTCTTCTCGATTTGGCAAAAGAATATCTGGCACATGAAAAATTAGCAGAAGCAACTGATAAACAGTATGGCGTAGGTTGTGCTGAATACATCGGAAATGCAATTCAAATGTATTATGGAGTTTGACTTTTGGCAGAGATTATATAAAAATGCCGGACGCAGAGGCTTTGGCAGCCTCCGCGCCCGGCGTTTTGCTTATTCGTCTGTGAAGTGGAACCGCTGCGCCGCAAAGTCGGCGTCGCTTATGGCGTCCAGCTTATCGGCGGTCTGGCAGGCCAGCGCCGCCATTTCCTTGTCCATGTCCGGCAAAGCTGCCCGGAGATTTGCCGCCGTCCTGCGGCGGTCGGCGTTGTGGTACAGACAGATCAGGTTTTCTTCTTCCACGGTGAAATACATTCCTCATACCTCCATCCATTCCTCCGAATATTATTATAATTCGTTCTTTCGAATAATACAATCATATGCCTTCTACATTGGCACATCCTTCGGGAGTGCATGAAAGGATACCTAGCAAACACTTCCTATGTCATGACACAGACGAAATTTCCCACACTGTCTGTATGTACGATTAAATTTCCATAGGAAAGTCTTCCTGGCATTCTTCTGATTTTCTTCAATTTTCCGCTAGAATATCTTGACTTTTCACGCCGTCTGTATCATTAGTTAAATTTTTTCATGTATCTTGTGAATATCTCTTGGGTGTTAAAAAGGAAAAATAAGCAGTGATCTGGAATATTTTCACAGACCACTGCTTAAATTTTTATTAAAGCGATACCCAACTCCCCACACTGTCTGTATGTACATTGGTTTACTTGGATTATCTTCTATTTTCTCACGTAGGTTACGGATATGACTCATAACAATATTATAATCGCCAAAATATGGTTCTTTCCAGACACAATCGTAAATCTGCTCTTTACTGAACACTATTCCGGCATTTTGTGCTAATAGCAATAAGATTTCAAATTCTGTATAAGTCAATTCAATTTCAGTTTCACCATGGATCACTACTCGCCTATATTTGTCTATACTTAGTCCCTCAAAGCGCAGGTTTTTATTTTCAACAATGTCTTGTTTGAAAATTTTTGTTTTTTCATCTACGCATGATAATATCTGATCAATAATATTTTCTTCCCCATCCTCAAACGATAGTATTAAAATTTTCCCAAGTAATCACCCCTTTTCACATCTGTAACGAATTACTCATTTTTATGAAAATTGCTTTGACTTATAAAATACCAGTCCTTTTACCAAACATCCTAAGGCAAAACAAATACTTATTCCCAACACAATATACCATATCTCATATATGTCATTTATAATTACGTTTATAATAAGAAAAATCGGCATAGAATCTACTATAATCCATATGATTCCTCCAAAAAATATTCTTATCAATGCAGGAAGTCCCCAGCATATAGAAGCAATAATTACCGCACCAAAAGAGCTACTTTGATATGCTGAGACGCATAGTGTAAGCGCACATAATGATAAAAATGCCTGAAAAGCTAATCCTAATAAAATTCCTAAATATTTCAAGAACAATATAGGTCGACGCATATATTGCGAAAGTATTATCCACGATATGTTATTAAATCCATTCAATCCATATACCATCCAACATAGGATCAAATTAACCACCACTATCCACGCAAATATGAAAACAGTAAATGTGAAAGAAGCAAAAATTTTAGCCCAAACATCCTTTCTTCTTCCTTCCTGTGTACTGAAAATTAATGGCAGCATTTTTGTTTGGCTTTCCTGTGCGAAAACAGTTGATACTTCACAGATAATCAATATACTTCCCAAAATCAATCCAAACTGAAGAATTTCGACAAATACTTTCCATCCTCTTGTATATGCCAAATAAGGTGTTTTCCCAATTTCATCATAAAATTTTCCTAATTCTGTTTCCTCCAGAGAATATTTTTCCGTTGGAAGTACACCGTTTTCCCACGCACCATTGGTAAAATATTCTGTAACAAAATCGTTTAAAAAATTTCCATCTCTCCACCCGGGCATATTTTCTTCAATTTTTTGCAGGCAATCCATATTTTCAATTATTTGATTTACTTTTCATCCGTCAGATCACCTTCAAATTCTTTCGTAATTTTCCGATTTATCTGGACTGCTTCATAACCAGAATAAAACTTTCCATCTACTGTCGCTATTTCCCCACCTACCTCAGCAAAGCAAAAATACAGAAGTATCAATCCTGTCACAGCTAAAATTCCTATTTTAAATATTTTATTATAAAAAAGTTTAAAAAGCTCCGTCTTATAAAGTCGCATTTTTTTCTTCCCCTGTTATTTGTGTATGATAAAGATATGCATCTTCCAGTGTACTTTCTATATTTTCCGCACCTACCACCGGCTGCCTTTTTGAAACAATTCTTAATTCAACACTTTCGCCTCTGCTTCTCATATTGCTTACAATAAAACTACTGGTTATCTGTCCTGCTTCCTTTTCAGACACGATACACTTCCAAACACATCCTTCCACTTTATCCGTAATCTCTTTCTCTGTTCCTTCCTGGATCAATTCTCCGTTTTTCATAATTAAAATACGATCTGCAATATAATCTATATCAGATACAATATGTGTAGACAGTAAAACCATTCTGTTTTTTCCAAGCGAACTAATCACATTTCGAAAACGTACTCTCTCCTTCGGATCAAGCCCTGCCGTAGGTTCATCTAAAATCAAAATCTCAGGATTATTCAAAAGTGCTTGTGCAATTCCTATCCTTCGTATCATGCCTCCTGAATAAGTCTTGAGTTTCTTCTTTTTCACATTTTTTAATTCCACCATATCCAGAAGTTCATCAATACGACTATTAGCATAATCTTCCGGTAGTGCCTTCAATGCTGCCATGTATCGTAAAAAACGTTCTGCCGTGAAATCACCATAATATCCAAAATCTTGCGGCAAATAACCTAACAGCTTACGATATTCTGCCCCCATACTGACTATCTCAATATTATCGCAATAAATACTCCCTCCCGTTGGCTGCAAAACACCACAAATTAATCTCATTAATGTTGTTTTTCCCGCACCATTTTCTCCCAGAAGTCCATACACACCATTGGTAAATGTATAATTAAATTTTCTAACTGCTTCTTTATCTTTATATTTTTTCTGTATATCCAGCAACCTTAATTCATGCATAATATTTCTCCTTTTTCTATTTGATTCAGTAATTTCTTTACCTGTATTACAAATATAAATCCTGATACTAAAAAGGCTATTCCCCATATCCAAAGAGCAGTTACCAAAAGTATTTTCGGAATCGAACCAATCACTATATAACATATTGACAGAAAAACTGAACTCATCCAAAACAAAAGTGAACTTTTTCCCCTTTTTTCTATTGATAAAATTCCTAATGCAACTATATTTGACATCAGATATGGAGTCAGAATATATAACCCAACCTGTAATAAGCCAACTTTCTGGAAGTAACTTAAATAACCAGTCACAAATAGCAACAGCACAATATTTATCATACCTGACAGTGCCAACCACGTAGCCACACACTGCTTCGTATTGAAATAGCAACATTCTCCTAACTCCGCCATTCTTCCAAAAAATACTTTATCAATTATACTGATAGATACTACGCTCAGAATGCCTGCTCCAACCATACATGCAATAATTATCTCATTTTGATTCACCCCAATGTATTGTAATGCTGCAATAGAAACAATTTCCAAGCAAATAATAACACCATAAATAATAAAAAAAACTTTATCCATATACCAAATTTGATGAAGCAAAATATTTTTTATAGACATCATTGGCGTTCTCTGCTTTTCCATTGTCTCAAGCATCATATTATAAGTTTCTTGTTTTCTTATTTCATCAACCTGAATTTGCTCCTCTGCCTTTTCAAAAAGAGCCTTTATTTTGCTATTTCTCATAATCATTCTCCATTAGCTTTTTTAACTGATTTATGCCTAATTGAAATCTTGACTTTGTAGTAGAAACACTGCACCCCATAATCTTTGCAATATCCTTAAATTTCATTTCTTCATAAATGCGAAGAATAATAACTTCTCTCGTATCCTGAGAAAGTTTCTTTAATAAATTTTTCAAATAAACAGCATCCTCCACTTCAATCAACATATCTTTCCAATTTGGAATTTTATCAATCTCTTCCTTTTCTATGACTGCTACTTTTTCTTTCTTATCACGGAAATAGTTGAAACATATATTCCTTGCAATGGTCAGGAGATACCCTTTGAGATTATGATGTTTATAGGAAGTTCCATATTTCATAAATTTTAAAAAAGTTTCCTGAGCAATATCGTAAGCATCATTCTCTGTTTGAACCATATATAAACAAAAGCGATAAATATCTGCATAATATCGTTCAACAATAATACTGACTGCTTCTTTATTCCCGCTATGCATTTTTTGAATTAACTCGCTGTCTTTCATAGCGTTTTCTCCAATCATAAAACGTTTTACACCTTATATAACCACTACACAATCAAAAAAGTTCACCACAAAAAAATTTTTTTCATTTCTTTTCAAATACTTATAATAACTCACGTAATTCTACATCCTGCAGTTAGGGACTATGAAAAAAATTTGTTTTAATCGAAATATAAAAATTCTATAATGCGTCTTTTCGCAACTTGTAAAATAAAATAGGCAGCTAGTTCTTCTTAGCTGCCTACCCGCCAATGGAATATTTGGATTCAGGCATTATCCACGCCTTCCTACGGTCATTTTTATTATATTCTCAAGTCAATTTATTATCCCTACAAATACAGTATTCTATCATATAGATCTTTCCAGTTTGCTGGTAATATATTCATTTTATATACATCAATTTTTGTCCTGGAAATGAGTCTGTCTAATTCGTTCATCAACATATCAGCATCTTGCTGCAGTAATATTTTCTTTAAAGCATATAATCTTGAATACAAATTTGTATTATCCGGAAGAACATCTGTGCTATCTCTATTATCTGGTATTACCACAGAAGAAGTCATGCCAACTACCATCGAATGATGTGTACAATAATTTCTTAAATTTCTAACAGCATCCAACCATGTATCCATCTGCTTTGTTACTTCTTTCTTATAGTTGGAAGCAGAATATGTATAATCCAACACCTCTTTTCTTAAGTCGCCACGCAAATATGAATAAATCATCACAATCGTACCCATTTCAAAATAAGAAAATGCTGCCCATACAGGTAATACATTGTTTTGGCGAGTTCCCCCTTTACGGTACTCCCTTAGTTCCGGATGTTTTACAACATCTCGTCTGAGTTTTTCCTCATCATTTGTTAAATTGGCAAAAAATTTCGTATTAAAAAAAGTTATATTTCTATTTCTGGTCTTTTTATCTTTCTCGCTCTTAGTAGGTGTGTAGTATTGTCTATCCAAATAAAAGCCTGCATCTCCGGTCTTTAACGAAACAGCATTGGCAATCGCACTTTTAAAACGAACCTCTGCTTTCTTACAATACTTAAATAATAATAACCTTAATTGCACATCAAAATCATATAGTTCAAAGAAAACTTTTGAATTCGCCTTACTTCCAAACGCATTGACTTGTGTCAAAAGAAATTTTCCATAACGGCTTGCTCTGAAATAACCTGCATAACCAAGAAATTCTCTCATCTTTTTTCTCTGACGAAAAGTGATATATTTTTTCATTAATACAACCTGGGATTCTAAATCCATTGGTAACTCAGTATTCGGCATTTGCAGCACCCTCTTTCATAGTAAAAAAAAAGAATGGATATACCATTCTTAATCCCGCCAATGGAATATTTGGATTCGGGCATTACCCATGCCTTCCTACGGTCTATGATTAGATTAACACATGACATTTAAAATATCAACAATTTATTCAAAAATCCCTTATGTATCCAGGCTGTCCTTCTCCTTTTTTCTGTAAATCGGCTTATGTAATAAATCAATCATTTTTAGAGCAAGTTTCGCAATGTAGCACAATAACCCTTTTCCGGTTTTACTGGCTACTTGCAACTTGATGGGGATTTCGTTTCCCCATACCCTCGACCGTAATCAAAGATATGCGTATTGGTTTCCATTTACATGGTCACAGCGTGATGATTCTCCATCACTTGCTTTCACAGCAAGCTGTAAAATTTCCTTATGCGGAACCTTTATGCAAAGAGGAGCATTTATGACACGACCCAAAAAAGGCGAATCCCTTATCAAAACCAAAGGCGTTCATCTACGTATGAGTGAAACAGAATATGAAATTCTGTCGGAAAAAGCTATCGCAACAAACATGAGTATTTCTGATTTTATCCGAAATGCCTTGAACACCCAGAATGTTATTATCAAATATGAACTTACCGCAGATGTTCCAGAAATAAAAAAACTGATTGGTGAATTTGGAAAGATAGGAAACAACCTCAACCAGATTGCCAGATATTTTAATCACCTTTCGCCTTTTTCAGATCGGCATGATAGGCAATCCCTACTTTCAGATCCAGCTGCCGCTCCGGCCTGGCGGTAACATTTGTCAGGCTGCTGTTCGCAAGCGTACCGTTTGGAATAACAATCGTCTTATTATCAACGGTGGACAGCTTTGTATAAAATATCTGAATCTCCTTTACGGTTCCCTCGTTTTTCCCTGTGTCCTCAATTATATAATCTCCTACCACAAATGGTTTCAGCAGCAGGATCAACACGCCTCCCGCAAAGTTGGATAAACTGCCCTGCAGCGCCAGGCCGATTGCGACCCCGGCAGAAGCAATCAGTGCCGCTACAGAAGATGATTCCACGCCCAGCTTTGTAGCAATCGTAAAAATCAGCAGCGCATATAAGCTGAATTTTAACAGAGAATCTACGAACTGGATGACGCCCTGGTCGGCGCTGGTACGCTGCAGCGAATGTTTCACAATCCTTTGAATCCACCGGATCACCACACGTCCTGCCAGAAAGAATACAAATGCCAGAACCACTCTTATCCCAAATCCGATCAGCGCCGGAAGATGTTCCTGGAAATACTCAGCCACTCGGTTCACTTCCCCGGTCACCTCTGCCGCCACTTCCTCCGCCGATTTTAAATCAGATGCCGCTAATATCATATTCAAGCCTCCTTATACTGTTTCTTCCCTCAGAGCAAGGAATGCGCACAGATTCCCGCGCTTATCTCCTGCCGTTCTGTGGGAATATAAGTTTTCACTGTTGCAGTGCGTACATAGATTCGTCACCGCAATATGTTCCTGTTTTATCCCCGCCTCAAGAAAAATCAGTTCATTCGCTCTCCACAGGTTCAGCTGATACCTGCCGTTTTCTTTCCTGTAAAATAAATCTTCCCAGAATTCTTCTTTAAAATGCAGTCTGAACTGTTCAATCACCTCTTCACTGACTTCGTAACAGTCCTGACAGATCGACGGTCCTACCGCTGCCAGAATATCAGCTGGATTGGATCCATACTCTTTCTGCATCAGCTCCACAGTCACTTTTCCAATCTTGGATACCGTTCCTCTCCATCCAGAGTGGCTCAACCCTACCGCCTTTTTCACCGGATCCAAAAATACAGAGGCACACAGTCGGCAAAAAAGTAACCAGACAAATGCCGGGCACATTTGTAACAAGCCCATCCACGTCCGTATAACTTCTTTTCCTGGTAATTCCCATTCCTCTGTCCGCTTCCATAACCACACGGACATTGGCAGTATGGGTCTGCTGGGTAAAGACCATATTTTCACACTTTATCCCCATAGCATCCCCGATCCGCCTGAAGTTTTCCCTCACCGACTCTTCTTTATCCCCTCTGGTAAAGCTTAAATTCAGCGAAGAGTAACAACCTTCGCTGACGCCCCCCAGCCTGGTGGAAAAGCCATGTCTCACAATTCCCGTATTTTGAAACAACGGATATTCCAAATATGGAGTATCCGTCTCTATCTCTTGAAAAATCTTTTCCTGATTCTTATAATGCAGTCCTAAGCTCATATACTCCCTTTCTGTTATCCGCAGAAAGCATCCCGGATATGCATAATCCTTCCCCTTTCAATCCCGATCACATCAAACCTGCACGGAATATCTGACAGGCCATGGACTGTAAGATAATAAGAAGCACACTGATAAATTACCCGCTTCTTCTTTTGGCCTACCGCCTCCAGGGGGCTTCCCTTTCTTGCATCCTGCCGGTACTTCACCTCACAGAACACAAGATATTCTCCGTCCCGCGCAATGATATCAATCTCACCGATACGGCAGCGGTAATTATATTCCAGGATCACATATCCCTGCTGTTCCAGATAGTACCCGACCGCCTGCTCATAGTCTGTACCAGTTCTCCGGTTATTCTGCTTTTCTGCATGTTTCATATTTTGTTTCTGCTGCGATTACACATTATTGCCAACACCTGCCATACCGCCAGTACACTGCGGTATGACATCCCATCCTGTACCCAGAAAACACCACAAATCTTATTCGGAAACAAAGTTTTTTATAAAAGATACACGATGGATTGGTGTCGGTCCCAATTTTTTCAAAGCCTCGATATGAGCCGCAGAGCCATATCCCTTATTCTCTGCGAACCCATAACCGGGCAGTATCTTGTCGTATTCTGCCATCAGCCGGTCTCTGGTCACTTTGGCGATAATACTTGCCGCTGCGATTGAAACGCTTTTGGCATCCCCCTTGATGATCGGTACCTGGGGAAGCGTGATTCCCGGTATGGTAACCGCGTCATTCAAGAGAAGCGTGGGAGCCGTTTTCAGCTCCTGCACCGCTATGCGCATGGCTTCGTATGTAGCCTGGAGTATATTGATTTTATCAATGGTTGCGGGGCTGGCCATCCCGATCCCAGTGGCCACCGCTTTATCAAGAATCTCGTCGTAAAGCTCTTCTCTCTTTTT
>ENA-OQAB01000830-OQAB01000830.1-human-gut-metagenome-genome-assembly--contig:-NODE-830-length-15601-cov-3.042329_pt1 | contig 15601 bp, 16 predicted proteins | sample MGYA00242490_ERZ504517 | MGnify/ENA primary metagenome ERZ504517 (study PRJEB26092, sample SAMD00036298) | human gut metagenome | host: Homo sapiens | study: EMG produced TPA metagenomics assembly of...
CCAAAGTCTCTGCAAGACCTGTAGACGCATCAACAATCTGTCCGTTTGGCAGCTCCTGTCCCGGTCGAATGGCATTTCTGTATCTTATTTCCCAAGGGGAAATCCCCACAATCCCTGCCATTTTTGTGAGAAGCATTTCTATCGCAAAGCAAGTCTGCGTCACTCCGAATCCACGGAATGCTCCTGCCGGAGGATTATTTGTATAATAAGCCTTTCCATCAATATCAAAATTCTGATAATTATACGGACCGGAAGCATGGGTACAGGCACGCTGTAAAACAGGTCCTCCAAGGGAAGCATATGCTCCTGTATCTGCAATTACAGTTGCTTTCACTCCCTGTATGATTCCATTTTCCATCACAGCCAAGGGTAAATTCCCATATCCATAGGATGACGTTTTGGATGAATCAAAATACTCTCAGCTCTTGTAAGCTTCACTTTTACCGGACGCTTTGTAAGATAAGCGATCATAGCCGCATGATGCTGGACGGTTACATCCTCTTTTCCTCCAAACCACCGCCTACCAGCTTGTTTCTCACCTTTACTTTCTCGGCCGGAAGTCCTAAAAGCGCCATACACTCATGCTGCGTATCATATACTCCCTGATCGGACGAATAAATGATCACGCCGTCTCCATCCGGAACAGCAACGGCACATTCCGGTTCCAAAAAGGCATGTTCCGTCCACGGTGTATGGAATGTATCAGAAATTACATGGGCAGAGTTTTGAATTGCCGCTTCTGCATCTCCTCTGTGCACATGCCAGTGAGAAAGCAGATTGTCCTTCTCCTCTTCGTGAACCTTCGGAGCGTCCTCCACCATTGCCTCATAAGGATTGCGCACAATAGGAAGCTCTTCATATTCTACTTCTATCTGCCGTTTTCCTTCCTCCACTGCTTTCAGATTCTCACCTGCTACAAGAGCAATCGCATCTCCAAGATAATGTGTCAGATGGCCTACAGGAATCAAACCATCCCAGTCCTGTTTTAAGTGTCCTACTTTTACGCTTCCCGGAATATCCTCCGCTGTAAATACAGCTACTACTCCCGGCACTTCTTTTGCTTTTTCTGTATGAATTGCTTTCACCCTGGCTCTGGGATACGCTGAACGCAGGGCGCTTCCGTAAATCATACCTTCCATGTGTATGTCGTCCGGGTATTCTCCGTAACCCAAAACTTTTTCTCTGACATCTACTCTTGGAACTCGCTCTCCCAGCTTCCAGGTATATTCTTTTTCTTTTGGAAGGCCTTCTCTTTTATATTTTGCAGCAAGCAAAATACCATCTATAATTTTTTTATATCCTGTACAGCGACATATGTTATTTTTAATGGCATCTGCCGCCTCCGCTCTTCCTGGATTCGGATTTTTATCAATAAGCGCTTTTGCACTTATCACCATTCCGGGAATGCAGAAGCCGCACTGTACGGCTCCCGCTTCTCCAAAGGCGCGGACAAAAATTTCTTTTTCTTCCTCCGGAAGTCCCTCTACAGTCATAATATGCTTTCCTTCCAGTTTGGAAAGTTTCGGCACACATGCCTTTGTTGCCTTTCCATCAATAAGAACATGACATGTTCCGCAGGCGCCTTCGCTGCAGCCGTCCTTTACAGAAGTAAGACCGCACACATCCCGCAGAAACGGAAGGAGTTTCATATCCTGTTCCTCATAATATTCTTTTCCGTTTACAAAAAAGTGAAACATAAGCCGCCTCCTTTAAAAAGGATTATTTTAAAAGATAATCGTAATCAGTCAATCACTGCGCAAATCAGACGGCGAAGTCCCTCATACAGAGTATCTGACGGGTCATCTGCCTTACAGCTTGTTATTTTTCCAAGGAACCGCACTGTACATTCTTTGTTTCTTTGTTTGTAACAAAGAATCCATCGTTTGTACTGTCCTTCATGTCCTCTTCTGCTGCAAATAAAGTAAATTTATCTTTATATGGTGCGCTTGCGTAAGGACAGAAGCTCTTACAATTTCCGCACTCATTACACATATAATCTACGTGGATAATCTGGTTCATTGCCATTCCCGGAACTTTAATGGAAATATTTGCTCTGTTTGGACATACATCTACACAGTTTTCACAAATCTTGTTGCATACAAGGCAGCGCTCTTTTTCTGTTTCTTTCTCGCTCCTCTCTGCAAGAATACCTTTCTTTTCAAAGCAGCTTTCTTCTGTCTCCTGAACTTCTGTGTCTTTTACAACTGCTTCTGCCAGAATGGCTTCTGCTGCAAGCTGCGCATCTCGAATTGCCTCTACGATCGTAGCCGCTCCGCCTGCGCCGTCTCCAATAAGATAAATACCGGAAACACCTGTTTCCATTGTTTTCTGATTATATTTTGCCTTTCCTCTTTCGTTTATTTCAATACCGTTTGCCTGATAAGTTTCTGCGTCTGTCTTTTCTCCCACAGCTACGATGACTGTATCTGCCGGAACTTCCTCTGTCTTTCCTGTCTCTGTAACAGAAGCTCTTCCAGAAGCATCTGCCTTTCCAAGTTCCATCATTTTACAGAGAAGCTTTCCGTTTTCCAGACTTACAGGAGAAAGAAGCTCTCTAAATTCCACACCGTCTTCCAGAACTTCTAAAAGCTCATCTTCTGCTGCCGGCATATATCGTTTTGTTCTTCTGTATACAAGGAACACCTTCTCCACACCATTTGTACGAACAGCAGCTCTCTGCCAGTATCCATAGTCCGTTATTTTCCGCCTACCGATTACAACTACATGCTTTCCAAGGTTCTACGTTTCCGTCTTTTTCCTTTAAATTCTTTTAAGAAATGAATGGCATTAACGGCTTCGCCTTTTTCCAGTTTTTAAAGTTCCCGGTTTTCCTGCGCCGATTGCCACAATCACTGCGTCGTAGCCTTCTGCTTTTAGGGCATTGTAATCTTTGATTTCTCTGTTAGTCTCAATTTTTACACCAAGCTTTGTAAGAAGGGATACATCTTTATCAATGGCTTCTTCTGAAATTCTAAATCCTGGAATTACATAACGAATCACGCCGCCAAGTTTTTCTTCTTTTTCAAAAACAGTTACATCCACACCGGCTCTGCCAAGGAAATATGCCGCTGCCATACCAGCAGGACCACCGCCTACAACTGCTGCTTTTTTGCCGTTTGCATTTGCTGCTTTTATTTCATTTATCACTTCTTCATAGCCGTTTTCTGCTGCAACAAGCTTCGTACCTCTTATATTAACCGGCTCTTCATAGAAATTTCTTGTACATTTTGTCATACAGTTATGGGCACATAAAGTTCCTGTAATAAATGGAAGTGCGTTTTTCTCAAGAATGACTCTCAGAGCCTCCGCATATTTTCCCTCTCCTGTCAGCTTAATATACGTTGGAATATCCTGATGAATCGGACATCCTTCCATACACGGCGCATAGAAACAGTCAAGAAGAGGCACTTCCCTGTCACTCTTTCTATTTGGAATCGGTTTGATGTTCTTCACATGATGAGTATTTGTTACTGCATCAATAGCAAGGGCATTTAATGCCTCCACATCTATTCCTGTCCACTGAGACACATTTCCATCCATTACCTTTTCTGCCATCTGGGTAAATCTCTGGTATCCGCCCGGTTTTAAAGAGTAGTTGCAACGGTTACCGGCCATATACCACAGGCTGTAATTTATCAATATTATAATAATCCGCTCCGCCGGAATATGCGATACGGAGTTTTCCGTCAAATTCTCTGGAAAGCTTTGCAGCCAGAGAAATAGACAGTGGGAACAGAGCCTTTCCGGACATGTACATCTCTTCGCTTGGAAGCTCGTTTCTGGTTACGTCTACCGGGAAGGTGTTTGTGATCTTTACGCCAAAGGCAAGGCCCAGTTGGTCTGCCAGCGCCTGGAGACGTTTAAACATCGGGACAGCGTCTTTATACTGCAGGTCATCCAGGAAATGGAAATCGCCGAATGCCATATAGTCATAGCCCATTTCATCCATGGTCTTTCTGGCAAATTCATAGCCCAGAAGCGTAGGATTACATTTGATAAATGTATTCAGATGTTTTTCTTTGTAAAGATGATTTGCAATACTTTCAATCTCATTTGGAGGACATCCGTGCAGGGTGGAAATTGTTGCAGAATTACAGATCTCTGACGGAATTGCTTCAATATCCTCTTTTGTCACATGCTCAAACTGATCCACATGGTCAAGAAGCCATGTTCTGCACTCCTTAAATACTTCTGTATCCCTGGCTTCCTTCATGCAGTTGATAAAAGTATCAATCTTTTCTTCTTTAATTCCTGCAAGATCATAGCCTACGGAAATATTAAACTGGAAGCCGTCTGTTCCTCCAAGACCAAACTCCTTTGCCATTACATGAAGAATAAACCATGCTTTAATATATTCTCCCATAGCCTGAGGCACATAGAGCTCTGTGGACCACTCGCAGTTATAGCATTCGTCCTCTGCCAGGATACAAGGACGGTTAATGCAGGCTGCCAGCTCATCGCCGTCCATTTTCTGAACAGTTTTCAGCTCAAAGAATCTTGCTCCTGCATAATAGGAAGCCACAATATTCTGAGCCAGCTGTGTGTTGGGGCCTGCTGCCGGGCCGATGGGAGTCTCAAGATTTCTTCCGAAAATCTCCATATCCTTTGCCGTATCTGCCTGATAAGCCCTGTGTACGCCAAATACAGTTCCTTTTTCCTTATGTTCTGTTAAAACCCAGTCCATTAACTGTCCAAAAGACATACAGGTCATTTTTTCACTCATAATTATCCTCCTGTCATCCGGTTTCTCCGGTCATTTTTCTTATTTTCCGAAATTGATATCATCTGCAAGCTCTTTTGCGGACTGACGGCAGTCTGCCATGATCTTTGCCTCGTCGCACACAAGAACTTCACGATCCTTCATCAGAACCTCCCCGTTACATACTGTAGTCTGAACCATGCTTCCGTTTACGCCGAACAGAAGATGTCCGTTGGTGTTGTCTGCGCGCATTGGCGTCAGAGGATCATATCCGATCACGATCACATCTGCTGCGGCTCCCGGCTTGAGAACGCCAAGCTCTTTTTTAAAGTAACGGTTGGCAATTTTTGCATTTCCCTCAAAAAGCATCTGCGGAACCTCGCCCCATGCTGCGTTAGGGTCACAGAGATGATGTTTGTGAAGAACGTTTGCCACTTTCCAGGACTCCATCATATCATGAGTATATCCGTCTGTTCCAAGTCCCGTAACGATTCCCTTGTGTACCAGAGCCATGGTAGGAGGGCATCCGCAGGCATTGCCCATGTTAGATTCCGGATTATGTACTACCATAGTATCTGTATCTTTAATGAGATCCATCTCATGTTCATTAATATAAATGCAGTGACCCAGAAGAGTTTTCGGTCCCAGAATATTCCAGTCATAAAGACGGTCAACAATACGCTTGCCATGCTCCTTTAAACACTGATGAAGATCATAGATTCCCTCTGCAACATGGATGTGATAGCCGACGCCCTCCGGCTTAAGCTCATTGCACAGCTCCATTGTCTCATCAGAGATGGTAAAGGATGCATGCATACCCATCATTCCGGCGATCATATCGCTGTCATCTGCAAGAGCATGTTTGATAAAGTTTACGTTTTCCATAACAGATTCTCTGGATTTTTCCATTCCGTCACGGTCTGAGATCTCATAGCAGAGACAGGTACGGATTCCAAGATCTTTTGCCGCTTCCTCAATGGCATTTAAGGAACCTGTAATATGTCCGAAGCTTGCATGATGATCAAAAACAGTTGTCACACCGTTTTTTATAGAATCAATATAAGTAGCATAAGCGGAAAGCTTTGTCTGTTCCAGAGTCAGATGACGGTCAATGGTCCACCACTGTCCGTCCAGGATATCCAGAAATCCCTGAGGATTGTATCCTTTAATACTCAGTCCTCTGGCAAAGGAGCTGTAAATATGTTCATGGGCATTGATAAACGCAGGCATGATCACTCCGCCCTTTGCATCAATAAACTCTGCATCCGGATAAGCATTTTTTTACTTCTTCTGTTCCGCCTGCCATAACGATGGTGCTTCCGTCCATTGCCACTGCACCGTTTTCATAAAAGGTATTGGACGCATCTCGTGTAATCATTCTTCCATTTCCAACAATCTTCATATTAAATCCTCCCTGTCTTGTAAAAATCTCCCAACTGTATACAAATTTCATCCTGTCATTTTAGGAATTTTATACTATTAATGTATCACACTTTTTCCTGTATTTCAATAGTAAATCTAAAAAACATTTTTTTATTCTAAAAATTTTTGTATATCAAGTATTGTCCGCTTTCCGGGTCAATACAGAATTATATTCCAGGAGTTTCTCTGCAATAAAAAAACTGTTCCGGCAGATATTCCGCATATTTTTCATGGAATATTTTGCCGCAACAGTTTTTATAATTCATTTATTAATTCCAGGACTTTTCTGTTCCGGTTCCACAAAACCGGATCTGCCTTCACCTGATATCCGCATCCGTTTTTTACATGCCAGTCATAAAAGCTTCGCCCTGGATATCCGTAAGCCTCCATAATGTTCATAATGGTTCCCCCGTGAACCACTACTGCCGCCCTGCTGATGTGACTGCGGAAACAGGCACTTACAACCCTCTGGAACCCTTCCAGAGTACGTTTCTGAAATTCTTCTCTGCTTTCTCCATTTGGAAAAGGCAGAATCCCACCGCTGTCTACCCAGGCCTGATAATCCGGATTTCCGGATAATTCCAGATAGTTTTTGTTCTCAAAGTCTCCAAAGTCACACTCTGCAAGCTGGTCTATGATCCTCAGCCTTTTTTCCGGAAACAGGATCTCTGCTGTTTCCCTGCACCGCACAAGAGGACTTACGAATACAGCTTCCGGCTCCGGATAGAAAAATTCCTTCAGCTTCTCTTTGCCTTCTTCACACAGAAGTTCGTCTGTTTTTCCAATATACCTCTGATAACGGTTCCCTTCTGTCATTCCGTGACGGATCAGCCATATCTCAGTCATGTTTGATCACCGTACCGATACCGCAGACCACTCTGGTTACTTTTCTGCTGAAGGAAGCAAGCTTCGTACATGTTCTTCCCACAGCCTCCCGGTAAGCTCTCTGAAAAGCGTCAACAGGAACCACTCCGTATCCAACCTCATCTGACACCAGAATTACCTCCGGGTTTTTCCGGATCAGCTCTTCTGCCAGAGCTTCCACGGAGCTTCCTTGTTCCATTTCTTTTTTATAAATTCATGAAAGCCCACAACGCCCCTGGCGGAAAAAAGTTCTTCTCTGGAGATTTCGTTTCCCTTTACCCAGGAAATTCCCGGATACATTTTTTCTGCAAAAGCTGCCTTTCCCTGAAAGGCGCCTCCAATTACCATTTCCATACTCATCCTTCTCCTTTACCTATATAAGAATCACTGACAGCGCCGCTGTCACCAGCACTATTGCCAGCTCACAGAGACAGAGAAACCAACCGGAAAGATCCCCTGTAGTTCCGCCGAAATACTTCATTGCCATATATCTGTAATATGCAAAAACTCCTGCTGCCGCAAAAAAAGCCGCTGTTCCCATAACAGGCTCTGTCCGGATCATAAGCGCTGCAAGAATGATCAGATAACAGATCAGAGTGTTTCGTACCGGAACGTCCTCGGATTTTTTTGAAAATTCTGCAACCGTTCCATCCTCTCTGGCCTTTGGAAGAGTGATCACACCCAGTCCGGAAAAACATCTGGATACCATAAATCCAAAAGCAACGATAATCATAGCCTGTCTGTCAAAGCAGATCTCGCTGTACGCGCCAAGCCAGCAGAGAAAATAAACGCCTGCCGTGATCACTGCAAAGGCTCCCGCATTGGAATCCTTCAGTATTTCCAGCCGTCTTTTTCGTTCCTGCCAGGAGCTTAAAGCGTCTGCAGTATCCAGAAGTCCGTCCACATGGATCCCTCCTGTAATCAGAACAGGAAGCACTGTCAGAGTCACAGAAAGAAAGGTTACGTTAAATCCCAGATAATTGGCAAGCCATGCGGCCCCAAGAGAAACGGCTCCGATCACTGCGCCGATAAAAGGAAAAAAACAGAACATGTACTTCATGTTTTCCTTTGTCCATTCTGCCTGGGGCACCGGTATTTTGGAGAACATGGCAAAGGCAATCTTAAAGCTGTTCCACAGACTTTTCATGGAAATCCCCTCCTTTTTTATGATATACAGGAATTCCATAGACAACCTCAACAACCGAATCTGCCATTATTCCCAGACGCTGATTGACCTTTCCAAGGACTTTCTGATAAGCTTCTGTCTCCCCTTCATAAGAAGCAGCCTCGGAAAAAATCTCATTTGTTACAACAATAAGATTTTCTGCCTGTGTTTTCAGATTTCGGATTCCCCTTCAGAATTTCTACTTCTGTATTCTCATGAGTGCCGTCCTCACGGAAAAATTCATTTGCCACAAGGTTGGACATACACTCCAGAAGTACTATACACCCTTCCGGAACCTTCACACCGGAAAGTCCCGTATAACATTCCACCGTTTCAAAGCCTTTTCCAAAGCGCATATCCCGATGTCTTTTCACCCGTTTTCTGCTTTCCTCATCAAAGGGATACATGGTGGCAATATATATCCGGGGCATTTCTCCGCAGGCAATCACGCAGTCCTCGGCAAAGGCAGATTTGCCGCTTCCGCTTCCTCCTGTTACCAGAATCATCATTTATACCAGCTCCTCATACTGCTCTACTTTGATCTCCTCAAAGGTACTCATGGATTCATAAACTGCAAGTCCCATATCGATAAACGGAAAAGAGCCACTGCTCCGCTGCCTTCTCCCAGACACATTTCTCCGTGAAGCACCGCTTCTTTTTCAAGCGCCTCAAGAATCATGGCTGCCGCAGGCTCTCTGGATACATGAGAGGCGATCATATAGTCTTTTGTAAGAGGAGAAATTCTCTGAGCCACAAGAGCAGCCACACAGGAAATAAAACCGTCGATCACAACCGGGATCCGGTAAACGGCTCCTCCCATAAATACGCCTGCCATTCCGGCAATGTCCAGGCCGCCTACCTTTGCCAGAACATCTACCGGATCAGAGGGATCCGGCTCATTAAGCTTTACAGCTCTTTTGATCGCATCAATTTTCCTTTTCAGTCCCTCTCCGGAAAGTCCGGCTCCCCGTCCGGTCATTTCCTCCACCGAACGATTTAAAAGTACAGAAGCCACTGCGCTGCTTGTAGTGGTATTTCCAATTCCCATCTCTCCGGTGGCGATCAGACGATAGCCCTGCTCCTTCAGTCTTCTCACCATCTCAATGCCTGCCTCGATCCCCTGTACTGCTTCCTCATAAGTCATGGCAGGCTCTTTTGTCATATTCCGGGTTCCCATCATGACCTTCAGATCAGAAGGAACCTTTGTATCTGAAGCCATGCCCACATCAACAGGAAATACATCTGTCCCGCACTGTCTGCACATCACGCAGGCAGAGGTGTCTCCTTTCAGGAAGTTTTCTGCCACAATGGCTGTTACCTCCTGTCCGGTCTGGGTCACACCTTCCTCCACCACTCCGTTATCTGCACACATGGCTACCAGAGCTCTTTTATCCAGACGCACATCCGCGGAACCTGTAATACCCGCGATCTGCATCACGATCTTTTCCATTTTTCCAAGTGAATGAAGGGGCTTTGCTATGCTGTCCCATCTTTTCTGTGCAGCGCAGACCGCTTCCTGATCCACAGGTCTGATCTGCTTTTTTGCTTCTTCTAATGTCATTTTTCCGCCTTCCCTTCTTTATCCTTTTTTTTCCTGTTGTAAAAACAAAAAATTTACTGAATATGTAATTAAGAGCCAGTACAATAAACTGCGTGATAAATTTTCCCATCATATCATTCATACGCAGGATCTCCACCAGAAGCCATACGCCTCCCACCTCTATGACCATAGTCACCAGACGGGCGCTGATAAATTTCATAAAAGGCTGAATGTGATCACGCAGAGTCTCGCATTTGTCCTGAAAAACGAACTTTGAATTCACCATATAGGCAAAAAGAATTGCGGCAATGATAGAGATTATATTTGCCACTGTAAGCTGCAGTCCGCATTTTCTCAGAACATAAAAGCTTACAAGGTTTACCAGGGTGGTGCAGCCTCCAAAAAACACATATCTTACCACGTCATTCCCGTACAGCCGGGCAATCATTTTTCTGATCTTTTCCATTGTTTACTCCTGCTTTTTACTGTATGTTTTTCTGTCCGGAAACTGTCTTACACAGAATCATTCCGCGCATTTTCAGATACGTCTTCACTGCCTCTGACGATCCGGGAAATAATATAGCGGGGACGCCGCTTTACTTCCTCATAGATTTTTGCGATATAATACCCGATGATTCCCAGACTGAGCATAATAGCGCTTCCGATCAGAAGAAGAACGATTACAATTGTCGTATAGCCCTCCACTGCATGTCCGGTAAAATACTGGGCAAGAGAGTATACAGCCAGTGCAAGCGAAAACAGGAAGCAGATCCCACCTCCTACAGTCACAAACTGTAAGGGCACTGTTGTAAAGGCCACAATATTCGTAAATGCATATTTGACCAGGGACCAGGCAGACCATTTGGAGACTCCGGCCTCCCGCTCCCGGACCTCAAAGCTCACAGAAATGGTTTTAAATCCTACCCATGAAGAGGTTGCCCTGAAAAACATATTTCTTTCCGGCATGGAAAGAATGCTCTCTGCCACCCGTCTGTCCATGAGCTTGAAATCAGATGCATTCTGCATATCGACTCCCGTGGCCTTTGACATGATCCCGTAAAAGAATCCCGCGCATTTTTTATGGAGAAATCCTTCTTTTCCTCTGCTGGACTTTACTCCTTCGATCACCTGATATCCCTGTTCCCACAAACGGTACATTTCCACCAGGGTTTCCGGGGGATGCTGAAGATCGCAGTCCATCACCGCTACTGCATCCCCCTTTGCCTGAGCAAGTCCGGCAAATAAAGCAGCTTCTTTCCCGAAGTTTCTGGAAAAGCTCACTCCCAGAATATTGGGATCTTTCTTTCCTGCCTTTTCAATTTCTTCCCAGGTACGGTCTGACGAGCCGTCATTGACCAGTACCAGCTCATAGGAAATCCCTGCATCTGTCAGCACCTCTCCAAGTACGGAGCAGGTTTTTGCAATCATAAGCTCTTCGTTATATGCAGGAAGCACAACCGATAAAACACTCATACCTTTGGTACCTTCTTTTTATTTAATTTCATTCTTACAAATACCAGACAAATGTAACACAGGCCTCCCGCCAAAGTCAAGCAGATGCCGGGCACCAGAAACGGCGTCCTGTATTCAAGCCGGAGTTCATGCTCTCCCTTCGGAAGCTCCAGAGCCATATACATGGTATTGGCCTTTTTAAGCTCTGTTTCCTTTCCGTCCACATAAGCCCGGAAGCCCTTGCTGTACGGTACAGAGATCAGAAGTCCCTTAGGTTCTGAAAGAGAAATATTTCCGGTGATCCTGTTTGTATCCATGCGGATATCTGTCAGAACCTCCTGGTTCAGCTTTTCTGTCTGCTTTGTAATGCGCTCCATAGGCTGACATACGATTTTCAGCTTATCAAACGTATATACGCCCGGCTTTTCAAACGTAAGGGTAATGGATTGTTTCGCAACTTTTTCATATCCTGTGTTGCAAAGGAAATTATGTTTTCCGCTGTAAGCATTATACTTGTCTGTAAAGATCCGGATAGTCTTTTCAGGAAACTGACCGCCCACTGTTATTGATGCCTTCTGGCTTTCTTTCCAGTATCTCCAGTGGCTGTCCTCATGAAGAAGCTGATTCTGCTCATAACGGGTCATTTTATTCCATTTCTTTTCACTGACCCTATCCTTTGGAGAAAGGCCGTCATAATCCAGTCCCTCCGCAATCAGATACGTCTCGCTGTTTTCCAGACCGTTAAAGAGAAGCTCCAGCTTTGCCCCTTCTTTTGTAACCTTTATTTTTCCGTCCTTCACTGTACAGCCTTTGCCTTTTCTGATCTCAAAAGGAATTTCCTGATCGTTAAATTCCGGTGTGATTTCAGGAAGAGAACTGTCTTCCAGAACAATTCCCTGAAGAAGCGCCTGCTGTTTTTCCGTAACTGTCATTTTTTCATATTCCTCTCTTGGTATAAAGGAATCATAGGTATACCCCAGAGGAAGAGCCTCTTCACTTCCAAATGCCTCGTATATTTTTCCGTTTTTCTCCGCGCTTCCCTCCAGCCAGTAATATCCATAGGGCATATACTGGTATCGGTTGCTTTTTACAACAAAATATTTCACAGAGGCCAGCCTGTCCAGAATCGTTCTTCCGTCCAGATTTTCATAATGCTGCTCCCAGGGCGTATTCAGATACATTTCATCAAAAAATTCTCCGATACTTCCGCTTGCAACACTGAAATAATAGGAAGTACTGTTTGTTCCCATATGCATGGCAGAATTTTCACAGGAAAGGGCATCCAGCTGGTCATAGCGGTACACAGAATCATCCTCTGTATCCAGAACCGCCAGATCTGTGCCTGATTCCAGGGTTTCCATTGCCTCTCCTCTGTCTGCAAACTCTGACAGATAATCCTTTTCCATGGAATACTGATAATAAATATTAAAAAATATTCCCGCTGCAAGAAGTCCGCTCATCATCAGACAGAGATTTCTTTTTCTTACAAAGATAGATCCGTACAAAAGAATCACTGCAGTGGAACATACCAGAAGAAGCATTGCGGACATGTTTCTCTGAGTGCGGGCCGCCTCCGAAAAGAGAGCTACTCCGCAGTAAATAAGAAGCATGACAAACACCTTGCGCTTTTCCCGGATATCCAGTCGAAAAAGCTCAGGATAAATTTTTACAAAAATATAGGCAATCAGCATTCCGTAAACCCAGATCCACCGGTTGGACACATAGGAAAAACCATTGAGCACATGCCCGGCAAAGGGTACCAGAAGAAATACATTCAGAAGAAGGAACCCCGCCTTCAGCGCTGTATTTGACTTTTTCTTTGCAAACAGGACAAACACTCCTGTCATAGAGATCGCCGTGTAACCAGCCACTCCCCATTGGATCATATTTTCTCCGATGAGACAGCTTAAATATTTTTCATAGTAAATTCTGTCATAGAAAAGCGGCACATAATTTTCTGCCTGAAAACGTCCTGTGCCAAACACAGGAAGGATCACAGGCAAAAGAATGATCCCAGCCAGAAGAACAGCAATCACAGAATAACCTGCGAAGACTGCCAGCCACTTTCCAATGCATCTGATGGTTCTTTCCGACTTATCTGTAAACACAACAAAGTAGTCAAAGGCAGCATAGAGCACCATAAAAATTCCAAGCATATAAAAGAAGTAGAAATTCGATACTCCTGCCAGCGCCACAGACCAGATAAATACATAGGGCTTTTCTTTCCGGTAAATTTTGTCAATTCCCAAAAGGATCAGAGGAAGATAGATCATTGGATTGGCAAAATACGGATGTTTCATAGCCGCATAGATCGTCCATCCCGCAAATATATAGATCAGAGAGCCCAGAAGGACTGCCTGCTTTGAATTTCTGTGATAAAAACAGTATCTGCTGAATGCAATTCCCGCAAGATAAATTCTCAAAAAGATCAGAAACGCATACAGATATTCTGTTTTTTCCGGCGATACAAACACAGATAAAAGAGTCAGGGGATCGCCGATCACATAGTAATGGAGCGTTGTCAATATATCAGACCCGTAACCGATATGCATATCCCACATGGGAATTTCAAATTTGTGCTCCACAAAAACAGAATGAAGAATATTTCTCAGATATTCTCCATAATAAGCAAGGGAATTCAGATGCTGGGGCACGCCGTCATGGCTCCAGATCAGTGATTTCCCGTTCAGATAAAACTGCAGATAAAGAATCAGTCCGATAATCCCAAAAGCCAGAGTATAGATCAGATAATAATCTGTTTTCTTTTCTGATTGAAAATCTTTTTTTCATATTCATAAATTAGCTTTCCTTAAAAAAAGCCGCGGTACCTTTGTACCGCGGCCAAAAGTCTGAATTTATTCAGCATCTGCTCCGTAGAGAGTGATGAGTTTGTTCAGATAATCATATCTTTCCTTAGCCTCAGCCTCGTTCTTAGCAAACAGTCTTTCAGCTTTCTCGGGATTCTGACGTTTCAGAGAATTGTAACGAACCTCTCCGTCAAGGAATGCCTGATAGTCATCCATGTTCGGAGCCTTGGAATCCAGAGTAAATTTGTTCTCTGCTGCCGGATTGAAGCGGAAGTTGTGCCAGTATCCGCACTTAACTGCCAGCTCTTCCTCTGTCTGAGCCTTGGACATACCCTTCTTGATACCATGGTTAATACATGGAGCGTATGCAATGATCAGAGACGGTCCCGGATAAGCCTCAGCCTCAGCGATTGCTTTTACAGTCTGGTTGAAGTCAGCGCCCATGGAGATCTGTGCTACATATACATAGCCATAGCTCATAGCGATGGAAGCCATATCTTTCTTCTTCACTTCTTTACCGCCTGCTGCGAACTGAGCAATCGCACCTGTCGGTGTGGATTTGGAAGACTGTCCGCCGGTGTTGGAGTAAACCTCTGTATCGAATACCATAACGTTGATGTCACGTCCGCTTGCGAGAACATGGTCAACACCGCCGAATCCGATATCGTAAGCCCATCCGTCACCGCCGAAGATCCACTGGGATTTCTTGGAAAGGAAGTCTTTCTGTGCAAGGATTTCCTGAGCTTTTTCACATCCGCATGCTTCCAGAGCTGCTACCAGTTTATCTGTAGCTGTTCCGTTAGTAGCGCCTACGGAGAAGGTGTCAAGCCATTCCTGTCCTGCTGCCTTAACGTCTTCATTTTCAGCGTTTGCAACAAGATCCTCAACTTTTTCTTTCAGGCCGTCACGGATTGCTTTCTGAGCAAGAAGCATACCATAACCGAACTCTGCATTGTCCTCGAACAGAGAGTTGGACCATGCCGGACCCTGTCCTTTTGCATTTACAGTGTAAGGTGTGGACGGTGAGGAGTTACCCCAGATAGAGGAGCATCCTGTAGCGTTTGCAATATACATTCTGTCACCAAAAAGCTGAGTGATCAGTTTTGCGTAAGGTGTCTCACCACAGCCTGCACATGCTCCGGAGAACTCAAGCAGAGGCTGTTTGAACTGGCTTCCCTTAACAGTTGTCTCTTTGAATTTGGCAACAACATCTTCCTTAACCGGAAGCTCTACGCCATAGTCAAAGAATTTCTGAACTCCTGCATTTGCTTCCATGTTTTCCATGGCAAGAGCTTTTGCACCCTTCATTGCCCGGGCAGACATTTGCACAGGAACCGCATCCTGTACAGTCATAAGCAGAAACAGTAATGGCGAATTTGTAATCTTTCATACCGGTCATCGGCAGAGTAGTCATGCCTTCCGGTGCGTTGGCAGCTTCTTCCTCTGTAAGAGCTACCGGACGGATAACAGCGTGCGGACAAACATATGCACAGCGGTTACACTGGATACAATTTTCCGGCTGCCATACAGGAATGTTCACTGCGATACCACGTTTCTCATATGCGGAGGAACCGGACGGTGTAGTACCGTCTACATAATCCTTGAATGCAGATACAGGCAGGGAGTTACCTTCCTGTGCATTTACTTTGGAC
>ENA-OQAB01000834-OQAB01000834.1-human-gut-metagenome-genome-assembly--contig:-NODE-834-length-15499-cov-1.966953_pt1 | contig 15499 bp, 14 predicted proteins | sample MGYA00242490_ERZ504517 | MGnify/ENA primary metagenome ERZ504517 (study PRJEB26092, sample SAMD00036298) | human gut metagenome | host: Homo sapiens | study: EMG produced TPA metagenomics assembly of...
TGGTACGGAGGAGGATGTGGTAACATCAAGAATTCCTACAATTTTGTATGTCTTTGTACCTGTTTGACGGAAGGTCTCATCCTCGTGATATCCGTCTGTTTCCATGCATACCTTCCCTTGATACATGCGCTGCCCGATCGGAAGCGTGAGGGTATCGCCCACTTTTGTGCCGGGGTGGTCATCAAAATACTGTTTTGAAAGTACAAGCTCATTGGCGGCTTGCGGGAGCCTGCCTTCGGTCAGAGTATCCTTTTCCGGCATAGAATCCCAGTATTCCTGGTTGGCGCCGCGGGTAATGAGGTATGTCCTGCGTCCCTCCTCTTCCAGCTTCGCGGCTTCCCACGGGCCTTTGACCAGAACGGCAGAGACAGAGGCGTAGTTCTCAATGTGTTCAAGATCCTTTCCGTACGTTGTATCGAACAATTCTCCGTGCCAGTCCCCGTCTTCGATGTTCGTGAGACATGGCATCTGTCCACATTGTGTAGACAAAACCGCAGAAACAGGACATCATCGTGGTCATAAGAAATAATGCGGTCATGATGGCAATGCTGGTTCTCTTATTTCTTCGTATCGTGTCCCAAACATATTCTCGTAAAAATTTTCATCAGGACACCACCTCGTCATGCAGAATTTTCCCATCCTCCAGAGTAATTACGCGGTCTGCCTTTAGAGCGGTCTTTTCATCGTGTGTAATCAGGAGGACAGACTGTCCGTACTGCCGGTTAGAGAGCTTCAGAAGCTCGATGGTTTCTTCTGAATTTTTACGGTCCAGATTGCCAGTTGGTTCATCGGCAAGAAGGATCGCCGGATGGTAGATGAGGCTTCTTGCGATAGCGGTGCGCTGCTGCTGGCCTCCTGATAATTCACTGGGAAGGTGTGCGAGACGGTCTGTAAGCCCCAGGGTGGATACCAGATGGCGAAACCGCTCCTCATCCGGCTTCTGATTATCTAAAAGAACAGGCAGGAGAATGTTTTTCCTTACGTTCAGTGTTGGGATCAGATTATAAAACTGATAGACCAGCCCTACCTTTCTGCGCCGGAAAACCGCAAGTTCCTCCATACTGAGTGTTGAAATGTCTGTGTCTTCGATAAAAATGCTGCCACTGGTAGGGCGGTCTACGCCTCCCAGCATATGCAGCAGAGTGGATTTCCCGCTTCCGCTCGCTCCAACAACAGCATATCGCTTTCCCTTTTCGAAACGAATGTTGATATCAGACAAAACCTTTTTCCCTTCCTCATATGAGAAACTCACATGCTCCAATGCTACAGCCTGCCGAAACTTTGTTACTGTTTTCTCAGGAAGCGATTCCTCCTTCACATGCAAAGCAGCTTCCCCTTTTCCATGAGGGCGGCACTGGCCTTTCTTGTTGAGTACAGTGCAGGGAGCTTTTCAATCGGCAGTGTAATATAATTCAGCAGCTGGACGAATGCAATCACCGTCCCTGCAGTAATTCTGCCTTGGATACACAACCAGGCCCCTAGACCGAAAACGACCAGATTCACTAGAAATCCGGATATCTGCGACAGCAGCATCAGTATGGAAATCAGATCCCTGCGACGTTTTTTGGATTTCTCCAGCGCTGCATTTTCCTGCTCAAAAGCATCGAGCACTACAGCTTCCGCCTGAAAGCTTTTGATTACCGTAAAACCACTGAACAAATCCTTCAGCAAAGCAATGAAGTCCGCATGGTGCTTCGATGTACAACACTCTGCTCTTTGCAAAGCGCCGGAAAAGAATACGGAAACCAGCAGCGGCACCATACTTGCCAGAATCACACAGATTGTTAAATAGCTGTCCAGATACAGCATAGAGCCAAGACCTGCAGCAAGCATCATCCCATACGTGCAGATTTCAAAAATTGCCTCGAGATTATTTTTTTCGATCACCGTCGCATCATTGCTCAATGCGGACATGCATTGTGCAACTGCTTCCTTTTGAAAGGACGAAATACTACGCTGCAGCAGCCCTTTAAAAAGTATATGCTTGTACTGACGCATTCCACGACAGATAAAGCGGTTGGTAAATATAAAGCTGATGACATCCACAAGCACCATTGCAAGCAAAAGCAGAACAAACATTTTGAGCATACGGTAAAGAGCATCCATGGAACCGCTGATTGATATATCAACAAATTCACGCAGTAAAAAGGCAACCCCTACAGCAATCCCTGCATTGCCAATCGAGCCCAGCAAGGCAAGGATAAAATTCAGCCGATTCTTTTTGTATACCGCAGATTTGATGCTATTCATGAGACACCTCCCCATTCAATATAGGCAGCTCACGATCCATGGCGAAGTATCCGTATAATATACCTGACTGTATGTAGGCGGCCATAAACAGCAGCATGGGCAGAAAGCCCGGCTTTTCACTGAGTACATAAATCGGCTCCAAGCCCTTTTCCTTCTCAAGCTGAATTTCATGAACAATCTGCCGTTTTTTTTAATCTTGTAAAATCTGTGCGGCATCGGCTTCTTCAATGCTCAGCTTTTTCGCAAGCCCTTTTACCTGAAAGCCTCTTCCCTGCGGACATTTTGATAGCTGATACAGCATCGCAAAGCAATGCGGTTTATTCAAAAAGGCCAGAAGCTCCTCGAATTCCTCCTGTGCGGGAAGTGCATGTAAAAAACCACAGGACGGCTGCGGTACATATAAAAAATAATGAAATTCCTCATTCAGACGCATGCAGGAATATACATCATCATGCAAAACCTGATACAGCAGGGGGTCTGCGCCCTCCTGCATCATAAAGTTTTCCTGATTGGGAAGTGCCTCATGATGCGGAATCTTACCGATTGCATTTTCCATCATATAGCAGATTTCAAACGCAAGCTCCAGCTGCTTGCTTCGCTTTAGCCCCTTCAGCTTCTGAAAGACAAGATCACTTAGTCTTTCCGGCTCCTGTTTTCCTCTTCCAAACAAATAATCAACTGAAACATTGAAATAATCTGTCAGCCGCGGTAACAGCATGGCATCCGGTGTTCCAACGCATTCCCGCTCTGCGCGCCTTTGGTGCATTTGGATACTGCCTGTGTCGATACCTGCATAGCCTTGGCCAGCTCCTCCTGTGTAATTCCTCTTTGCTTTCGCAGTGTCTGAATTCTGCCTCCAAGCGTCATCTCCATATGATCACAACCTTTCTACATTCCCATTATAAATAAAATGCCAGTTGATAACAATGGATAGAAAGTGGATGAAATCAACCCGAAGTTGCAAAAGAGTTAACATTATCACAAACTGTCAAAGCCGGCTTACATCTTAATTTTATATTTTTGTTGCGTATCATAGCTTATCAATCGATTTATGCAGAGCTCACATCTACCCTATCCGCTGTACATAATATGTGTTACACACTTTCTCTATCGTGTAATTGTCTCTTTCTTAAAGCTGTAGGTAGCGGTTCCTCCCATGAATACCGCAGACCAGTGATAATGATAACACCATCAGCATCTCACTCGCTGATCCGGTACGTTTACAATTGAAAGCCTCATCGTGTGAAATGCATTGTGATACAACAGTGAATTATGTGTATAATCTCCTTCAGCATAGAAACAGGCGATGCGCCGGTAGCACATCGCCTTTTGATTTCTATTATTCTGTTTCAATCAATCCGTAACCGCCGTCATGACGCTTATAGACAACCGCAATTTCCTTGGTTTCATCATCACGGTAAATGAAGAAGCTGTGGTTCAGCATTTCCATACGCATGATTGCCTCATCCAGCTCCATGGTATCCGGAACCAGTGATTTTGTACGAACCAGTTCATTATCGGTATCGTCAAATTCTTCCTCAATTTCCTCTTCTTCAATGAACGCATATGCCAGTTTCTCTTTATTTTTTCTTGTCAGTCTTGTTTTCTGACGACGAATCTGATCCTCTAATTTATCAATCGCCAAATCGATAGCTGCATATAAATCGTCCTGTACAACCTCTGCACGCAATACTGCAAATTTTGTAGGGATCGTAACCTCGATTTTCTGTTTATTCGGATACACCCGCACCACCACATTAGCGACTACGTTTTCATCAATTATGAAATACTTTTCGAGATGGTTTAATTTCTTCTCGATTTTTTCAGCAATCGCTGGAGTTACTGTAATGTTTTTTCCGTAGATCTGGACTTTCATATAAAATCCCTCCTTGTTTGTATACCTTTATTATACGCAAAAAAATTAGATTTAACAGGCTTTCATTTTCCATGGATTTGTGATAGACTAGTATTGTAAGGGCGATGATGCATATCGTCTTTTTTCATACAGTTTCATTTTCACGATTTTATTGAAAAAGCAAGGAAAATGACCTGTTTTTTTACAACAAAAGGAGAAAATCATGGATGAACTCATTAGAATTCTGAAAGCGGAGGAGCTTACCTGTGTCGTATTGCAGAAGCAGCGGCTGTACAAGGAACATGCGAACGGCATCCTTCCCATCCTGCATTTGCTGGATCAGGGACATCTGCAGGGTGCCCAGCTGGTTGACAAAGTTATTGGCAAAGCAGCAGCGCTGTTAATGGTCCGCGGAGATGTACATCAGGTACATGCCTGTGTCATTTCCACGCATGCTCTGGAAATTTTCCAGCTGTACAACATACCAGTAACCTATGACGAACAGGTTCCCTATATCATCAACCGTACCAAAACCGGTATGTGTCCGATGGAAGCGTGTGTTATGGATGTGAATGATCCGGCAGCTGCGCAGCGATTGCTTAATGCAAAGGTGAAAAGCATGAAAGCAGAGCAGCACGCATAATATTCAAGCAGGAAGGAAAGGGAGATATCGCATCCGTTGATTTACATCAACAGAAGAATCTCCCTTTTTTTATATTTCCATAAAGATTACATCATCAGACATATACTCTGTTTTCCTTTATAAGAGAGATGTCTGCTGCTTCATTGAAGCAGGAAACGCTGAATAACCATATCCGTTTCATTCCCGAAGCTACTGCAATCGCTCGTTTCAGATGCATGAATCTAAATTATCTCATTTTGCGGCAGTCATATGCAGATTGCTGCGTCGTTCCTCTGTGGAAATCATCAATCTAAATACTATAACAGCGCTGATTGATTCCGTATCATAGTTTCCTCTTTTTTGATGCTGGTGATAGTTCGTGTGGTTGCAGGATATAATCTAGCTTTTTTTTCGCATCCCATACAGTTTGATGATTCCCAGCACGGCAAGAGATACAGAAGCAGTCATAAGCCATAATGTCATATGCGTGCTGTCATAGGTTTCAGCTGTCGCCTTTTTCTTTTCATGCTTTACTGCTCCTTTGTTCTTATCCCCTGTTTGCTGCTCCTTTGTCTTTACCGGCTCTTTCTCAGGAAGTGTTTCCTTCTCTTCTGTATCCGATGTTGCATCTTCCTGTGATTCATCCGGTGCAATCGGCTGTTGTGGTGTTTCCACCTGTGATGTCGTATTTGAAAACAGCGGTGTATCTGATTCGTAGGATTTCCCGTCCTTTTCCCATACAACACTCTCCACTGTAAGAAGACCATCCTTCTCAATGACAGTGATGATAACGGTGTACAAGCCCTCATCGTATCGAATCGTATCCACAGCATTGGTCACCTGTGTAATTTGATAGGTGTAAACACCCGGACTGCTGAATTTCAATTCCTTTAATTTAATCACACCGCCATCATTTTTCACTGTCTGCAGCACTACCCCCATCTCATCCTTCAGCTGAAACCGGAACTGTCCGTTCTGCGGCTTTTGTCCATCTAATGAAATATGTACATTCATCTGATAATATACAGGCGATAACACCTTGTTTCGAATATTCGTAAAGACCGCTTCCTGCAGCACGTCTGCTTTGATCGTTCCTTTATCATTCTGTTTTTCAATCTGATACCCCAATTCCTGATATTCCTGTTCCTCAATCGTATAATCTGTATCCTTTGGCAGATTCACCAGCTGTATACTCTGCCCTCCGCATAAGGTAAATTCCGCTTTACCATCCGTAAAGACAAGCGTGCCGTCTTTTTTTCCTCCCTCTCCAAGATAGGCTACTTCCTTGTTTAGCTTACCTGCCTGAATTCTGAATTTGAATTCCATATCAGAATCAGTATCATTTCCTTTCAGCTCCTTGCGTATCTTTAAATCACCGCTCGTTCCCTCCTGTGTATTGACCAGGGTTAGCGTGTTTTTACTTCCATTGATCTTTGTAAGAACGGATACGTCTTCCTTTATGACCTCAATCTGATAAACAACCGGTGACAGCCGGTAATTATCAGGTGCTTTTGTCTCTTTCATATAATAGCTTCCAATCGGCAGACCCCGGATTGTCAAAACACCACTCACCGGGGTAACTCCCTTTCGAATGACAGCATCATTTTCCTTACTGAATACGGTAAATTCCGCTCCTTCCAAAGGAATATTTTCTCATTGACCTTGGTGATTTCCAGCCAGCCGCTGCGCTGCATTGTAGATTGGGCATCTGAGCGATAAACCTGGTCATTCACGGTAACTCCGGATTCTTCTGTATGACCGGAAGCAAGGATAGCGTGATTGGATAGCGTACTTTGATAATCCCCTGTTATATCGGTCAGATAAATCAGCTGATAGACTTTCTGTTCATCAGGGATTGTAAAATACAAGGTTCTGTTTACAGGATTATATCGTATGTATTTTGCTGTATCCTTCAGTGGTTTCCCTGCCTTCAGGGTACCGTCTGCTTCCATATCCAGCTCTTGTATGGCTATGTTTTGTTCATCCATATCCAGAGCTCCATCAGATTTCATCCGCAGCTCGATTCCCTCAGACAAGGTATCCTGAATAAGCGCATTCCCATATTTCTGCATATAGGGATTGTAGGTGATTTTCCATTGCAGAATTCCATTGTCAGGTCGCTGCTTTGTTTTGGATATTGTGGTGCTTTTTATCTGTATGCTTTGCTTTACATGCTTTTCCGCAGTCATATGCTCTGCGGTCAGGGAAGCAGCATTCTCAAGACTAATCTTTTGATTCTTATCGAAATATCCCTTTGCCGTCTGCTCATTCGGTCCTGCCTTCAACAGGATCACATATGGCTTCTGCAATGAGGAAAGGTGAATGCAGCTTCTCCTGCTTTCGTGAAATCACTGATAATATAATCCGGTTCAACAAGTGTTTTCGCCGTAACCTTTCCGTTTGCGGATACCCCTTCATATATCAAAAACTTTTTATCCGCTGTGATATTCTGAAACTCCCATCCCTTCGGAAGGATATCCTTTACGGTAACATCTCCCAGTTGTTCGCCGTCGACAGTTGTTACATCATTGGTCATATCCTTCAAATCGCTTGCATTGACCTGAAGGCGGAAAACAGCAGAGCCATCTTTATAATTATACAGCTTATCAGCAGCTGAGGCCTGTTTATTAACATTGTCAGCATTCGTCAGATCCTTTTGCACCGTCCACAGCTGTCAAAGCATCCTTTAACAGTATGGTATTCGGACAGCTGACAGTTGCATTTGCCTGATTCACAAGTTCATTGCCACTATAAAGAAAAGCTGTATTTTTCACACTGTTTCCGCTCTGATTATCATTACTCAAATAAATATTCGGATTGGTAATCTGGGATTTATAAGAGAAGCTCTGATTATGTTTATCCACAGCCAGCCCGTTAACATCTGTCCCTGTGACGACCAGAACATCCGCAATCACCGTACCATTCTTTTTGATATAATGAAGTGTAGGAACAGCAGCACTGTCAGCTTCCGTAGCAAAGGAATCCTTTACATACCGCTGATTACAGCTGGGAGTCAAGCTCTTTACAACCTCTTTGCTTACTGTCGTTAAGTCTGCTCCAGTATTGTCTGTGATTTCATAAGCATCATCCCAGGTAAAGGATGCATCATACACAAGCAGCTCCAGCACACGTAAATCATCATTCACATCGGACTGCTCCACGTTCACATTCCAGGTCGCCGTATGTGCAGACGCATCATAGGCTCCTTTCGTCTTGGTGATCGGATTGAATCCGATGCTGCTGTAGACAGAATTGCTGCCAACTCCTGTATTCCCTTCCCAGCTGAGTGTTGCTTTATTATTTACCGATACCACGGTATGCTCTATTTCCGATTTATCCTTGAGCTGTGCCGTGATTGTCAGTCGAACCTTGGCATTTATAGTACCAATTTCATATTTTCCATCCGCCGGTTCATTGGAAAAAGAAGCAGATCCTGCGTCCCAGGAGGTTCCATTATATATCTCCAAAGCTGCAGACTGCCAGTTCAATTTACTATCCAGCTTGTCCGTAATGACTGCATTCGCTAACGATGCAGCAGGCTGATTTGCTGTAATCGTCCATGATATCGTTCCATCCTTATGGTTAATTCCATTCAATTCCTTTTGTAAGCGCGCTGCGGGAAATGTTAGACGATCCTACATAGATCTCACTGTTATCAGCATAGTGAAATATGTAAGCTTTTGGGTGAAAGGAACGGTTCTTTTCCTGATAGAGGTGGACACAGACTCTGTCCTCCAGCTCGTACTTGAGCAGGGTAAGGGCACTGGGCTGTGTGATGCCCAGATAATTTCCGGTAAGAAGGCGTATTGCCGCGCCTCTGTCCAGCGCGTTTTTAAGCGCAGGAAGTAAAAGCCGGACGCCTGATTCCATCAGAAAGGATACGATGATATCAATGCTGTCCGCACTTTTTATGCTCTTTTCCAAATATGTAAGCAGATGGTTGGCCGGAATGTCTCCTCCCATACTGACTCCGCGGGCCTTGTATTCTGAGCCCTCAGTCCATAAATTATTACTGGACCTGCCTATCAGATACAGTTTTTCTTTACGAGAATCATGTTCATCCATTTTTCATCATCCCTTCCCGGGCGTACATCTGAACTTATCCATTTTTCCTTTATTTGAAATACATCTGTTTCCTGTAATATTCTCTGCAGTTTATCCTCTGTCATATCGATAAAATACCTGCCGTTTCTCATTCCTTCAAAATCTCCGTATTTAAAGGATGCATACAGGATGCCTTCTTTTTTTAACGCACGGGCAAGCTTCTTCAGTATATCCTTAAGATCATCATAGGTGGAATGAAGGATTGAAGAGCAGGCCCAGATGCCATCGTATTCTTCTGATGCATTCATTTCCTGGAAAAGCATCTGTTTTACAGGGATTCCGGCATATTCGGAGGCAATTCTGCAAAATTCCTCCGAACCATCGATGGCATCTGTGCTACAGCCGTGAGACAGGAAATATTTCGTGTCTCTTCCGGGGCCGCAACCGAAGTCCAGGATGTGTGCCTGCGGCTGTAAAAAGGAAAGGAATTTGTCCTGTACGGAAGCAAAGTCCAGGGACTGGGTGGAATCGCTGAACTGGGCGGCGTTTTGGTTGTAGTAGTTCAGGGTTTGAGTGGTGTGTTGGTTATTCATTGTTTTCGGTACCTTTCCAGGATTGAAAGAATTGCAGGGCCGTATTGGGTTTACCTTTTTTTGCACCGAAACCGGGGATGAGGAGTAATTCAGCAGTTCACTCATCAAGGTATTTCTTCAATTTCTTTAACTGCTTTTCTGTCATTATCTCAGCATAATGTATTCCATTATATGTCGGATGCAGGACAGGATACTGTCCTTTGTTTTAATATATAACCATTTGTTATCAGCCATGTAATCATTGCATACAACTCTTCTTTGGAAAAGGAACTTAACTCGCCAAACTGGGAAATCATATTTAATTTTGCATCCAGCATTCGCTTTGTAGACTCGCCATGTAATACATCGACAAGCATAGTAGTTCCATAATAACGGATAGTGCTAACATTCTGCAAGGCCGAAAGAATTACATATATCGTTTCGTTTAAATCCCGCCCTTTATATTCTATTCCGGAAAAACTTCCTTTTTTTATTGCAAAAGTATCAACTGTTGTTTTTATTTCTGGATTTTTTCTATTCTTGGATTGATAGTCTGCTTGTATTTTATTATTTTCTTTCTCTGGTTTAGCCGGCTCCGGAGCATATCCCATCATATCATAAAACTGCTTTCTGCTGACTACATTATTACAACCTGTCCCATCCTTTTTATAATTTGTACATCCTAAAAAATAATCCTTTTCCCTTGCATGCTTTACAATCATGTAACCATCCCTGCAGGAATCACATTTCATGATTGAAAGTTTACCAGCAGCGTATTCATTTGTCATAAAACCACATACTTCTGGCTCATTCGTACAAATAAACAAGCGCAATCCATATGAGTTTTTATATCTAAGCTGTAATGGATAACCACAAATTGGACAGGGTTTACGCCCCATTGTTTTGGGTTCCTCTTCATTCCAATTACCATGAAGCACAATATTTTTATAATCTCTCTTCAACTCCAGCAGAAATTCAGACGGGTTCTGTTCCGGTGCAATAAAATAAACACGATTTTTTGTCCTTGTCATTGCAACATAGAAAAGGCGACGTTCTTCAGCATAATCAATAGAACGATCCCCTTTAATTACAAATGACAAAACCGGATCGTCTTCAATTTTTGACGGGAAACCATAGGTTTCATTTTTTCCATTTACAATAATTACTTCATCATAACCCAAACCCTTTGAAGAATGTGCTGTCATAAAAGTTATGTCAAGTTCCGGATATTTTACACTTCTTATTTTGCTTCCCCGGTTAATGTATTCAAATAATCCTGACTTTTCCAACTGATCCCCGTCAAAGCCAAAGCGCCCAAGAAGCAAGATCGATTCTGCTTTTCTACCTTCAGTTTTACCGTAGCTTATAATCTTTTCCAATGCAGTCTCAACAGCATGCGCAATAGCATAATTTACACCGCTCCTGCGGTTTCCGTCCTTGCCTTTATAGGTACTATCATATGTATAAATAATAACCGGATCATTAATCTGCTTTGGAGATTCCAGTCTTTTTGCTATTTGCTCTGAATTTTTTTGAATGAAATTACCTGCTATGTCAATTACTTCCTGTGAATTACGATACGTCTTTACAATTTTTAAGAGCTTTGCATATCCCATCTTCTCTTCAAACTTCGTAAACAACGTAATATCTGAGCCACTAAAAGCATAAATAGATTGCCAGTCATCTCCAACCGCAATAATTTTTGCATCAGTCACTTCTGCCAGAGCCTTTGTTAAATCAAATCGTTGTCTTGATATGTCCTGGTATTCATCAACAATGATATACTTGAAGTCCAACTTTTGCTTCATTTCTTTTACTTCCCGAAGGATTCTGGAGGATTCATTTATCATATCCTGAAAGTCTACGGCTTTATTCTCTTTCAGATATCTCTCATATTCTAAGAAACAATCACTACATATATCAAGAAACAGTCTGGTTCTGACATTCTGTGTAGAATGATACATACGGTTAAAATCATCAGCCGTATATCCATTTACCTTGAAATTAGATATAAACCTACTGATTAGATTCACTAATTTACGTACATAGCGATTTTCTTCCCCCGCTACCAGCATCTCCATCACTTCTGTATTGACGAGTTCATTTCAAAACCATTTCCTCTAATTTTTTTTGCAAATGATAAATAATGGTTTTCCATCATTATATCTGGAAAAGGTATAGATCAAGGTAGTCCCATGCTTATGGTGTAATAACACTTTTCGTTAACAGCTTTCTTATTAAGCTTCTACCTCTTTTTCGCTGAACCTGTCGTTTTTTCCATCCTCTGTAATTCCAAAATGTTCAATATATGCAACCTTTCCATTTTGTTTGATAATAAAATCAGGTGTGTATGGTTTTCTTGCATATAGGATATGATACTGATAAACAGGCTCATACTCATATTCTATGTTATTTAAATACAAAAAAGTTAGCAATCTCCACTTCCTGATGAGAACGAAGCACTTCGTTTAAAATTTGTAACCGACTTTTTTGTTCTGGTATCAATTACCTCGCGTTTAAAATCTTCTAAATCGCTACGCATGGTAGAAAAATTCGCCTTGGCAATCTGATTAAAGAAAACATTCAGATCATCACCTTCGTATGGAGCTTCAAAATAAGATGCAAAAAACATAATCAATTTATTGACTATATTTTCATTTTGCATAATAGCTCCTCTGAAATAGTCACGAATCACAAAATACAGTTTAGAACCTTCAACAATATTTAATTTTTCATCAGGTTCGTTTTTATGAATAATTGCGTTGCCGGTAGAATGAAACGTAGCGATCGGGCATCCTATTTTAAGCTCCTCATTTATTTTTTCCCGAAGTTCAATAACTGCCTTATTCGTAAACGAGACTACTAATATTTGAGATGGATCCACCTGATTTCTCTCAACAAGATACTTTACTTTTGCAGCAACCGTTGTTGTTTTTTCCGGCACCGGCACCGGCTATAACCAGGCAATAGTCCTCATCTGTTTAAATATTACCCGCCGTTGATCCTCATCTAATAAGATATTGGGATCTACAGCATTTAAGAATATTATCTAAATACTCCTTATCCTCTACCATCGTCTTCTTTATAAATTATCATTATGCTCATCTATATATTGATCAAAATGAAGAATTTTCTCTTCCGCCTGATTTATATATGATTCTTTAATACCATTCTTTTTACAAAACGAAATCAGCATACCGCTATTTTTTAAAATAGTAAAAAAATCTATTACTTCCTGGTAACTTTTAAGCTGCACTGATATTCACTTCTAGCGATATACTTATCTGCTTGTAAAAGGTTATCCATAAACTGCAGAAGTTCAAACATCCGTGTAATATATTGATTATTTTCAGAAGGTATTGCGTTTGTATTAGAATTCTTTTTCTTTCTGAAAAGGTCACGAATAAAGCCCATGTGGTTACTCCTTTTTAAAGTAATTATACTAATTGGAATTTTGCCACGATATTTGTGGACTATCCGCTATTTTTACATTTATCTCCTTTATTTTACCATTTTTGAGGGGGATTTCAACTGAATTACAAAGATATGATGGTAGGCTTTATAAATTTTTATTAATTTAACTCGTTATGCTTGTGTCACTACACTAATAAGCATTTATGGCCATTTTACATATGAAGGTATTTTGAGCCACAAGGCTCTCGCAAGCCCCGACAGCGGCAAAATATGTTTGGCATTGTTTCCGATTGTTTCGATCCACGAGGCTTTCGCGAGCCCCGACTGCAAACAGACATGGATCTGCTTCAGGAAAAAGAAGTTTCGATCCACGAGGCTCTCGCGAGCCCCGACTTTTCCGCAGATTGGCTCCACTTGTCGCAGTTACCTCATACAACTCTCCTGTTAATAAAAAGTCTCTTACTTGATCGTACAAACTGGATTTTGCATACTGCATGTAAATATGTTATATTTAGTATTCCACTTTTTGATAACCTGGCACAAACACAGCATCTGTAAGATCGCTCATTTTATGCTCTCTAAGTATGGTTCTATTAACGTAAATATCTTTAGGCTTACATTTAACCATTTTTTCAATATAATTTGCACAAGCTTTTTTCCCACCCAAATACATATAATCATCAGAAATATCACATATATTAATAGATTTAAATCTACTGTCTAAAGTAACCATTCCTTGCTCTTCAATGAGAATATCACTCAATAACTTATTAGGGTTGTTCAATGTGAAAAGATTACTGCTTAAAACAGTATCTATCCCCGCATTTAACACACCCTTATATTCAATACCAGTTTTTCCTAAAATCGTCACCTCTCTGGGTATTTGTTTCATTATTCCATTTTGTATTCTAGGACAGTCATATGCTATTATTCTAAATTCATTTTCTATATCCGTAAACTTTTCATCCTGCTCTCTACATAAAAGAGCAAATGATAATGTATTGTAAATTTGAAGTGACATTATCATATCACTTTTATCTACAAATAGATTTTCTAACGAACACATGCATGCAGCATAGAAATCATTAGTACCATCCTGATTAAGTTGACGAATACTATCCACATATGACATTTTAGCACCAAAAAACTCATTGCCTATCGCGGTCTGAGTAAGTCTATCAATTTTAACATTCAATGCAATAAACTGATAATCATCCTCAAATTTATCCAACCATTCTAAGGAACGCTCATTTAAAACATGAAAATATGTCAGATAAATATGTGGGATGTAGTAATCGATTAATAAAGAATGTAAAAATCTCGGATTATGGAGGTTCTTTGTATCTTCATTAGTAAAATATGTTAATGCTTTAACCAGATTCTTTTCATAATAATCCGAGTATTCATAACCTGTTACTGGTGGTTGCAGTAAAGCTGACAAAATATCTCTACAATCAACAATTCCTTTTTTTTATTCTGCGAGCATATGACTCGCCTTTTATTCCGCGGATTAGAATCATTAAAATATCATCCTTCCTATGTTTATTTATCTCTACAAATTCTCTTTTACTTCTTCGTCAAAAAACAAAGTGTTTATTTGAGGAATTGATACCTTTTGCCAAAATGTTCGTTTTACTTACCCCATCTCGCTAAATGGAAACATATTGCCCCTCACTCAACACAAAAGCACACCTACATATCCGGCCTAAGTCTCCAGAACCCTTTGATTTACTGCCCTTTCCTCTCCAGCAATACGATGGTCTCCACATGCACCGTCCCCGGAAACATATCACACCCTCTCCACTTCCTTACCTCATACCCCATCTCCCCCAAATACTTCAAATCCCTTGCCAGCGTAGCCGAATCGCAGCTCACATACACAATTCTCTCCGGCCGCATCCGCACCATGGTTTCGAGGCACTTCTCATCGCACCCTTTCCGAGGCGGATCCACCACGATCACATCCGCATAAACCCCTTCCTCCTCATATTTCTGAGGAAGCACTTCTTCCGCTTTTCCGACGAAAAATTCCGCGTTTGTTATCCCATTCCTGGCAGCATTCTCTTTTGCATCAGCAATCGCCTCCGGCACAATCTCCACGCCATACACTTTCTTCGCTTTTTTTGCCAGGAACAATGAGATAGTACCAATTCCGCAGTACAGATCCCAAACTGTTTCTTCCCCGGTCAGGCCCGCATACTCTAAGGCCTGTCCATACAGCTTCTTCGTCTGTACCGGGTTCACCTGATAGAAAGACAGCGGGGATATCCGAAATACCACGTCTCCGATGGTATCCTCGATCTTCTCTTCGCCCTTCAAAACCCGCACCTTTTTGCCCAGAATCACATTGGTTCTCTCAGTGTTTACATTTATGGATACGCTGGTCATCCCGGGGATTTTCCACAGCTCCTCCGCCAGCGCCTTTTCCTCCGGCAGCTTGTTCCCATTTATAACGATGCAGGCCATGAGCTGGCCGCTGGCAAAGCCCTTTCTTATCAGCACATGGCGGATTAGTCCCTTTCCGGAAGTCTCGTCGTAGGCGGAAACTCCATATTTTTTCATATAGGCAAGGATGGTTTCCAGAACCGTCTTATTTTCCTCCACGCCCAGGGCGCAGTCCGTATTGGCGATGATGTTGTGGCTTCTTCCGGCGTAAAAACCCGTTACCACGTTTCCTTCTTTGTCATATCCAAAGGGGAACTGTGCCTTATTCCGGTAGTGCCAGGGGTCTTCCATTCCAAT
>ENA-OQAB01000835-OQAB01000835.1-human-gut-metagenome-genome-assembly--contig:-NODE-835-length-15492-cov-4.482786_pt1 | contig 15492 bp, 9 predicted proteins | sample MGYA00242490_ERZ504517 | MGnify/ENA primary metagenome ERZ504517 (study PRJEB26092, sample SAMD00036298) | human gut metagenome | host: Homo sapiens | study: EMG produced TPA metagenomics assembly of...
CTCAGCCCCTTATAACAGTTTCTGCAAAAAAACATTTATTATTCTATAAGGAGCGAAATTCAGAGCCTTCTTGTGGAAAGGCAACCGGTGGAAAGAAAAACAAGCACATACGCAAGAACATAACGACCCCATAAAGAATAAAAAGCCGGTAGACATTCTGATATCTCCCATACCTACCAAAGGCGATACAATCCCGCCAAAAGCAAATCCTATCGCACCCAAAAGAGCGGAAGCCACTCCGGCGTTTTTACGTTCACAATCCATCGCCAAAGTGTTGGAAGCCGTAAAAGTCATCCCTACCATCGCAAGCAGGCAGAAAATCAGTATTTCGTAAATCCAAAAATTACAATCCAGGAAAAATGCCACAGAAAGTAATATAGAAATAAATAACATGCCATGATTACCTACATGTAAAGCCCGTTCCATTGTAGAGAAACGAACAGCCAAAGCGGAAGATATCACCATGGCAACGGCATTAACCCCGAAACAGAAACTGAACAACATCGGTGAAAGACCATAATATTGCTGCATGATGAAAGGAGCGGAAGCTATATTGGTAAACAAAACTCCCATCGTAAAGCCATACTGCAATATGTAACGTACGTACTGACGGTTATGCAAGACAATACCAAAACGGCGATACATATCTCCCCACCTTATATTCTGCCTCTGTCCGCCCGGCAAAGACTCTCTAAAACGCATACTTCCGATAATCAAAAGAACGCCTACTATAAATAAGAACCAAAAGATACCATGCCAGCCGCCAAAGTCAGCCAGTACCCCGCCACCTATCGGAGCAACCACCGTAGCGATCCCATTAATAGCGCCGATAGTGGCAAGTATCCCCGCAAGTTCGTGAGCAGAATATTTATCGGCGGCAATAGACCGGGATATCACAACTCCTCCGGCTCCGGCAATTCCCTGTACAAAACGTAACGCGACGAATTGTGATATATTTTGAGAAAAAAATACAGCCGACGGTAGAAATCAGGAACAAGGCCATAGCTATCAATAAAGGAGAACGACGGCCATACTTATCACTTAACGGACCAAAAATCAGCTGGCCTATCGCTAAGCCTACCATACTTGTAGTAAGCCCCAACTGCACTCTTGAAGATGTGGTTTGGAAGAAATCCGACATTGCCGGTAAAGTAGGCAGGTACATATCCATGACAAACGGGCCAAAAGCGCTCAACATTCCCAGAAATACCAATATAAAACCTTTTGAATTTTGTTTACCTGTCATTACCTATTCCTCTTTTATAAATCGGCGGCAAAATTACCCCATATTTACAAGATAAGCTATGGCTTATCTTGTACAAAACGTTTCATTTTAGGAACAATATACGATATTATCATAGAATATAGCTACATTTGTTGCGTAAAAAAGAACTATATTCACATGTACGAACCGTTATCACCCGATACTTCCAGCATCAGATATGAGGAAACCGATTTATCGTATCTGAAACAGCGTCCATACCGTTTTAAATGCGGTATATACTTAATCTGTACACAGGGGCAAAGTATCATCTCCACAGGAGTACAACAATATACCTTTAATGAACAGACCGAACTGATTTTTCTTACAGGAAGCCTTATCCAGGTAATACAAGCCTCAGCAGATTTTAACGTACGCATGCTCCTATTCCCCAAAGATATTTTCTTAAAAGCCATATTGCCAATTGACACACCCTATTTCAACTATACCCATGAACACCCGCACTATCATCACACGGCAGATGAGAGAAGCCAGAAAACATGGCGGGAAATAGTATTATGGATGGATATAGCGCAAATGCTTTTCAAAGACAATACGCTCCAGTTCAGAAAGCAACAAGAATTTAATTTCCTGCAAAGCTTATTAATGTGGCTGTTCAACACTATTCCGGAGAAGCTGGCCGCCAACAAGCAATACAGCAGAAAACAGATGCTTTGCCACCAATTCATGCAACTGATACGTGAGCACAGCACCTGCGAACATCAGGTTCCGTTTTATACAGAGCAACTGTGCATTACTTCTCGCTATCTATACGAAATCACTACTCAATACATGAATGGAAAAACTCCCAAGCAACTGATAGACGAGCAACTGATAGCAGAAGCCAAAGTTCTTTTAAATGAGCCGCAACTATCCGTTACCGAAATCGCGGAACAGTTGCACTTTGCCGATCAGTCTTATCTGAGTCGCTTTTTTAAGAAGAATACCGGTATCTCTCCTAAGGAATTCCGCCTGCAGAAACTGTTACAATAAGTTTCGTCAAAATAAATTAAATCCGATCGTTTTAACCGTCATTTTATTAACTTTGTTAGCATAACCAAAATCGAGTCGCCATGAAATATAAATTATTAGTTCTTGACGTGGACGGAACGCTTCTCAACGACGCAAAAGAAATCAGTAAACGCACTCTTGCATCTTTACTCAAAGCGCAGCAAATGGGAGTACGTATCGCATTGGCTTCCGGCAGACCGACTTATGGCCTCATGCCACTGGCCAAAACTCTTGAGCTGGGGCATTATGGGGGCTTTATTGTTTCCTATAACGGTTGTCAGATTATCAATGCTCAAAACGGAGAAATCCTGTTCGAGAGGCGAATCAACCCGGAAATGCTGCCTTATCTGGAAAAGAAGGCGCGCAAGAATGGCTTCGCCATATTCACTTATCATGATGACACTATCCTGACAGACAGTCCCGACAATGAACATATCCGCGCCGAAGCCGAATTGAATAATCTGAAAGTTATTAAGGAGGAAGAATTCTCCACGGCTGTAGACTTCGCACCATGCAAATGCATGTTGGTCAGCGATGATGAAGAAGCACTGGCCGGACTGGAAGAACATTGGAAAAAACGTCTGGACGGAACTTTGGATGTCTTTCGTTCGGAACCTTATTTTTTGGAAGTCGTACCTTGCGGAATCGATAAAGCCAATACCTTAGGCGCTTTATTGTCGCATCTGGACATAACTCGTGAAGAAGTAATCGCCATCGGAGACGGCGTATGCGATGTCAATATGCTCCAGATTGCCGGTTTAGGCATAGCCATGGGGCATTCACAAGATTCCGTAAAAGTTTGCGCCGACTACGTAACGGCTTCCAATGAAGAAGACGGCGTTGCCCAAGCCGTCGAAAAAATGATTTTAGCCGAAGTTCATGCCGCTGAAATTCCTCTTGACCTGTTAAACGCACGGGCACATCATGCATTAATGGGCAACTTAGGTATCCAATACACTTACGCCTCGGAAGATCGCATAGAAGCAACCATGCCCGTAGACCACCGTACCCGCCAGCCTTTTGGTATTCTGCACGGCGGCGCAACCCTCGCACTTGCCGAAACCGTCGCCGGGCTCGGCTCCATGATAACTTGTCAACCCGATGAGATAGTCGTAGGTATGCAAGTCAGCGGAAACCATATATCTTCCGCACATGAAGGAGATACCGTGCGGGCTGTGGCAACCATCGTACATAAAGGACGCTCATCCCATGTGTGGAATGTAGATGTATTCACTTCCACTAACAAGCTCGTGTCTTCCATCAGGGTGGTGAACAGTGTATTGAAGAAAAGATAAATGAAAAAAAGTTCGATGCAGATACATAACCAATTCAAGTTATAGAACTATTTATTATATTGAACATATGTCAATATGGAGCAAGCTCATAGGAAGCAAGAAAACCGAGGATAGGAATAATATCATCGGCAATAAAACTACCTCTGTACCATGTAGTATCCCAAAATTATGCCATAGTAGATGTTGAAGTAGGTTTGAAAGATCATAAAATCCATGATATAGGAGCACTCAAACATAATGACACGACATTCCACAAAACGTCAAAAGAGGAGCTATTTATTTTCTTAAACGACATAGACTATATCTGTGGCCACAATATCATTCACCATGACGCCAAATATCTGTTCACGGATAAGACATGCCGCTGGATTTTAGTCGATACACTTTATATTTCGCCTTTGTTATTCCCGGAACACCCTTACCATAAGCTTGTGAAAGATGACAAGTTGATTAGCGAACAGATGAACAATCCGGTGAATGATTGCAAGAAAGCAAAAGATTTATTACTGGATGAAATAGCACGCTGGAATTCATTGCCAAAGGAAAAGCGTATATTATTCGCATCGCTACTGAAAGACAAGAAAGAATTTACCGGATTTCTCAGCATGGTAAGTGCGGAGTATACCCATGAAGGAATATCCGAACTCATCAAAGAACTTTATACAGGAAAGATTTGCCAACATGCCGACCTTGACATGCTCATCAAACAATACCCATGCGGATTGGCATACGCATTGGCTCTGATTGACACTACGGATTACCGTTCCATCACCCCCGGATGGGTACTTTACAATTATCCGGAAGTGGAATTTATTGTAAAACTCCTACGCCACACCAATTGCCGGGAAGGTTGCGACTACTGCCATACGCAATTGGATGTGCTCCATAATCTAAAAGTCTTTTTCGGATATGAACGTTTCCGAACATACGAAGGCGAGCCGCTGCAAGAACAAGCAGCCCAGGCAGCGGTGAAGGGTAAATCGTTACTGGCGATATTTCCTACCGGTGGCGGCAAATCACTTACCTTCCAATTGCCGGCACTCATGGCAGGACACGCCATGCACGGGCTCACGGTTGTTATCTCTCCTCTGCAATCTTTAATGAAAGACCAGGTAGACAATCTTGCCGACAGAGGTATCACGGACGCCGTAACCATAAATGGAATGTTAGACCCCATCACAAGGTCACTGTCCATACAAAGAGTGCAAGACGGAGAAGCCTCACTGCTGTATATATCCCCCGAAATGCTTCGCTCAAAAACGATTGAGAAAATATTGATAGCCCGGCACGTCGTAAGGTTTGTGATAGACGAAGCGCATTGTTTCTCTTCATGGGGGCAGGATTTCAGAGTTGACTACCTTTACATCGGCAAATTCATCCGGCAATACCAGCAAAAGAAACAATGCAAGAGTCCGATACCCGTATCCTGCTTTACGGCCACAGCAAAGCAGAAAGTAATACAAGACATCTGCGACTATTTCAAACAAACCTTGAATTTGGACTTGGAGTTATTCGCATCAACGGCTTCAAGAACAAATCTACATTATTCCGTCATACATTTAGAAAGCGACAATGATAAATATTTAAAGTTAAGAGAACTCGTAGCTGAATCCAATTGCCCGACAATTGTTTATGTATCACGCACCAAACGAACCCAAGAGCTGGCGGCCAAATTGACTCGCGACGGTTATAAGGCACTCCCTTTCAATGGCAAAATGGAAGCTGATGAAAAAATAGCCAACCAAGACGCCTTCATGAACGATCAGGTACACATCATTGTGGCTACATCCGCATTCGGCATGGGAGTCGATAAAAAAGATGTCGGTCTTGTGGTACATTATGACATTTCCGATTCACTGGAGAATTATGTTCAGGAAGCAGGTAGAGCAGGGCGTGACCCAGGCCTCAGCGCACGTTGTTATGTGCTTTATAGCGACAATGATTTGGACAAGCATTTTATATTGTTAAACCAAACAAAACTAAGCATCAGTGAAATACAACAGGTATGGAAAGCCGTCAAAAACCTTACCAGACAACGCATGAAAGTCAACTGTTCCGCATTGGAAATCGCCCGGCAAGCGGGATGGGATGATTCGGTATCCGACATCGAAACCCGCGTACGAACAGCATTAGCGGCTTTGGAACAAAGCGGATATCTGGTAAGAGGAAACAATGTACCTCATGTATATGCCACGGGAATCACAGTGAAGGATATGGACGAAGCAAGACAACGCATATCAGCCTCACTACTTTTTGGCAGTGACGAAATAGAAAAAGCAGTCCGCATCATCAAGTCGTTGATATCTCAAAAGTACATCGCCAAGGCACAGGATGCGGAAGCGGAATCACGAATCGACTATCTGGCAGATATATTGGGACTAAGTAAAAGAGAGGTTATATCTGTAGTGGAACGCATGCGGCAGGAAGGCATATTGGCAGACAGCAAAGATATATCCGCCTATTTGCAGGATGCAGGTGATTCGGAACGAAAGTCGCAAATGCTTCTCGAACGCTTTGCAAAACTCGAACAATACATCCTCAAACATATTCCCGATGAGTCTTTACGAATCTCATGCAAGCAACTGAATGAGAATGCCGTGAACGACGGAATCAATACATCCAAAGAAAAAGACATCCGGACGCTGCTTTATTTCCTTACCGTCAAGGGATATATACGTAAGAAAGAGGATGCGGCCCATAATATGGAAATAAGGCGCCAGGCAGACTTGGAATCTACCATCAGGCGCTTTGAGAAACGATTGGAAATAAGCCGTTTTACCGTGGAATGGCTATACAAATCAGCTTCAGATGCAGAAAAGGAAAATGTACCGGGCAAAGCTATTCAGTTCTCCGTAGTAGAACTTTTAGACCGGATAAAATCAAGTTCTCAGTCCCTATTCGGAGGACTTGACGACATTCAGCTGGAAGACGTGGAAGAAGCGCTTCTGTACTTGTCCAAAATTGGCGCGCTAAAACTTGAAGGTGGTTTCTTGGTACTTTATAATGCCATGAATATCCAAAGAATAAAGGACAACAAATCGCGATATAAGCAAGACGACTACCGGATGCTCAACGAATTCTACAAGTTGAAAATTCAGCAAGTGCATATTGTAGGCGAATATGCCAATCTGATGGTGAGAAATTACCATGCGGCCTTGCAATATGTTCAAGACTATTTCCAAATGGATTACAAGAAGTTTGTCACAAAATACTTCAAAGGAGACAGAGTAAGCGAGATACAGCGCAACTTAACGCCACAGAAATACAATCAATTGTTTGGGCGATTATCCAAACGGCAGATGGAAATTATTTCCGATAAGGACTCACGTTGCATTGTGGTGGCAGCCGGTCCCGGTAGTGGAAAAACACGGGTATTGGTCCACAAACTGGCCTCGCTTCTGCTACTTGAAGATGTAAAACACGAACAGCTTCTGATGCTGACGTTTTCAAGAGCAGCCGCAACGGAATTCAAACAAAGGCTCATGGAGTTGATAGGCAACGCCGCCCATTTTGTCGAAATAAAAACATTCCATTCCTATTGTTTCGACCTTCTGGGACGGATAGGAAATCTTGAAGAATCCAAAAATGTCGTTGCAAAAGCTGCCGATATGATATACCAAGGAGAAGTAGAACCAAATAAAATCGGCAAGACAGTGCTGGTCATAGACGAGGCTCAGGATATGGGAACCGAAGAACACGCACTTGTAAAGGCTCTGATGGCTAACAACGAGGAAATGCGTGTGATAGCGGTGGGAGACGATGACCAAAACATCTATGAATTCCGCGGCTCCGATTCAAGTTATATGTATCGGCTGGCACAAGAAAACGGAAGTACATTTGTCGAAATGACCGAGAATTACCGCAGTGCGCACCACCCGGTGAATTTTGCCAACGAATTTCTGAAAAACATTGATAAACGGATAAAAAGTACGCCCATCATCTCCATGAGAGAAGAGGAAGGCCGGGTGGAAGTGACACGCCATCAATCAAAGTATATGTACCAGCCGCTTGTCGAAAACTTACTCCGACACAAAGACAAAGGCACATCGTGTATACTCACCCAAACAAACGAAGAGGCTGTTATCCTGATGGGGCTCTTACGAAAGCAAGGTGTGAGCAGCAAACTTATACAATCAATGGACGGCCTCCGCTTTTGGAACATGGCCGAAATGAGATTTTTCCTGAGGTATATAAACAAACGGATCAACACACCGCTAATTACAGAAGAACTGTGGGAGGAAGCCAAATGTGCAACCTTCTCCGCTTATGACAGAAGTCAAAGTTTGATGTATGTAAAGCAGTGTGTGGAGCAGTTTGAACAAACCAACAAGACAAAATATTTCAGTGACTTCAAAGAATTTGTATTTGAGTCGTCAGTGGAAGACTTTTGCGACATATCAGGAGCCGATGTCGTGGTATCGACCATTCATAAAGCAAAAGGCAGAGAGTTTGACGACGTGTATATGCTCGTATCCGACGGTTATATAAAGGACTCCCATCTGATGCGTCGATATTATGTAGGAATAACCCGCGCGAAAAACCGGCTGTTTATACATACGAATGGCGATTACTTCAATCATTTAAGTACAGACCGATATTTTATCGACCAACAACAATATGATATGCCTGAAGAAATCGTATTACAGCTCTCTCATAAAGATGTCTATTTGGACTTCTTCAAAGAACGAAAACAAGAGATCTTGGCATTGAGAGGGGGAGATTCATTGATTTACAGTAATTTCTTTTTGTACAGTTCATTAACCGATAAACCTGTGGCAAAGCTATCATCAAAAATGCAGGGCATATTGTCTGAGTGGGAAGAAAGAGGTTATAAAGTAAAATCCGCATCCGTGCGATTTGTAATGGCATGGAAACCCAAAGACGCAGAAAAGAATGAACCGGAAACAGCTGTCCTTTTAGCAGACTTGGGGCTTTCTTTGTAGAGAATAAAAATAGGGTGTAACTCGCTGAGTTACACCCTATTTTATATTCTTGATTATCGTTATTTACCGATACTTATTTGACTTCCTCAAAGATAATTCATACTGAATACCAGCATGAGCAACAACAATACCAACAACAAAGAGAAAAGGAAGAAGATGCAAAGTTAAATGCCATCCTGAGATACGAGATACATTTAAACGTTTTGACTTGGACGAAACAGAGAATGACCAAATTTGCGAATCTGTTCACTATTTTGTAACTAACCGCCAAGTGTTTTCTGTGACCGAAATTCATATCAAGAAGCGCACCTTCCCCACTCAAATCTCTTTGAAAAACTTTGCTTAGAATATTGCTTTCCAAATATAATATAGGTAGAGATATGACCACCTCATTTGTAATGGCTACATTTGCCGAATGGTATACCAACTCCACATTTGACACCGTTAGAAAGAATCTGCGTACAACCACAGGAAAGCATAAGATTGAAATCGACAAGAATATCTTATCGAAATACCTCAGCTATGAAAAATAAATGAAATAAAATTACTATCTTCGCTCATTATAAAAGGATGATATGAAAGATATAAACAGACTGAAGATCGTCTTATGCGAAAAGAAACGAACAAGTAAGTGATTATCAGAGTAACTGAATGTAAATCCATCAACTGTTTCAAAATGGTGCACCAATACTTCGCAACCTAACTTGGCTTGCCTTTTAAAGATTTCAGACTTACTTGAATTCGATATAAAAAAATTGATAGTCCGTGAATACAAGACATTCATGTTGTCTCAACAATAAATAGTCCCATAAACACGAATGACGAATAATGCTATTAACTTCTGATAATACAAAAATATAGGAATATATGACACCTGAAGAAAAAGCGAGAATAAAGATTGACCAATGGTTTGCCGATGCAGGTTGGAAAGTGGTTGATAGAGAAGACTACGAACCAACTTGTACAGCAGTTGCTATAAGAGAGGGGCTGCTAAAAGGTAATCTTGAAGCTGATTATTTCCTGTTTGTTAACGGAAAGGCAGTTGGGGTACTTGAAGCAAAAAGGGAAGATATAGACGCTTTCTCCAATAAAGTATGTGAACAGGCTACCTTATATGCCCGAAATATTCCTAATATCTATCAAACTTATCAAAAGCCATTGCCTTTCATTTTTACTTCAAATGGTAAAGATTTATATTTTTGCGATTTCCGTGAACAAGATTCATATTTCAAGCAGATAATGTCTATCCCTACGCCACATGAGTTGGTTAAGAAGTTAGGAATTGAAGATACATTTGCAGGACTACCGGCATTGAGAAAGAAAGGGCTTCGTGATTGTCAATACGAGGCGATAACAGAACTTGAAAAGAGTTTCCGTAGTGGACAAAATCGGGCATTGATGGTTCTTGCCACCGGAGCAGGTAAAACATATACAGCTTGTCTCACTGCCTACCGAATGCTTTCTTATACTTCAATGCGTAGAGTGTTATTCCTTGTTGACCGAAATAATCTGGGCAAGCAGGCTGAAGGTGAGTTTGGTACTTTTCGATTGACCGAAAACGGAGATGCTTTCAATACTATTTTTACGGTCAATCGCCTTCGCTCTTCTTACATTCCTTCTGATAGCAACGTAGTTATTTCGACAATACAACGTCTGTTCTCCTTTTTGAAAGGAGAAGATATTGGGGATAATGAGGATGATGACGAGAACGAACCGATAGAAGAAGTAACCTTGCCACCCAATCCGAACTTACCACACGACTACTTTGATATGATTATCATAGATGAATGTCACCGTTCTATTTATGGAAATTGGCGTAAAGTACTGGAATATTTCGATACGGCAAGATTGGTCGGTTTGACTGCAACCCCGATTGAAGAGACAAAGAAATTCTTCAACTACAATATCATTGTTAACTATACATTGGAAAAGAGTATTGTCGACGGCGTGAATGTGGATTGTCGGGTGTACAGAATAAAAACACAGGTTACAGAAACAGGTGGTGCTATATTAGAGGGTGAGAAATTCAAAGAAGAAACGCGATACACCGGTGAGGTTAAGATGGTGAGTAGCAAAGAAACCAAAACCTACACAAACAAAGAACTTAATCGGAATGTCATCAATCCGGCACAGATAAAGTTAATTCTTTCAACTTATCGAGATGCTGTTTACACCGAATTGTTCAACGATCCACAACGTGAGCCGAATATTGATTATTTGCCCAAAACATTGATATTTGCTCTCAATGAAGCCCATGCTACCAATATAGTGCAGATTGCTAAAGAGGTATTTGGGAGAACTGACGATCGCTTCGTACAGAAAATTACTTATTCGGCAGGTGATAGCAATGAACTGATACGCCAATTCCGCAATGACAAAGATTTCCGCATTGCCGTGACTTGTACGCTGGTTGCTACCGGAACAGATGTGAAACCGTTGGAAGTGGTAATGTTCATGCGTGATGTGGAATCATTGCCTTTGTATATTCAGATGAAAGGGCGTGGAGTGCGTACTATTGGCGATGAGCAATTGCGTAATGTCACTCCGAATGCCTTCAGTAAAGATTATTTCTATTTGGTTGATGCAGTAGGTGTGACGGAAAGTATGAAAACGGTGAAACCCATAGGTGACGATCCAACAACAAAGACTATCACTCTAAAGGAACTTTTAGAGCGTATCAGTCATGGTTATATTCCTGACGAATATCTCAAACGGCTTGCAGCTACGCTTGCCCGAATCTACAATAAAGCGGATGACTCGCAGCGAAAAGAATTTACTCGTTTGTCTCATGATGATATGAAAGAACTTTCTGCCAGAATATACGAGGCGCTTGAAAAAAGTACTCTTCCACCGTTTGTTAACACCGAAGAACCTAATTTGGAGCGTAAAGGATTGGTTCCCACTGCTAATCATGCCGATGCACGGAGGTTTTTACTCATTCTTGCAGCTGGATTTGTCAATACGCTAATGCCAGGAGAAGATACGCTTATATCAAAAGGGTTCTCCATTGAGGATGCTAAAAACACAACAGAGGCATTTGAGGAGTTTTGTAAAGAATACTACGATGAGATAGAGGCTCTTCGTATCATCTATAACAATGAAGGCGAGCCGATAACCTATTCAATGTTGAAAGATTTGGAACATAAACTCAAAATGGTAAACAATCATTTTGCTCCAAAACAAATTTGGAATTCGTATGCCATTCTTTCTCCAGGCAAAGTAAAGCGTTCTACAACAAAAGAAGAAAGTGATGCTTTGACAAACATCATACAACTGGTACGCTTTGCTTTCCGCCAAATTGAGAGGTTGGACAGTGTAGTCACTACATCCAAGCAATATTTCAATCTATGGCTAGGGCAAAATCAACGTGAAATAACCGACAAGCAGCGTGAAGTAATCAGTCGTATAGTGGATTACATTGCTTCTAACGGTGCTTGTACAGTCAGAGATATTCGTGAAGATGATGCTACCCATGCAGCCCAAATGATTCGGGCGTTTGGTAATATGCAGAAAGCAGATGAAGCACTTCGGTCGCTTTATACATTTGTAGTATTAAGAAAAGCAGCATAAATTATGGTAACAAATAACGCAACAGAGCAATCGCTCACCAAAAAAGGTCTGGAATCTGGCAACAACTCTTGCCGGACAAGGTGTTGGATTTACCGATTATATCACCCAACTGACCTATCTTTTGTTTTTGAAGATGGATACCGAGAATGTAGAAATGTTCGGAGAGGAATCGGCAATTCCAACTGGGTATCAATGGAACGATTTGATTTCTCTTGATGGATTAGAACTAGTCAGGCAATACGAAGAAACACTTAAACTGCTTAGCGAGCAGGACAATTTAATAGGCACTATTTACACCAAAGCACAAAACAAGATAGACAAGCCTGTTTATCTGAAAAAGGTTATCACTATGATAAATGAAGAGCAATGGCTCATCATGGATGGTGATGTGAAAGGTGCTATCTACGAGAGTATTCTTGAAAAGAATGGACAAGACAAGAAAAGTGGTGCCGGACAATATTTTACGCCACGTCCGCTAATCCAAGCGATGGTGGATTGCATCAATCCGCAAATGGGCGAAACCGTTTGTGACCCCGCTTGCGGTACAGGTGGATTCCTGCTTACTGCCTATGATTATATGAAAGGGCAGTCTGCAAATAAAGAAAAGCGTGATTTTTTGCGTGACAAAGCTTTGCATGGTGTGGATAATACGCCTTTAGTAGTAACACTTGCTTCCATGAATCTCTATTTGCATGGTATAGGCACAGACCGTAGTCCGATTGTGTGTGAGGATTCTTTGGAAAAAGAGCCATCAACCCTTGTTGATGTGATACTCGCCAATCCACCTTTTGGAACTCGCCCTGCTGGTTCTGTGGACATCAACCGTCCAGATTTCTATGTGGAAACCAAGAACAACCAGCTGAACTTTCTCCAACACATGATGCTTATGCTCAAAACCGGAGGACGTGCTGCCGTGGTGCTTCCTGACAATGTTCTCTTTGAAGCCGGAGCTGGTGAAACAATCCGTAAACGCTTATTGCAAGATTTCAATCTGCATACTATATTACGTTTACCCACAGGCATCTTCTATGCCCAAGGTGTAAAAGCCAATGTGCTGTTTTTCAGCAAAGGGCAACCTACCAAAGAAATATGGTTTTATGATTATCGTACCGATGTAAAGCACACGCTTGCCACCAATAAACTGGAACGCCATCATTTAGATGATTTTGTCTCCTGCTACAATAATCGGGTAGAAACCTACAATGCAGAAAATAATCCGCAAGGGCGTTGGCGCAAATACTCGGTAGATGAGATCATTGCCAGAGACAAAACAAGCCTCGACATCACATGGATAAAACAAGGCGGTGAGGTGGACGACCGTTCATTGGCAGAATTGATGGCAGACATTAAAAAGAAAAGCCAAACGATAAGTGTGGCTGTAGCTGAACTTGAAAAATTGCTCGCAAACATAAATGAAGATTGAGTGCATGGAAAACAATAAGATAATCATATCAATGGAACAGCAATTTGGAGAAGTTATAGACATCATTCTCCAACATAAAGGTCGTGCTTCAAGAGCTGTAAATAACGAACTATTGTTTACAGCGTGGTATGTTGGTGGATATGTATCAGCCAAATTGAAAAGCGAGGAATGGGGAAGCAAGGTTGTAACGCAGTTATCCGAATATATCCGTTCCCAGCGTCCAGACATCAAGGGCTATAGTCGGAGAAGCATTTACAATATGGTGATGTTCTATGATGAATATTCATCGGAAACATTCAGTTCCACTGTAGAGAAGTATTTGAACGCTGAATTTGTGCAGCCAAGAACTGCACAAATAAAAGCAAGCCAACCTACACAAGAGGTGGCTGTAATTGTGCAGCCAACATCTGCCCAAATTATCCATTCAACATTTGGACAGATGCCCAAAATATTGGAGTTGACCACATTGACCAATCATATAGAGATTCTTTGCCGATGCCAAAGTAATGAAGAGCGGATGTTCTATATACTCTATGCCAATAAAGAACATTTAGTGAAGCGAGAACTTCAGCGTTGTATATCGAATCAAACATATACAGCTTTATTGAGCAGTAAAGACAATATGTCGAAAGGCTTACTTGGTGCTTACCCCAATGCCCCTATAATGTTTAAGGACACATTGTTCGTTGATTTCTTGAACTTGCCTAAGAAACATAGCGAATCCAAACTTAGAAAAGGCTTGGTAGAACACATGAAGCAGTTTATTCTTGAGCTTGGAAAGGACTTTATCTTTATGGACCAAGAGTATCGTCTCAATATAGGTGCATCTACATTTAAGGCTGATTTGCTGTTCTTCCATCGTGGCTTACAAGCATTGGTAGCTGTAGAATTGAAAAAGACAAAATTCCATCCGCACGACCTCGGTCAGTTGGAATTTTATTTGGAAGCACTCGACAGAGATGTAAAGCGTTCTAACGAAAACCCTTCTATCGGCATTATCCTTTGCCCGGAAGCCGACAAGGTAGTGGTGGAATACGCAATGAGCAGAAGTATGAGTCCAACAATGATAGCAGAATACAAACGTATCCTCATTCCACAGGAGCGCATGCAACAACAACTAAATGAGTTTTGCAACCTTTTCTTAGATAAAGACTAATCGGTATGGATACAAAGAAATTACGTCAAAAGATACTCGACCTCGCTATTCGTGGCAAACTCGTTCCGCAAGACCCAAACGATGAGCCTGCATCTGTATTGCTTGAACGAATCAAGGCTGAAAAAGGACGATTGATAAAAGAGAGGAAAATTAAAAAGAGTAAGAAGTCGGTAAAAACTTCCGATACGCCCCATTATCCCTACTTGCTACCTAATAGATGGTGTTTGTCTACTTTAGGTGAGGTGTTTACGCTTCAAGCAGGAAAAAACATAACAGCAAAAGATATTAAGGATACCACCACAGAATTACATCCTTACAAATGTTATGGCGGCAATGGCGTTAGGGGATTTGTTGCATCATATAACAGAGAAGGAGATTTCTCAATCATCGGAAGGCAAGGAGCACTTTGTGGAAATATCAATATTGCTAAAGGAAAGTTTTACGCAACAGAACATGCTGTTGTTGTGGAAAGATATTGTGATGTAGATTTAATGTGGGCATATTACACATTGACAGCTTTAAACTTAAATCAATATGCCACCGCTACTGCCCAACCTGGACTTTCTGTTGCTGTTATTAATGATGTTTGTATTCCGATACCTCCACAAAAAGAGCAAGAGAGAATATCAAAAGAAATAGAACATTGGTTTGCTTTAATAGACCAAATAGAACAAGGAAAAGCCGATTTACAGACTATAATAAAACAAGCCAAAGCCAAAATCCTTGACCTCGCCATTCACGGCAAGCTCGTACCGCAAGACCCGAATGACGAACCAGCCATTGAACTGCTGAAACGTATAAACCCCGACTTCATACCTTGTGATAACGGGCAT
>ENA-OQAB01000836-OQAB01000836.1-human-gut-metagenome-genome-assembly--contig:-NODE-836-length-15485-cov-3.125798_pt1 | contig 15485 bp, 14 predicted proteins | sample MGYA00242490_ERZ504517 | MGnify/ENA primary metagenome ERZ504517 (study PRJEB26092, sample SAMD00036298) | human gut metagenome | host: Homo sapiens | study: EMG produced TPA metagenomics assembly of...
AGAGCTGGAGGAGGGGGGGAGCATTTGCAGCAACTCCTGTACTGCCAGCTCCTGGGACTCCATTGCCTTTTTCGAAACGGCAAGCGTATAGCTCTGCTGGAGCTGTGCAGACGCAAGGCTGCTGGCTGTGGCAGCGATTCCATCCATCATGTTCATTCAACCTGTCTCCAATCCTTCAAAATCATCTGTGCGGACCCGACGGCGGGGTTACAGCCTCCGCCCTGCGGAACGCAGACTCCAGAGACGCGAGGAGCTGTGGGGTAGAGGGGCTCTGGGCGGCCTCCTGGTTGGAGGAGACGGCCTGCTGCAGCTCGCTGCGGAGGATCAGCATCTCTTTGGGGGGCCCTGAATACCCAGGCTCACATTTCCGCCGGAGTCCACAGAGAGAACCGTGATACTGATATCCCCGCCAATCGTCAAAGATTCACCCGCTTTTCGGCCTAGAATCAGCATAGGGTGCCCGCCTTTCCCCCCTGGAACTCCGCAGACGATGCCGCATGTGTAGGCATCCGATTCCAGGATGACCTGAATGGCCCGGCGGCTGTCCGGATTGACTACAACAGGGCATTTGAAGTTCAGAGTGCTCTCCTGCACAGGCTCCCGGACAACGCAGAGGACATAATAGCACAGGGCATGGCTGTCCTTGACCTCCATCTCACGCAATTCCTCAGAAGAGAGCAACGGCTGATAGCTGGGATGCAGAGAAAAGGGATTCATGGCGATAAAGGCCAGGGAGGGGGTGGCGGCACTCTGCAAGCAGAGCATATTCCCGTCGCTGCCGGCGAAGGGGAGCAGCAGAAAGGATCGCTCCTCCTCAAACCCAAACAGGCCGTTGGGAAAGGTGATCACCTCGTCCCGAGGGACCTCCACGGTACCAAAGTATTTCGTTTCAAACTTCAAGGGGCTGCCTCCGTTCAGGCCTTTGTATCCAGCGGCTCATAGTTGGGGTCGGCGGAAGGGGGGACATAGAGCGGGCCGCCGATGTATTTGATGACCACATCCGGCTGCTGTGTCACTTTGAACTCAATGTCGCCGGGGACAAAGGTGAACTGCATCTGGTTCATGCGCCAGTCGAAGTTGAGCTTATCCATCTCATAGCGGATGCTCATTTCCCCGCCGGTCCAGGAGATATCGGGGCCCACCTTCGGGAGAAACTGGATGCCAAGCTGAGCGGGCTGGTCCACGGTTTTTTGCTGTGCCAACTGGGGGATCACATCCTGGTCAATTTTGGCCTCCATCATCATGCGGCCCTCCTGCGCCAGGACGGCGGTAGCCTCGTATGCCGCACGCTGTCCCTGGGCTGCCCCTTGCTGGATGCTCTGGGCGGTGGTGGGGACGATAGAACTGCGCGCCTCAAAAGTATCAATGTTGACCCGAATGGGCTGGCTGCGGATCTGGAGCCCGCGTCGGTCGCGGGAGACCTCCATCTGGGCGGTGCCCCGGGCATACTCCAGATGGGCATTGGTCGTTTTCATCTGGATTTCAATTGGGATAGTCTGAATTTCAATCAAGGGACGCATTGGGACGTGCTCCTTTCCGTACAAAGGATAGAAATCACTTCATATAGTCCATCAGGGACTGAGGAATCACATTGGTGCCCACTTGAAGGGCGGCATTGTAACAGGTTTGGGCCCATACAAGCTCCAGAATGGCGTCCGCCGGGTCGATGTCCTCCAGGTTGCTGCGCTCCACATTGAGGGCATCGTAGGTGTTTTCCAACTGGGTTCCGTTTTTGTCCAGGAAATTGGCCTCAGTATCCAGGGTGGTCCACTTCTCCCCCATGGCTTCGCGGGAGGCATCCAGCTTCTTGAGCAACTCCTCCGCTTCGGAGCGGCTTCCAACATTCCATGTCTGAGTCTCATGGTCATAGCCCTCAAAAATATCGGCCAGCCGGAGCATGATAGAGGCAAGGTTCTTGGGATCGCCGTCCGCGTCCACGCCGTAGCCCATGATACCGATGCCGGAGATGGCGGAGTCAAAGGCTGTGGAGGAGATCACCTCGCCGTTCCCGTCCAGCTTAAAGCCCAGTCCGATATCCACGTACTGGTGTTCCACATTCCACATGTCCAAGACTTCTTTGTTGGTCATGTCCTTACCGTTTGCGTCCTTAATTGGCTGTCCCTTATCGTCCAAGTAAATTTTGTCCAGGGTATCCGGATTGTCGATCTCGACGCCGCGGTAGGTGACAAAGCCCTTATCGTTGATAGCAAAGGGGGCGTTCAGGGAGTCCGCCCCGGCGAACACAAAATTATTGCCGTATTTGCCGTTCATGGCCTGAATAATGGCCTCGGCGCCCTCTCGTATGATCTGCCCCTGGGTATTCAGGGTGCTGAGGTTGGTATCATTCAGGCCGCTGAGGGCGGGGACGCGGCCGGTGTCCTGTACCAGACCGTCATAACCGTCCAGCACGCTCTCCAGAGTGCTCCACGCCGTCTCGTACTTATGCAGGACGGTGTCGTTGTTGGAATACTGCGCATTGGTGGCGTTGAGGGAACTGTGAATTTTGAAGGCCCGGGTGGCCGCGGCGGGATTCGACGCATAGGAGCTGAACTGCCGCTGGGTCATCAGCTTGGTCATGGCGGAGTTCAGGGAGTTGGTGGACTTCATGAGATTGGAGCGGTACATCCGCAGGGAGCTGTTAGTTGTAATACGAATCATAATCAATACCTCTTATTGTTCCCGTTCCAGACCTTAGACAACCATGCCGTTGATCAGGGAATCCAGAGCCTCTTCCAATACTGTCATCAGCCGGCAGGCGGCGGTATACGCCTTCTGATAGACCATCAGATTCGTGGCCTCGTCATTCAGATCCACACCGGAGACGCTGTCCCGGTCGGTGTAGACGGTGTTATTTACGGTGAGATAGTTGTTCAGCTTGGCAGTAGTACCCATCTGATCCTCTGCCAGGGTGGACTGGGTGCGGAGCAGCCAATCCTCGAACGACATAGAAACGGAGGAGCCCACGGCACCCTGGCGAATATCACTCGGATCAATCCGGTGCTCTTTGGAGAATACCTCGAGGAATCTGGCCAGGTTGGAGCGGTCGTCGGAGGGGGCGTTGGGGTCGGTGGAGGAGAGCATGTGCACCTTGCCCTCCGCCCAGTCCTTTGAGATGGCAATGTTACCGGCGGTGATCTTATCACCTGGATTATCCCGGTTCATAAAGAGACCCCCGGCCCCAGTGACGCCCTGGGCCTGGTTCAGCGCGTTCATCTGCTCGGCAAACTCATTTGCCAGGCTGTCCAGAGCCATCTGGTAGTAGGGGATACCCCGCTTAACGGTGGCGTCCTTATCGTTGTTGATCTCCGCTTGGGTGGAGTATTCGCCCTTCTCTGTCAGCATTTCCCGCAGGGACTGGAGGGAACCATATAGGTCGGTATCCTTGAGTGTGTCAAAAGCGCCGGCATTGGGGTTTTGCTTTACGCCATCCATGTCCTTCAAGGCGTCCAGCCGAACTGTATACCCGTCCTGCTCGTCTCCAGTGGAAACCTTGGTGGCGAATTCTCCATCAATGAGTTTGTTCTTATCCCCGGTGGCCAGCTTGACAGTGAGCTTCTCCACCATGAGACCGCCGCCCACATCCTCCATGGAATAGGTGACGTCAATTTTCATGTGCTGACTCAGGGTATCCAGCAGCAGGTTGCGCTGGTCCCGCAGCTCCAGGCCCTCGTCTCCACGGATATCGGAATTGCGGATGGCCACGTTCAGCTCCTGAATCTGGGAGAGGATGCTGTTGATCTCATCCACATCCTGCTTGAGGTAGCCCTCAAAGGTGGTTTTCAGCTCGGCCAGATCCTTGGCGGCGCTGTTGAACAGGTCGCACAGAGTGTCGGCGGACTGGCGGATCAGAGAGTCATAGCCCTCAATGCCGTTGGTGTTGGCCTTGTTGATCAGGTCGCGCAGATCGTTGAGTTGGTTGAGGATCAGGCCGTCATCCTGCTCGCCGTCGCCCTTGCCCACCTCGTCCAGGATTCCGGCCAGCTTCTCCAGGCCGGCGAGCCATGAATCCGCCGAGCCCACATCGGCCTGGGACTTCCGGTAGGAGATGTCCAGTCCCGGGTCCCGGAGCTGGGAGACGCCGTTTACCAGTACGCCCTGCCCCACCCGCACGTTGTACTGGGAGTGGTAGCGGTCTGAACCGCCGGAGATCAGACTGACCTGGTCCAGGCGCTGGCGGGTGTAGCCGTTGGTATTGATGTTGGTGATGTTGTTGCCGGTCACGTCCAAGCCCTTCTGGGCGGCGTAGATCCCCAGCTTTACTGTAGTAAGAGAGCCGAATGTACTGCTCATGCTGTTACCTCCTATGCTCTGAAGTCCGTTTTCATGCCGGTGGGGCGGGCCGGGGAGGCCTGGTAGTGAGATTCTGCATCCGGCTCCACCCCCCGCCGGGCCAATTCTCCATCCACCCGGCGGAGCTCCAGCTCGGTCAAAGTACGGGCGGAGCCCTGTGCGGCCTGAAGGACGGCGTAGCCCTTCAGTACCTGCTCCACCATGCGGCTGGTCTCCGCCCGGTATTCCGGCGGGCAGTGGGAGGGCATGTCACGCAGGGAAATGCCGGTCAGGCCGAGTCCGGTCAAAAGGGTCTCCCGTTTCTGCTCGCAGCCCCGCAGGGCAAGCGTGAGGGCCTGCTCCCGCTTCATGGCTTCGTTCAACTCGTCCAGAGCGTGCCCCTGCACCGCGTCAATCTTTTGCTGCTCCACATGGCTGATCTGGTCAAAGAGCTGACACAACTCAGAAAGCAGCGCCAGGTAATCGCTGTATTCCACCTCAGTCCGCCTCCTTCTGGAGCAGCATGCGGGCTGCAATTTCCTGGGGGTCGGGCTGGTAACGCCCCTCCCGGATTTGGGCTTGCAGGGACTCAATTTCTCGGCAGGTAGGCCGGATTCGGATTTCCTGTGAAATACGCCCGACAAGCTCTTTCATGCGCGTTTCCTCCCCGCTTGGCTGTATACTGAGCTGGAACTGGTCGTAGACCTGGCGCTCTGCTTGGGGGCGGGAGGTGCTGTGGGCTGCACCGGCCTGGGGGGAACGGCCTGCCCCTGGAATAGATACCCGGTGGATGGAATATTCAGAGAACATGAGATGGCCTCCTCAAGATAGCTGAACGGGAACGAATGAAACAAAGACTGGAAAATCTATTAGTTCTATCGTCACAGATAAAAAAAAGATAAGAACAAATTGGAGGAATACAGGAAATCTTTTTCTCAGTTTGCAGGTATGGGTGTAATAAGGAGGGCGGGCCCAAATGGGCCCGCCCTCCTTGGGGCTGGCGTTATTTTGACTCTGGGGCTGGCGAAGAGTCGGTCTCCAAGGAATCTCGAAGCTGGAAATGGGAGGTCAGTGATTTAAGAATCTGAGACTGGTCGGAAAGCTCCTGACTGGCAGCGGCGCTCTCTTCCGCAGAGGCGGAGTTGGTCTGCACAACGCTGGAGATTTGCTCCACGCCCACGTTGATCTGCTCAAGGGCGTCCGCCTGCTGTTCAGAGGCGTCAGAAATCTGGTGGATCGTAGCCGTGATGTCCTGGGCACGGCTCACCACATTTTCCAGATAGGAGGCGGTCTCATTCATACTGGAGGTACCCCTCTGAATGGCGGACAGGGAACGCTGAATCAGGGCGGCGGTATTCTTTGAGGCGTCGGAGGACTTCTGCGCAAGGCTGCGCACCTCCTCAGCCACAACAGCAAATCCCTTCCCGGCGGCCCCGGCCCGCGCGGCCTCCACTGCTGCGTTCAATGCGAGAATATTCGTCTGGAACGCAATATCCTCAATGGTCTTGATGATCTTTCCAATCTCGTTGGAGCTGCTTTGAATGTCCTGCATGGCGGACAGCGTTTCCAGCATTTTCTGATTGCTCTCTGCAATCTCCTGGCTGACCATGGCGGCCTTATCACTGGCATCACGGGCGTGCTCCGCGCTCTTTTGAACATGGTTCAGAATATCCGAGGTAGTGGCAGCCAGCTCCTCAACCGCAGAGGCCTGTTCAGTGGCCCCCTGGGCAAGCGCCTGTGCTCCGCTGGCAACCTGTTCCGACCCGGAGGAGACGTGATCCGCCGCATTGTTGATCTGGCTGAGGGTGTCGCTGAGGGTATAGTTGATGCGGCGAATGGAAAGCAGAATTTGGTTGTAGTCCCCAAGATAGCGCTCACGATCCTTCGAGCGGATTCGGAAGTTTCCGTCACTCATCTCATTCAGCAGATAACTGATATCCTGAATGATCGCCCGCAGGTTTTCCGTCATAGCCTGGAAGGACTGGGCGAGCTGCCCGATTTCATCCTGAGAGCGGATGTCCAGGTGTACGTCCAGGTTACCGGAGGCGATCTCGTCAGCAGCGGACACCACAGCACGGATAGGAACCAGCATTTTCCGGAGGACGGCGGTCACAACCAGAAGAAGCACCAGCAGCGATGCCACCGACAAAATAAGCAGCAGGCGTGTGGTCCGGGTGACGGAGGACAGGGCGTCCGAGGTATACACACCGGTCATGGACCACCAGGTTTCACCGCCCACCTGCAAGGGGCTGTAGAAGCAGGAGACCTGGTCGCCGTCCTCGCGGGTCTTGCGCATATTGAACGCATCCCCCTGGGCCATGGCGGCCTGAATGGCCTCCAGCTCGTCGGCCTGGGGTGTAAACTCCACCATGTTGTGTCCCACATCGTCCAGTGTTTCGCTGTCCCATATGATGGTTCCATCACCGCTGTAAAGGGTAGACCACATGGAGGTGTAATTGTTGTCGGAAATCTGGAGGGAAGAGAAGGAACTGAGGTCGATGACGGAGATGACCACACCAATCACAGAACCGTTGTAAACAATTGGAGTGCCGTAGGCGATAAGCAGCAGATCTCCATCCCGATAGGGGGCGGAAATGTAAATCCGGTTTTCCTGGGCGGGGACCCGGTAGGAGTCCTCTTTGGCATACTCCTCGTAGGAGGCATAGGCATCAACCTCGGCATCGGCCGAGGACATGTCGATATAAAACCCATAGTGCCGGAGGTTGCTCTGGAACTGATTGGGCTCAAACATGACGCCGATGCCCTCCAGCTCGGGGTTGTTTTTGACCGCGTTCCGGACCGTCTCCACAATAAACTGCTCCATATCGTATGCGTTGGAGGTCAGGGACAGGCCCGGATAAAGGGTGCTCTGCTGCATGGCAGCGGCGTCCCCGGGAGCGCCATTTGGTTTGGCGTAAATGCGGCCGATGTATTCCTGGATACCCCGGGCCGTATCATCCACAACCCCAAAGCTGTCCTGGATCTCTGTGCCGGTTGCCCTCGCCAGGGCGGACAGCTCGCCTGCAATGCCCTTCTGTATGCTGGTGCTGGTAGTGGAGATCGTCACTCCGATCAGAAGTGCAAAGATGATGGCCAGGACGGCCCCGATGATGACCGCCAGCTTAGAAGTCAGTTTCAGTTTCCCAAACAACATCGATTCCCCCATTCGGTATCATTGCAAAATGCCGCGTTATGGGCGTGATACCAAGTATTTGTATGTTTATCTCAAACCGGCGGCAGCGTCTGCCGCTTTGCCGGGAAGTTCCTCTCTGTCAAACACACAGTCAACGATTGTATGTAATCGTTTTCTGATGTTTATATCGGACGGATAAACAAAAAATTAAGGGGAAAAACGACAAAAACCTATCGGAAGTGCGGAATTTGGCTTTGATAGAGCTTGTTCCGATGTGGCTGGGCATTTTGGAAGGTTCCCAGCCAGTCGAGGTTGAGGGGAATGGGGGTAAGGAAGGTATCAGGTCGGACGGCCTCCCCGTGGAAATCGCTGCCCCCCGTGATATGGAGGCCGTATTTGTCTGCAAGACGCAGATAGGCGGCGGTCTGTTCGGGGGAATGCCGGGGGTAAAAGCACTCAATCCCATCCAGCCCCGCGTCCTTCAGTGCACGGAGGATTTCCTCCAGGCGCCCGTGGGAGCAGCCGAGCTGGCAGGGATGGGCCAGAACCGCCTTTCCACCCGCGTCATGGATGGCCGCGATGCATTCCGGGGCGCCGGCCTTCCACCGCTCAATGCGCTGGTATTCGTCCGTGTCCAGATAGCGGTCGAAGGCCTCCCGGAGGGAGGAGACATACCCGCGCCGGAGCATCACCCGGGCGAAGTGGGGGCGGGCGACCACTCCGCCGCCGGCGAGGGCCTCCACCTCCTCCAGCGGCACGTCCAGCCCCTTCCCGCGGAGAAACGCGGCGATGCGGTATTTCCGCTCCTCCCGGCTGGCGCGGAGCCTGCGGCAGAGCTCCGCCAGGGCGGGACACTCGGGGCCCAGATTGAGGCCGAGTATGTGCATGTGACGGTCCTCCCGGGCCCCCAGCTCCACCCCGCGGAGCACCGTCAATCCGCAGGCTTGTCCCGCCCGGACGGCCTCCTCCGCGCCGTCCATGGTGTCGTGATCGGTGACTGCCAGAATCTGAATTCCGGCCGCCAGGGCCTTGGCGGCCAGTTGGGACGGGGTATACTGCCCGTCTGACGCGGTGGTATGGGTATGCAGATCCGCCGGACAGGTCATAAAAACCGCCTCCTCAATTCTTCACCGCCACAACGCGGATGACGGGGGATCGTCGTTGCCGTAGGGGGCGAAGCCGGTCTGTTCCCTGGCGTACTCGATGCGGAAGCCGGCCTGCCGGAGGGCCTCGGTCAGCTCGTCCAGCACAAGAAAACGGCGGTAGTGGTTGTCGTAGAAAAAGGCGTTGCGCTCCAGCGCCTCCCCCTTGCCGTACAGCGGGTCATGGACGCTGCGCACCTCGATGAAGAACTTTCCGCCCGGCTTGAGGGCCCGGGCCATGCTCCCCAGGAGCATCCGCTCCTGCTTCTGGTTGATGGCGTGGATGGTAAAGCGGCTGTAGGCGTAGTCATAGCTCTCCGGCTGGTGGAGGGTGTGGCTGACGAAGTCGCCGCATACGAACCGGGCGTGTGGGACCGGCTGCTGCCGGAGCATGCTGATGGCCGCCTCAGACAGGTCCATCGCCACCACGTCCAGCCCCAGAGAGGCAAAGTAGAGGGCGTCCCGCCCGTTGCCGCACCCCAGCTCCGCCAGCGTCCGCCCCGGCTCCACCAGGGTGGACACATACCGGGCGAAGGGGGAGGGGCTGGTGGGACAGAGCTTGTTTTGATAATACAGGTTCCAGTAATCGGTATTGTCGATGGGGTGCTCCACGATGTTCGGGTAGAGCGCCCCTTCGATCTCCTCTACCAGCTCCAACGGAGTGCGCTCCCCGTCGTTCTGGAGCACAAGGTCGGGGCTTTGGGGCTCGTCAAAGGGCAGATCCACCCCCACCACATTGCGCCCCCCGGTATAGAGGCCCTTCTGGTTGCGCTGGATGAGGGTCTCTTTTTTGACCCGGATATAGATTTCCTTGTAATTTGGAATATGCTCCCGGTTCCAGCGGCGCACAGTGTCAAACATGGCGATGGAGCAGCACACCACGTCGATACCCTGGTCGGAGAGCAGCCTGCACACCCGGAAGATCCGGCCCGCCCAGCGCAGGCGCTCATCGTTGGTGTAGCCCACATCCTCGCCGAAGGCCACCCGGATTTCGTCCCCATCCAGATAGACCGCATTGGGCTTGGTGTTTTTGAGCCGCTGGTAGAACAGGCTGCCCACGGTCGTTTTCCCCGCCCCAGACAGGCCGGTGAAAAAATATACGGTTCCCTTGTGTTCCATGTCCTCCTCCTCAGTGATACAGCGGCTGTTCCAGCAGCGCCGGGTCCAGCTTTAAAGGCTTCATCATTTTTAAAGGCTGGCCTTGCTTGTTTACAAACCGCAGGCCACGGAGCAGGAAATCCGCAATGCGGCGGCGGTTGCTCTGGTAGCCGGGAATAGGGGCGACAGCAGTGACATCAATGGGAGTCTCTCCATTTTTGAAGGAGATTTCCTTGCTCTGCACAACATCCTGATAGGATTTTTCAATATATCCGTCCAGACAGGTAAAGCCCCGGATCTTCTGCTCGATCCAGGCTTCATCCACAGGCTCGCCCTGATAGTAGTGAAAATCATAGCCGTAATATTCGTAAGCGTCCCGCAGAAAGTATTCCAAAAAGGCCCTTTCCTCGTCATTCGCAAATTCATCGTAGGTTCGGTATACCGTGGCCGGGTCGAAGCCCCGGGCATTGCCTTTCAGGGACTCAGGGTCAATGCCCTTCCGGCTGGAGCAGTAAGTCATGCTCTCGGTATAGGGAAGATCCAGAAATTCCGCCAGAGCAGTAAAGGTAGCCCTGGGGTTGAGCTTGCCGTCCTCAAAGCGCACCAGCACGCTGTCCCGGTAGAGCCGGTCCCACTGATCCACCATAAAGCTGCGGTTTACCAGCCGCTCAGCCAGCACATCAGGGACAACCTTGACTTCCTCTCCCTGGGCCTCCCGGTCCAGCATAAAGCGCACGCTGGCCGCATAGCTGGTGGTGATGCGGCGCATAGGGGTAAAGGTCTTGATGTACCGGAAACCATGGAACAGTGGTGAGGTGCGGATCGCTTCGTACTGCTCCGAGTAGAGCATGGGTGCCCCTTTCAGCTCTGATTCCCGGATGTCATAGATCATATTGGAAAAGTGGGGCTGGAAAAACAGCGCCGGCGCAATGCGGGACCCGTGGTCCAGACTGCCGCTGATATCCTGCCGGTCGAGGAACAGCGCCACTAGAAAATCCTTGTCGGTTGGGCGCTTTATACGGGACAACTGGCGGCGCAGCCGCGGCGTCAGCCAATCGACCCTCCGCCAGTTTGCCTTCACCTCTGCCACTGCTTTTTGTATATTATCAAACATGATGGACTCATAGGAGAGAAGGTTCGGGTGCCCATAGAAAATCTCGTTGAAGAAGTCGCCGCCGTTGTGGGCGGCAAGCTGGGTATGCCAGATCATTCGGGTGACCTCTCCGATACCGATTGGCCGCACCGGATATTGAGCGTAGTCTATGCCGAAGCGGGTGTGAAAGTCAATGGGATACTGTTCGATCTCCCCCTCCATTAGAAAGACCAGCTTTTTTTCGGAGAGGAGGGGGCGCAGATCCAGACACTGCAAGTAGGCACAGAATGTCGTCCAGTCCGTGTAGTGGAGGTAGATATGGTTCTCCCGCCCCACCCATTCGCTCTTGCGGACGTTGTCGTTTAAGTATTCCAACTGGTACTGGGAAAACACATCCCTGGCCAGAACGGGCTTGTCCAGATCCCGAAAAAAATAGCGGTCAATCACCGGATCGTTGAAATTGACATATGCGCCGAACCGATGTTCCGCCTTAAAAAAGGGAATATATCCCTCGTCATTGAAGGGAAAGAACTGAACCGGCAAAGCCTCGAAGTCCGGAAAGTCCTCCCGGAACAGATAGGGATATTTGGCCAGGGCGGCGCAGTTGCGGGCGTACCGCTTTTTCTGATCTTCTGCGTTGGGCAGGTAAAAAGCCTGGGTCATCAGATCCATGAGCTCTGTTTGGTAAAACCCCCGGTTATAAAGGGAAACAAACGCCGTATAGGCCACCTGATAGTTTCCCCTGGGAGAAAAAGAGATAGCTGGCCGCCTCCAGCTCCAGCTCCGGATTCCGTTCCGCTGCCTCCTGGAGAACCAGGCTATAAGCCGCCTGGGCCTCCTCCGTCTGCCCAAGCTCCGCCAGCCTGCGGGCGATTTCGATCGTATCCATAACAAAGTTACCTCATTCCAGACAAAGCGGGGGCCGGGCACTGAGCCCGGCCCCCGCGGCATTGTGGCTGTGGTACAGGTTTGACCTCTTACTGGAGCAGATGCAGCACGCCCTTCGTCGGCGCGGACTTCGAATGACTTGCTTCGCCGCATGCGGCAAAGCTCGCTCTCTCCGCCGCGCCTCCTCTCCCCACCGAACCCGCTTCGCTGGGCTTCGGCGGGGGCCCCGCTGTGCCCCAGGGCGGGGCAGCACGGGGTGGGCGGGGGCATGCAGCTACTCAAGCCAGCACCAGAGCTTACTGGAGCAGCTGCAGGACGCCCTGGGGCACCTGGTTAGCCTGAGCCAGCATGGCCTGGGCGGACTGGATCAGGATGTTGTTCTTGGTGTAGGCCATCATCTCGTCGGCCACGTCGGTGTCGCGGATGGTGGACTCGGCATCCTGGATGTTCTCCTGCATGACGGACAGGTTGTTGATGGTGTGGTCCAGGCGGTTCTGGGTGGCGCCCAGGGTGCCGCGGACATCAGACACATAGTTGATAGCGGCCTTGATCTTATCCACGGCCGCCTTGGCGCCGGCCTGGGTGGAGATGTCAATATCGGCGATGCCCAGGGCCTTGGCGTGAGTGTCCGCAATGTTGACCTTCAACTGGTTGAAGTCGTCGCCGGTGTCGCCGATCTGGAGGGTCAGCGCGGTGCCGCCCTTCTTGACGGTGTTGTCCGCGTTGATCGTAATGCCGTTCTTGGCGGCGGCGGCGATCAGGGAGGCCTTGTCGCTGAAGGTGGCGCCGTCGGAGCCGTCCGCGCCGGAGGCGAAGGTGTACTTCATGCCGTCGATCATGACGAAGTCGCCTTCCTTGGCGGTGCCGGTCAGATTGACCTTGGAGTCCACGCCCGTAGCCGTCTTGGTGACGTTACCAAACTTGGGAGCCTTAGTAGGCACCTTGCCATCCTTGTCCTTATAGTTGATGGCAATGCCGGTAATGTTGGCCTGGCCAGCCTTGCCGCTCTCGGAAGCCGCACCGCCCTCTTTGGCCGTGAAATGTAATGCCATTTGTACCGCTGGCCTTAAGTATCAAAGAGGGCCGGACAGGGTGTCGTTGCCAGCCAAGGCATTTACAAACTGGCCGACAGACGCATTGGCGGCGAGATTATCCATGGTAACGGTGACGGTCTGCACCGTGCCCTCGGCGTCGCGGTAGGAAACCACGATATCGGCGCTGCCGCCGGTGGCAGTACCAGTGCTCTTGGTAAAGGCGGCCTTGTACGCGCCGGTCACAGCGGCAGTCGTACCGATGGGAGCGCCGCCGAACACGCCGGTGATGGTGGTGGCGTCAAAGGTCTTGGCGACGGAACCGGCGTCCATGGAGCCGTCCAGCAGCTTGATGCCGTTGAAGTTGGCGGAATCGGCGATACGGTTGATCTCGCTCTTGAGCTGCTCAACCTCCTTTTGCAGGTTGGCGCGGTCGGTCTCCACGTCGTAGGTGCCGTTGGCGGACTGGTCGGCCAGCTCCACCATACGGTTGAGCATGTCGTGGACCTCGGTCAGGGCGCCTTCGGCGGTCTGCACCAGGGAGATGCCGTCCTTGGCGTTCTTCTGAGCGGTCTCCAGGCCGGTGATCTGGGCGCGCATCTTCTCGGAGATGGCCAGACCGGCGGCGTCGTCACCGGCGCGGTTGATCTTGTAGCCGGAGGACAGCTTCTCCAGGTTCTTGGACAGGGCGGAGGTGTTGTTGGCGTAGTTGCGGTAGGCGTTCATCGCCATAATATTGTGCTGAATACGCATGATGTCTTACTCTCCTTAACATTGTTCTCCGGGAGGTTCCTTCCTCCCGGGCCGCAGGGGTGGTGGGTAGTGCAGCCCGTAGCCGGCCGGGCAGGCCGCGCAGACCCGGAATCTATTTCAGACAGGGCAGCCCCGCCCGGGACAGCCTGTTTGAAATTTGGAGGAGGGAGGGCGGCGGTTTGGACTGAGGACGCCGCCCTCCAGTGCGTTGCACTATCTGTTTGATCGGTGCAAAGCTGGAATTATTAAGTCCTTTTTGAAAAAAATTTTTGGAACTGCGGAATTTGCCTGGAAGGGGTTAATTTTTGAAACGGATGGACGATTTAAAAGTATAGAGAATATCCTCTAGTCCTATATGGATTTGATTTACTGGAAAGGAAGATTGTACCTATGCGTTATGAATTGACTCAGGACCTGCTGACCGGCAACCAGTTGATTGACAGTGAGCACAGACAGCTCTTTGACGCCATCAACGCCCTGATGGACGCCTGTGCCCAGGGGGCCGGACGCACCAAGATCAATGAAACCGTGCAGTTTCTGAACAGCTATGTCAGCAAGCATTTCCGCGATGAGGAGCAGCTCCAGCTTCAAAGCAAATACCCCGGCTACAACGCCCACCACACCTTCCACGAGGGGTATAAGCGCGAATTGGCTGCGGCGGCCAACCAGATCGGCGCGGAGGGGCCCAGTGTGAAATCCCTGCATACCCTCAACACTCTGGTGGGCACACTGATTACACATATCCGCACCGAGGACAAGCGGGTTGCCCGCCACGTTAAGGGCGGCTGAGGCGGTGGGCGCCTGGGCAACGGCCGGGGACGCCCGCGGCGGCGGGGCGGCTTCTGCGGAAACCGTTTTCACTCCCTTTGCCCGCTGCCGCGCTAACGGAGGAGTACACCATGCGCGAAACACTGTTCGACTACTGTAAACGAACCGGGGAGCTGGAGCTGCTCCGGCAGTGGAATTCTGAGCGAAACGGAGCGCTTACCCCTGAGACGGTGAGCTATGGAAGTAAAAAGAAGGTGTGGTGGCGCTGTGGGAAAGGCCATGAGTGGCAGGCAGAAGTGACGAGCAGGACCAGCAACCACACAGGCTGCCCCTTTTGCAGGGGCGTCATGGCGTGGCCGGGAGAGACGGATTTTGCCACGCTATGGCCGGAGCTGGCCGCCCAGTGGCACCCGACCAGAAACGGAGCGCTCACCCCGAGCGAGGTGCTCCCCGGCAGCCACCGGAAGGTGTGGTGGCGCTGCGAGAAGGGCCATGAGTGGCAGGCGGAGGTAAAGACAAGGGTAAACGGCTGCGGCTGTCCGGTCTGCGCCAACCGTAAGCTGGCGGAAGGGGAAAACGACCTGGCAACCCTGCGCCCTGAGCTGGCCGCCCAGTGGCATCCAACCCGGAACGGAAGCCTGACCCCCGAAGACCTTACGGCTGGTACCAGACGCAAGGTATGGTGGCGCTGCGACAAAGGCCATGAATGGCAGGCCAGTGTGCTGTCACGAACCAGTCTGGGAAACGGCTGCCCGGTCTGTGCCGGCAAGCAGATCATTCCGGGAGAAAACGATTTGGCCAGCCAGTTTCCCCAACTGGCCGCTCAATGGCATCCGGACAAAAAGCGGCGCCCTGAGGCCGGAGAATGTCTCACCCAACAGCAATCGAAAGGTCTGGTGGCTCTGTCCCCTGGGCCACGCGTGGAAGGCCACGGTGACCTCCAGGAGCAGGGAGGGGGCGGGGTGTCCCTTCTGCGCCGGGCGGAAGGTCTGGCCCGGCTTTAACGACCTGGAGACCGTGGAGCCGAAGGTCGCCGCCCAGTGGCACCCGACGCTGAACGGCCAGTTGACGCCCAGAATGGTGACGGCTGGGAGCCGGAGAAAGGTCTGGTGGCAGTGCCCGGAGGGACATGTGTGGAAGGCGGTCGTCTACTCCAGGGCTGGAAAACGAAAGTGCGGCTGTCCGGTCTGTGCCGGACGGATCAGCGAAGCGCGGATGAAGGCATACCGGCACATGGTGGGGGAACAGCAAGGGAAAACGGAGCGCTGAACGGCTGTTCACTGCACGGATAAGAAAATAGGCAACAAAAA
>ENA-OQAB01000839-OQAB01000839.1-human-gut-metagenome-genome-assembly--contig:-NODE-839-length-15469-cov-3.353474_pt1 | contig 15469 bp, 14 predicted proteins | sample MGYA00242490_ERZ504517 | MGnify/ENA primary metagenome ERZ504517 (study PRJEB26092, sample SAMD00036298) | human gut metagenome | host: Homo sapiens | study: EMG produced TPA metagenomics assembly of...
GATTGCATAGTTTTTCTGCCGGAAGTCCAAATGCATCCCATCCCATTTGGATGTACAATATAGTATTTCTGTAATAACTTATATCTGCTCCATACATCAGAGATTACGTATCCTCTCCAGTGTCCGACATGGAGACCATTTCCTGATGGATATTGGGAACATATCGAGACAATAATATTTCTCTCTCTTTCCATTTTCATCTTCTTTTACGTTCACTGGATGCTTTTTCCCAGTTTTTCACGCCATTTTTTTTTCAATCGCCTTATGATTATAAGGTACTGCCATTCTTTTTTCCTCCTTTTTCTCCAAGAATTCCCTCTGCGGAAATCAATTTCCTATGCAATAAAAAAAACCTCTCATCTCATCAAGAGACGAAAAGGCTGATTTCCGTGGTACCACTCTTATTCATACAGCATCTCACTGTACGCACTCATTGCTTCTGTAACGGGAAGTCCCGCCTCTATCTACTTCCATACAGTGTATTCTGTATCTCTCGTTCAATAGAAGGGCTCCAAGGTGAGTTCGGAGATTACGCTGCTGCCTCACACCTGCCGGCAGCTCTCTGAAAACGATAGGCTCTTACTACTCCTCTTCTTTGCCATTGTCTGATTCAATCTGTCATCACAATTTCAATGATATTTCTATTTTATCATACGAAGACTATTTGTCAAGGCATTGGGAAAAGCTGTATTTTTTTGTAAATTTCGCATAAATTTTTATATTTTATTGCCATTTTCTTATAATTAGTGTATAATACATTACATAATCGACAGAACGAAAAAACATTATAAAGGAGATAGTGCCATGGTAAATTTATTAACAGGCCCTAAAGGGAGCGGCAAAACACAACAGATGATCGAATTAGCAAATGAGACAGTAAAGCAGTGTGACGGCAATGTAACGTTTATCAAGAACAGTCACAACGATACATACAGTTTATCTTTTGATATCAGAGTAATCTGTATGGATGACTATCCTTCCATCAAGAACATTGACGACTACACTGGATTTATTTATGGAATGCTTAGTGCTAACCATGATATTCAGGCTATTTTTATCGATGGTATTTTAAAACATGCCAATATTTCTTCTGAGAATATGCCTCGCTTCATTGAACGGTTGAAAAATATCTCTAAGAGACATGATGTGAATTTCTATTTAAGTATCAGCGCAGAGAAAGACCAGTTAAACGGAATTGACTTGACTGACTGTGCACTTCTTAATTAAAACAACGAAGCAATTCAAATGGAAAAGTTAATAGTTCACAATTTCCATTACGTTTAAAAGCCTTGCAGTAATTGCTACCGCAAGGCTTTTCTCTTATCTTTTTTCTATTTTCGTATACTCTATTTTCTTTCAAATGCAAGCTCGATCAGCTCTGTCACAAGCTCTGTCGTATCGATTCCTTTTTCTCTCCAAAGCATTGGGTACATGCTGATATTCGTAAATCCAGGCAATGTATTGATCTCATTGAAAATCACTTCATTTGTACCATGTTCCAGGAAGAAATCCACTCTGGAAAGTCCAAAGCCATCTACCGCTTTGAAAATTGCAACAGCATCTTCTCTCACCTTTTCCAATGCTCCTTCTGGCAGTTCCGGATGAGTATCTGTCTTAGAATCCGGATTATTGTACTTTGCTTCATAAGTGTAGAACGTATCTGCTGCCTTAATTTCACCGACGTCAGATGCTTTCACATTCTTTCCACCAAGCACGGCACATTCAATCTCACGCCCTTTAATCGTCTCTTCTACAAGAATCTTTGTATCATGCTTTGCCGCTTCAAGCAATGCTGCCTGTAATTCTTCTCTGTTTTTTGCCTGATTGACTCCCTGAGAAGACCCTGCTTTGGACGGCTTTACAAATACCGGATACGGAAGCATTTCCTCCACCTTGTCAAGCGCCTTGTCGATCTCCTCAAGCTCATATGCATGGATTCCAACAAATTTTGCCTGACGGATTCCAAGATGATCTACAATGATCTTCGTGTAAAGTTTATCCATGGATACCGCTGATGCAAGTACCCCACATCCGACATAAGGGATTTTCGCAAGTTCAAACAATCCCTGGATGGTTCCATCTTCACCGTACATTCCGTGAAGAACTGGAAAGATCACATCTACCTGGATCTTCTCCACAGTATCCCCCAACACGAGAATTCCATGTTCTCCGGCATCCGGTGAAAGAATTGCCCGCTTCCCGTTTTCACGCCAGGTATCATTTCTAATTGCTTCTGTATCTTCCACTTCCAGCCAGCATCCCTCTTTTGTGATCCCGATTAAAACCGGCTCATATTTTGTCCGGTCAATATGCGAGATCACTGTAACTGCTGACTTACAGGAAACTTCATGCTCAGAGGATTGCCCTCCAAAGATTACCGCTACTCTCTGTTTCTTCTCTCCCATTTTTCCACATCCTTACTTTTCTTTTTTCACTTCTTTCTATTCTATCGGCATTTTCTATAAAATGCATTTCCAAAAATGCTGATTTCATTGCAAATCCTGCTCTATTTAATACTTAAAACTGTATTTACCTTCTCATCCTGCTTATATTCAATCGTCACTTTCTGTCCCGGCTCATAGCGGATGACATCAATAAAGTCTACTACCGACACATCAAAAATCTCCTCTGATTCTTCCAGAAGAATATAGTAATGTGAGTTTCCTTCCACGACTCCCTGTGCAATCTTCGCAATGGTTCCTTCCATCGTCTGTACTTCTCGCTTGTCTTCCTCTTCCTTGATCACACCATCCGTCAGAAGAAGTTCATTGTATTTTTCCTCACACTGGCTTACCGTATCTCCGATTGCTACAAGCTGATATTTCTGTACATTTACCATCGCATACTTCTTAACAAGGCCCGCATCATCTTTTAATGCGATAAAATAAGTCGGCTCTCCGGAGAGATTTAAAAGAAGCGGGAAAGTCGCCTTGTATTTCAAGTTCTGTACCTGACCTTCTGCAGATGACATTGCAGAAGCCTCTGTAGCACCTTCGATCGGATAAAATTTTGTTTCCATTGTTCTCTGGTTCATCAGAACAAATCCGACGTTGGACTGGTCACCACTCACGGATGTCACACCCGTATATACCCATACATCGTCATCGATCGCAAGATAGTTATATCCTTCTGTCGTCTTCAGGCAGTCTTTCTGTCCAAGCACACTGTTCAAAAATCCATGCTTCAGCGCTCCATAGTAATCATAAAGCTGTACAAGAAGATCAGAAGAATATGCACGGTCAATCCACTTCGGCACATCATCGATCGCATAGTCTTTCGTCTCTCCTGTCACTGCATTACACAGTACAACTCTTCCAACAGTCTCTCCTCCAAACAGACCAATGTTAAACTTCTTCACCGGGCATACCCAGTATGGAACTCCGTCATCATCTGTCTCAAAACTTAACTGGTCAAAAATATAAGTCGGATAATTGAAGCGCAAATGTCTGTAAATGTTCCGGTTAAAATATTCGCTTGTAGAATACTTGATACCTTTTTCTAATTTTACAAGCTCTGTAGACTGTGTGGCCATATCAATACGGACATACGCCGGGATTCCTTCAGACTGATTCGTGATCCATTTAATACCACTGGCATATTTGAGCGGAGAAACACGTACCGGTCTTCCTTGATAGTTGATCTGGCTGTAAATATCATCCACCTCAAATTGAGATACCATATCTACCATACTTCCCATCTTTCGATTTCCGAGAAGTGTTGCAGACTCTTTGTCAAGCAGCGGGATTTGATCAAAGGAAAGTTCTTCGATATCCTTTGTAAATTCTCCCTCCTCTACTTTAAGAAGCTTCTGATACTTCTTCGCATTTACGATCGGAGAAGAAAGTAACGCTCCCACAAGATACACAACAACAACTGCTGCCAGTACAAATAGAATCGCCTTCATCCCTTTACTCGTCTTAATCTCATCTGGACGAAGCCGTTTCTTCCACGCGTAGATCAGCGCAAGAACTGCAACTAAAATCCCAATAAAGAACCAAAAATCACGAGAGTGGATATTGATTGCCGGCAGTGTAAAATAGTAATACAAAAATGCAACAATCGCAAGCACAATCGCTCCAATTATTTTTGCCTTTGCTTTTTTCATAACATCCTCCATTTTCTATATATCAATAAGTTATAATGAACAGTATAATACAAAAATATCATCAGCGCAAACAATGTCTGATGATATTTTATAAACTTCTTATAAACAATAGAATCTAGAAATGTTTTCTCCAGAAACTTGGAGAACAAATCATAAGAAACGGGAAGATTTCAAGCCTTCCGATCAGCATATCCATAGAAAATACAATTTTAGATAACACCGAGAAAGACTGGAAGTTTTCTATCGGACCTACTCTTGAAATTCCCGGACCTACATTGCTCAATGTAGTCAGCACTCCCGATATGGTTGTTGCAAAATCAAAATTATCAAGTGCCACAAGAAGCACAGAAATTCCAAATACAAATACATATGCACTAAAATATGCATACACCCCTTGCAACGTCTCATTGCTGATTTTCTTTCCATTTACTTTTACAACATTAACCGATTTCGGATGCAGCATTCCTTTCACCTGCTTCAAAATACTTTTCCACAAGATCAAAAATCTGGACACTTTCACTCCACCTCCGGTAGAGCCGGCACATGCACCAATCACCATAATGAGAAGCAAAATACATTTTGACAATTCCGGCCACAAATTAAAGTCTGCCGTGGCAAATCCTGTCGTTGTAATAATTGATGCAACCTGAAAAATCGAATATCGGAAAGCTTTTAACGGTTCTTTGTAAATAGAGAGAACATTGCAGGTGATCACCAAAGTTGCCGCCACTATAATTCCCAGATATGCTCTGACTTCCTCATTTTTCCAGACAGATTTTACATCTTTTATTAAAAGAAGAAAATACATATTAAAGTTGATTCCAAACAGGATCATAAAAACGGTGACCACCCCGTCAATATAAGCACTGTCATAGTAAGCAACGCTGCTGTTATGATTTGCAAATCCTCCGGTTCCTGCGGTACTAAAGGAGTGAATGATACTATCATATAAGTTCATTCCTCCCGCCAGAAGGAAAATGATCTCCGCGACAGTGAGTGCCAGATACATTGCATATAAAAGCTTTGCGGTCTCTCGCGCTTTCGGAACAAGTTTATCCGCTTCTGGTCCTGGAACTTCTGCCCGCATTAAATGCATAGAACTTTTATCATCCAGAGAAGTCACTACCATAACAAACACAAGTACACCCATTCCACCAATCCAGTGCGTCAGACATCTCCAGAAATTCATTCCATAAGAGAGCGCCTCTATATCTGTAAGAATGGTAGATCCTGTCGTCGTAAATCCAGATACGGTCTCAAACAGAGCGTCCACATACGATGGAATCTCTCTTGATAAATAAAATGGAAGTGCTCCGAATACAGACCACAATATCCATGCTGCGGCTACGATCACAAGCCCGTCCTTCCCATAGATTCTTCCATTTTCTGGTTTTTTTCTACCAAAGAGAAGGAAAAAGACACACAGCACAGCGCTTGTAATCCCAAATGCTGCCATGTCTGAAGTTTCCCCATAAATCAAGGATACTGCTGCCGGGATACAAAGTACAAGTGCTTCCACCCCCAACATTTTTCCTAATACATAAGCTGTCATTTTGTAATTCATTTTTCTTCCACCACTACACTAAAATATCATGAAAATCCTGTACTTTGCATTTCAATGTAATTACGATCACACTATCCCCGATCTGGAGGCAATCCTCTCCTCCGGGAATAATAATTTTTCGATTCCTTACAATACATGCAATCAGCACATCTTTCTTAGTTTCCAGGCTCTTCAGTGGTACTCCCACATAGGAGGTCTGTTTTTTTATAATAAATTCCAGTGCCTCAACACGATCATCTACAAGATGGTACATTGCCTCAATATTGGCACTGCGGATTGAATTCTGGCGTGCGCGCACATAGCTTAAAATTGCATCGGCAGTCGCAGATTTTGTAGATACAATGCTGTTGATCCCAAATCCTGCCACCATCTCTGCCCTGGAATCTTCATTGACTTTCGCCACAATCTTTGGAACTCCCTGCTGTTTTGCAAAAAGTGCCATGATGATATTCTCTTCATCCATTCCCGTAAGTGCAATAAAGGCATCTGCATCACCGATTCCCTCTTCGATCAGAAGTTCATTATCCGATCCATCCCCATGAATAATAGTAGCTTCCGGAAGCGCCTCACACAGTCCTTCACTCTTTGCCAGGTCTTTCTCTATGATCTTTACCTGCATTCCAAGCTTCGTCAACTGCTTTGCGAGATAGAATCCAACTCTTCCTCCTCCGCAGATCAATACCTTTTTGATTTTATTTTTACGATTTCCAATTTTTTAAGAAAATTTCCATCTCTCGATGAGATGCCGCTATGTGAAGCCTGTCTCCTGGCTGCAGGACAAATTCCCCATCCGGAATATAAACCTGTGTTCCCCGCTGTACTGCACAGATCAAAACTTTAATCTTATACTTTTTATAAAAATTCTGCAAGGGATATTCCAGTAATCGAGCTTTCCTGCTGAAGCGGAAATTCTACCAGTTCCACTCTTCCTTTTCACAAATGTCTCAATCTTACTTGCCACCGGAAAAATCAGCACTCTTGAAATCTCATTTGCAACTGCCAGTTCCGGATTGACCGCCATACTCAACCTCAAATCTTCTTTCAAAATATCTATCTGCTGATAGTAAATTGGGTTACGCACTCTGGCAATCGTATGTCTCGCTCCCAATCTTCTCGCGATCAGACAACTCAGCATATTGAGCTCATCTGTAGATGCGCATGCAATCACTAAATCTGCATGCGGTACATCTGCTTCTTTTTGCACTTCTGCACTTACACCATCCCCGGTAATACAAATGATATCCAGCTTATTAATCGCCGCCTTTAACTTTCCCGCATTATTGTCAATCAGCACTACATCATAATTGTCTTCAGAGAGTTGCTTTGCAAGTTTATATCCTACTTTTCCATCTCCAATAATTACAATCTTCATCGATATTCCCTCAACTTTTTATTTTCATTCCTCTCGGATTCCCATACAGAATCCAAACAGCATGGCAATTATAGCACCTTTATATCAAAAGTACAATACATTCCCAAAAGGTTGTCCCACACAGATAAAAAGGTAAGGACATCTAAAAATGATGCCCTTACCCGCCTTACTTATTCTTCTGCTGCACGTTTTGCAATCTCTTTTTCCTGCACATCAGAAGGAGCCTGTTCATAGCGTACAAATTCATATTCATAAGCCCCTCTTCCACCTGTCATAGACCGCAGCACGGTGCAGTATCCAAATACTCCTGTCATCGGAATATCCGCTTCGATAATCTGCGCTCCGCCCGCAACCGGCGTCATTCCAAGCACACGTCCACGACGTTTGTTCAGGTCTCCCATCACGTCTCCGGTATACTCATCCGGCACCGTCACTTTAATCTTTGCGATTGGCTCCAATAACACAGGACTTGCTTCCATAAATCCTTTTTTGAACGCCTGCATTGTCGCTGTCTTAAATGCCATCTCAGAAGAATCCACCGGGTGATAAGATCCGTCATATAAAACTGCCTTCACACCTACAACCGGATATCCTGCCAAAGGTCCTTTCAGTACAGATTCCTGCAAACCTTTTTCTACTGCCGGGAAGTAATTCTTTGGAACTGCTCCGCCAACTACAATCTGTTCAAATACATATGGTGTCTCTAAATCTCCGGAAGGTTCAAATTTCATCTTTACATGACCGTATTGCCCATGCCCTCCAGATTGTTTTTTATATTTTGTATCTACATCTGAATTCTTTCGGATAGTCTCTCTGAAAGCAACTTTCGGTGTCTCCAAATCCACATCTACTTTGTAACGGCTTGCAAGCTTGCTCACAACAATCTCTAAATGTTGATCTCCCATACCATACAATAACGACTGACGATTCTCACTGTCATTTACCGCTCTCAACGTCACATCTTCTGCCATCATCTTTGCCAGTGCCTGAGATACCTTATCTTCATCTCCTTTTGCCTTTACAACATATTTCATATATGTATAAGGTGTGGAATATTCTGTCTTTCCGAACAGAACCGGCGTATTCTTTGTAGAAAGTGTATCGCCTGTCTTTACGCCAGAAAGTTTTGCGATCGCACCGATATCACCTGCGTGTAATTCTGAGACTTCCACCGGTTTATTTCCCTGCATCGTATATAATTTCCCAAGTTTCTGTTCCGTGTCATTCTCTGTGTCAAACAGTGTATCTTCGCCTTTTAAGACACCCGAACATACTTTTACAAATGAATATTTTCCAATAAACGGATCTACCATTGTCTTAAACACATATGCCGTCTTCGCTTTTGCGAAATCATAATTTGCTTCAAAAATATCATTTGTCTTGCGGTTGATCCCCACACAAGTTCTCTTATCCGGGCTAGGGAAGAAACGCACAATGTCAGACAACAAATTTGCCGCTCCCTGCGCCTCTATATTTGATCCCATCGCAACAGGTACGATATCCCCATCCATTACTTCCGTGCGCATCGCAGAACGAATCTCTTCAATTGAAAATTCTTCTCCTGCAAAATATCTTTCCATAAAGTCTTCACTCGTCTCGGCAACCGCCTCCATCAGTGAATCTCTTAAAAGCTGTAAGTTTGGCAAACAATATTCCGGAATCTCACACTCCTCTCTCTGCCCGATACCTGTATATCTTCTTCCGGCATTCTTGATGACGTTGATATACCCTACAAGCTTTTCATTCTCACGAATCGGCTGGAAATGCGGCGCAATCTTCTTTCCGTATCTTGCCGTCAAATCTTCCACAACCTGCCGGAAACTTGCATCATCCACATCCATCTCTGTCACATATACCATTCTCGGAAGATTATATTTGTCACATAACTCCCACGCTTTTTCCGTTCCTACTTCTACTCCTGCTTTTCCTGAAACAACAATTACGGCTGCATCCGCTGCACTTACCGCTTCTTCTACTTCTCCAACAAAATCAAAGTATCCCGGTGTATCCAAAATATTGATCTTTGCTTTTTCCCATTCAATCGGGATCAGACTTGTACTAATCGAAAACTCTCGTTTTTGTTCTTCTTTATCAAAATCACTAATCGTGTTATGGTCTGTTATCTTGCCCATTCGATTGGTTGCTCCTGATACATAAGCCATTGCTTCGACTAAACTAGTTTTTCCGCTGCCTCCGTGTCCTAAAAGTACCACATTTCTAATTTCGTCTGTTCTGTAAACTTTCATATTTTGCTGCCTCCTTATTTTTGTAGTTTCTCATGTGTATATTGTACTAAAATTTCCACAAAATTACAACTCTTTTATTAAATTTATACAATTTATTTGTCTTTTACTTTAGTGTACAATAATTGATAAGTGAAAATAAAGAAAGGACAGCAAATATTATGAACAAACCTTACAAAATCGGGTTTATCGGGCTTGGATTGATTGGCGGTTCCATCGCCCGTGCGATCCGTCAGTATTACCCTGATTCCGAGATTATCGCCTTTGACAAAAGCAGAGAGACACTCGCGCTCGCCACGCAGGAATCTGTAATCAACGTAGCCTGCACTTCCATCGATAACAACTTTTCCAACTGTCACTATATTTTCCTATGTGCACCGGTCTCATATAACACTGCGTATTTAAAGCAGATCAAACACTATGTTACCAAAGACTGTATTCTCACTGACGTAGGCAGTGTAAAGACTTCGATTCACGAGGAGATCATCGCTCTTGATATGGAAGAAAATTTTATCGGAGGACATCCAATGGCTGGTTCTGAGAAGTCCGGTTTTTTAAATTCCAAATCGATGCTGATTGAAAATGCGTACTTCATCCTGACTCCATCTTCGACCGTATCGCAAGATAAAGTGACTGCATACAGCACTTTTGTAGAATCGTTAAAAGCACTTCCGGTCATCTTGGATTACAAAGAGCACGATCTGATCACCGGAACAATCAGCCATCTGCCACATATCATTGCATCCACCTTAGTCAACTTTGTAAAGGATACGGATACAAAAGATGAGTTAATGAAACAGCTTGCTGCAGGAGGATTTAAGGATATCACAAGAATTGCCTCTTCTTCTCCGACAATGTGGCAGCATATCTGTCTGAAAAACGGAGACAATATTGTCAAAATTTTGGACGCTTACATTGACATGTTAAAAAATGCAAGAGATTCTGTCGCAGAAAGCTCCGAGCAAAAATTATATGATTTATTTGAGACATCTAAAAATTACCGGAATTCCATTCCGGAAGGTTCCTCCGGACCGATCAAAAAAGTGTTTGCGATCTACTGCGATATCATCGACGAAGCAGGGGGAATCGCAACAATTGCGACCATACTTGCATCAAACAATATCAGCATCAAAAATATCGGCATTATACATAACCGTGAATTTGAAGAAGGCGTTCTGCGTATTGAATTTTACGACGAATCTTCTTCCCATAATGCAACTGAATTGCTGCAAAAATACCGCTATATTGTATATGAACGTTAAAAAGACGGGATTCCCGTCTTTTTTTCTTGCACAATATACTAATCATAAAATTCCGTTAAACAGTTTTATCAATACCGGAACCGCTGCCGAACAGATAATTCCATTCAAAACTGCCATCATCACCACTTCTCCTGATGTATATTTCATCAGCATCGGAAGTGTCGTATCCTCACTCGTAGCTGCTGCCGGAGCAATCGCCGCATATCCGTTAAAATATTTTACTACAACCGGTATGATCATAAACGAGAAGATTTCCCGCAAAAGATTACATAGAAACGCAATCGTACCAATTTTTGCACCTGCAAGCTCCGTCACCAGAACTCCAGAAAGACTGTACCAGCCAAGCCCCGACACAATCATCAGACTGTCCCGTAAGCTTTCCCCTAAAAACAGACTGCACACAACACCTCCAAAAATGCTTCCCAAAATAACTCCTATTGGAATCAATAAGATTTTCACATGATGCTCTCTTAATTTCTGGAATACACCTTTGTTCGCTCCAACACTGATTCCGACAGAGAACATCAGCACATACAACACATGTTCTGAGTGTCCGGTCAGAAAATCAATTATATCCTTGGGAAGAATTCCATTTCCCAAAAGCACTCCCGCTGCCAGACAGCACACTGCGATCACAACCATCATATTTCCTTATCCTCCTTACTTTTCATAAATACTTTCGTAAGTCCATAGACGATCAAAGTAGATCCTGCCACCGCAGACAACATATAGAGCACACTCTTCCAGCCAAGTTCTGCCAGTTCATTAAAAAAAGTTTTCTCTGCTTCCAAGCGAGACTCCCATATAAAAATCAAAATCCCGGTTAAAACAATCTGAAGCACTCCATTTACCTTCAATGTTTTCTTCAAATTCAGTTTCATACCGATAATAACTCCAAGCATCATAATTACAAGTATTAACATATTTCCTCCAACTAGTAGTATTTTACGCACACCTGTTTTCCCATCTTCCTTGCCACCTCCTGAAGCTGTTCTACCAGATTCATTCGGATACTTAAGTCAAATGGAAGATTGGAATTTTGGTGCGCTTCATTCGTTGCCGTCCCCACAAATAAATGAATGTCCGTACATTCTTCGATTAACAGCCTTGCAAGTCTGGACGCTCCATTATCCGCATCCAACTCATCAAAAAATTCCACGTCAAAATCATCTCTCTCATATTTCTTGAGCAGTTTTAATGCTTTTCCAAGTGTCAGAACTCCCTCTGTCACCAAATCCAAACCTTCAATCGCAGCAGTCGGCGGCACTGATGAATCTTGATAATTCACCGATGTGACAATGTTTTTCTGCAAAACGCGCGCCATAATATTTGCGCTCGTCCCTCCTGACACAACCTTTGTTCCCTCTTCTGACATAAATTCCCGCACCATACGCTCATCATCATCTTTGCTTTTTGGCGGACCGGTAAAAATGTTCACGATTTTTCGATTGATCACACGCATGACTGCAATCGTCGTGTCATCACCCGGACGGTGGGCATACAATTCATTGCACAGATCACTCAAAAGAACGGTCAATCTCGAAGCAGAAAGTGTGTTTTTTGTGCATTTCAGCGTATATTCTGCCATCTCGTTCCACGTCCAGCTCAAATTCATAAGCTCTCCTTCCCCGGCGTAGATCACACCATCACTCATCAAAACAAAGCAATCATTGAGCTTTACCTGAAAACGATATTCACGTATTGTTTTCCCTTCGATTATACGTTCTTTGTACGGATAATCCACAATCTTTTTATCCCGGATAAAAATGCAGCTTGGATTGTCAAATTCGACAAGATACGCTTCTCCATTGTGAGCAATCTGAAGAATGCTAAACGTTGCATACGCCACTTCCCGCACTTTGCAGATCGGCAGGGTCTTTGCGATCGTCTCCACCGCAAGCTCAATGGAAGCCCCATCCCGAAACATTGTCTTTAGGATTTTTGAAGTGAGTGTTGCAAGTATGTTCGCTTTCACACCGCTTCCCATTCCATCAGCCAAAATCAAAACGTCTGCCTTATCCGTCTTCAGCACCTCCACCTTATCTCCGCAGAGTTCTTCCTGATATTTGTTCAGACTTTTCCACGCAACATCCACACTAACACTCATGCTACTCCTCCTCATCCATCAGGATTGAATCCCGTAATTTCGTAAGCGTAACCTTTGTCTCCGCCGTTGTTTCTCCTAAAAGTCCCGCAATTTCCTGCGCCACCATCATCTGCTTATCAATAACCTTCTGTGCAGCATCGATCGTCTCCATCTTTAAACGGTACCGCTTTTCCTTCGCCTTCTCCTCTTTCGTGATATCCTGATAAATGACAAGCACTGATGTAAGATTCGGAATATACACAATTTTTTCTTCCGCCTTCAAGTGAATCTGCGGTAAATCTACTTTTTTACTCATAATAGACTGTTTCGTTTCAAGCACCATCTCGATATCTTCCGTCTCGATAAACTCGAATATGTATCGCTCCAGCGCTTCTTCCCTGCTGACTCCCAAATACTGCTGCGCCATTCGGTTGCACTCTCGAATCCGCATCTCATCATCTATGATGAAAATCAGATTCGGTGTCACATCCAGCACAATATTCGACATCGATTCTGCCTGTGCAATCGCATACGGAAGACACATCCCAAGTTCTGCCTTCTTCTGAAATACCGCTGTCGCTTTCGCCCGACAGGTCGAATACCCGCATGCACCACAATTCAATTCATCCTCTTTTTTATACTTTCCGATTGCCTGCAGCAATTCTGTCAATTCCTCCTCTGTCGGAACTTGTTCGTGCTGACTTCGATCCAAAAATGTTTTTTGCATTGATATGCAATCATATGGAATATCCTCGGAAGCGGGCGCATGTTCCACCTGTGCTTCAATCTGCACCTTCGCTTTCACAAAAGAATTCTGCCACTGGTCCGATGCAGGTCCTTTAATACAGCCTCCGTCACATACATTTGCCTCGATAAAGCAGTGGCTGAGTTCCTCCTTCTCCATGCTTTTAAATAGTTCCATACAGGCATCCAGACCGTCCACGTAAAGTTTGTGATATGTATCCTTCATCTCTTTCTGTTCCATCACCGACTTTACAATTCCTCCTCCAACCGGATAAATGCGGTTGATCCTCGGATCCGGATTTCCAAACGGCTTCTCTTCGCATTCCGATATTGTGATTCCTTCTGCCTTCAACCATCCGCCAAGCTCCTCAAATGTCAGAATTGCATCGACAGCCCCAAACACCCTGTCATCCCCAACTGCCTCTTCTTTTTTTGCAATGCAAGGCCCTAAAAAAACAACCTTCACATCCTCACCATAAATCTTTTTGATCAGTCTCCCATGCGCGATCATCGGAGATACTACCGGGGTCATATATTTTGTCAGACTTGGGTAGTATTTTTCGATCAGATCATTCACACTTGGGCAGCAGGTTGTAATCAGGTTTTTCATCGTTCCTTCTTCCAGGAGTTTCTGATATTCACGTGTGACAAGCGCCGCTCCCTCTGCCGTCTCGCGCACTTCAAAAAAACCAAGCTTTAACAGTGCATCCACAACCTGCCCCGGATTTTTATACTCCAACACACCAAGATAAGACGGCGCAATAGAAATCACGGTTTTCATCCCCTGTCTCAGATACCCTTTGACACGCTCCATATCACTCGCAAATGTTTTCGCATTCTGCGGGCAAACTTCCAGACAATGCCCACAGTGAATGCAGGCTTCCCGAATAATATGCGCCTGTTCATTCCGGACTGAAATTGCTTTTACACTGCAATTTCGAACACATTTATAGCAATGCCTGCAATTTGCATCCTGAAAATCAATCACTTTCATTTTCAATCTTCTCCCCTTTCCCAGAGTCGCATTTTCTTCTTTTTAGTATACTCAATTTCTCCGGTTCCCGCAAGGAAAACCCCTTCATACCGCTACCGATATGAAGGGGTTCTCTCATTCTTAATTATCGTCTTTTTTTCTACGTCCCAAGATATAGCCGCTCGCTAAAATTCATGGATGAGAAAATGCCAAATCACGCTTGTCGGATCTCCTGTTTTTACCGGTTTCTTGTTGTCTGGTTTGTTTTTATCCGGTTCTGTTGGAGTCGTTGGCTTCGTAGGTGTTGTTGGCGTTGTAGGTGTGGTAGGTGTTGTTACTTTCTTAAGTGCTCCACACATCTCATTCAACACTTTTAACGCTTGATCGACATCGTCCTGCGTTGCATTCTCATTTTTCAATACCGCATTGGCTTCTTCAAATGCTTTCGCAAATCCTTCCCAGCTTGCCTCTGTGTAATCTTTTTCATTTAGTTTGCTGCACTCATCTACCTTTGCCTGCAGCGCTGTCTTGTCTACTTCCGGCTGAGGATCCGGTGTCTCTGCCACTTCCAGCTTACCATATGCTTCTTCCAAGCTTTGAAGCATTGCATCAACCGTTTCCTGTGTTGCTTTCTCATCTGCTAATACCGCATTTGCATCTTCCAATACGTCTACAAATGCCCCCCAGCTCTCTTGTGTATAAATATCGGAATCTAACTTACTGTACTCATCCACTTTTGCCTGCAATTTACTCTTATCTACTTCCGGAGTCTCAGGCTCTGTCGGTTTTCTTTGAGACCTGCAATCGCGTTCTTCAAAGTCTCTGTCGCCTGATCCACAGCCTCTTGTGTCGTCGCATTCTCTTTTACATTTTTCGCATTGTCATATGCTGTTTTAAACGCATCATAAGACTCTGTTGTATACTTATCTTTATCCTGTTCTTTTCCTGCTGCAATCACAAGTTGTTCATCCAATGCTTTATAATCGAGTTCTTCTGTAGGCTCACCTTGTACTACTACATTCACGCTCGCCTTTTTATTCTCTGCATTTGCACTGCTATTTAAACTCAGTGTTCCTTCCAACACATATGTATCTACTTTACCTGGTACTAGATTATCTGT
>ENA-OQAB01000840-OQAB01000840.1-human-gut-metagenome-genome-assembly--contig:-NODE-840-length-15469-cov-2.420284_pt1 | contig 15469 bp, 21 predicted proteins | sample MGYA00242490_ERZ504517 | MGnify/ENA primary metagenome ERZ504517 (study PRJEB26092, sample SAMD00036298) | human gut metagenome | host: Homo sapiens | study: EMG produced TPA metagenomics assembly of...
GGAGTTGCATCAATCATAAGCAGTTCAGGTGCCAGAACAAAAATATACGGAACGATAAAAGCCGCTATTGCCAATTTTGCTGCTGCAAAGCCTGTCTTCATTGGATCGGCACCGGAGATACCGGCACCAGCATAAGCAGCCAAAGCAACCGGAGGAGTTACGTCCGCAACGATACCAAAGTAGAAGGCAAACATATGCGCTGCCAAAACAGGAACATCCATCTGCACCAAAGCAGGAGCAGCAATTGTAGATGTAATAACATAGTTAGCAGTAGTCGGAACGCCCATACCAAGGATCAAAGACGTGATCATTGTAAAGAACATTGCCGGCAATAAGTGTCCACCTGCAAGATCAAGCAGTGCCGTAGCCAATTTAAGGCCAACGCCTGTTTTGGTTACAACACCGATAATGACTCCGGCTGTAGCACAGGCAATCAAAACACCGAGAACACCTTTAGAGCCTTCGATCAAGCCTTTGACTACATCACCAAAGCTGATACGTGTAGATTTTCTGAGGCAGGAACAGATCAGAGTAAGACCAATCGCCCACAAAGCAGCACGCATCGGCGTATAACCGGATACCAACAAGTAAACGATGATCGCCAGCGGTAAAATCAAATGGCCTTTTTCCATAAACAGTTTACCAAACTTAGGTAATTGATCACGCGGCGTCCCTTTAAGCCCAAACTTTTTAGCTTCATAATGTACGCCTATCCAAACACCAATGTAATATAACAGCGCCGGAATGACGGCAGCTTTAACAACTTCGATATAAGGGACGCCGACAAAATTCAGCCATCAAGAATGCAGCCGCACCCATAACAGGAGGCATCAGCTGTCCGCCAGTAGAAGCAGCAGCTTCTACCGCGCCTGCAAAAGCAGGACGATAACCTAATTTCTTCATCATCGGAATCGTAAAGGCGACCTGTACCGGCTACGTTAGCAACAGAGCTGCCTGATACTGTGCCCATACAACCCAGATGATAATACGGCAACCTTGGCAGGTCCGCCTGCGGCCAGCCGGCAACAGCGTTTAGCCAGGTCGATAACAACTTGCCCAAACCCGTAGCTTCCAAATAGGAACCAAATAAGATAAAAGAGATAAATAAAATGTTGAAGATACGCCAAGTGGAGTACCAAAAATACCTTCTGTGGTAAAGAAAAGATGATCGAACATCTCCTGCACACCAACTCCGCGATGTGCCAGAATCCCCGGCATATACGGGCCGGCAAAAGCATAAAACATAAAAAACAGTGCAACTGTAAGCATCGGCCAGCCGACAACACGGCGAGCTGCTTCAAACAGAAGCAATGTACCGATAAAAGCAATACTGAAATCAAATTCAGTATTCATACCGGCTCTTAAAACAAGTTCATCGTAAAAAATTACGATATAAAGTGCACTGGCAACACTTAGAACAGCGAAAATAACATCAAGCGGATGCATTACAGATCTGGACCAGATTTTTCCTGCCAGGATACAGCAGATAAATCAAAGAAAATCCAAATGCCAAATGGATTGCTCTCTGTAAGTGTGCATCAAGTACACCGAAAGTTGCGGTATACAATTGAAAAACGGCGAAGGCAATACAGATAAAAGAAATTAATTTGTCCCACATTCCCGTTAAATTACGTTTGTCAGACTCTTTGTCAAATTTTTGCAGGACTTCTTCTGCTGACATAGTTGTTTTATCTTGTTCACTCATTCTGCCCTCTCCTCCCCTTTTGCAAAATTTAATTTAACCAATATTGATAACGTTTTTCTGCCTTGATTTCAACCAAGGTTCCTTGTCCATATAGATCGCAAAGATCATAGACTTTATTTTTATGTATAATACGAGGCTTTGCTTGTACGGCAGTTCTTAATTTTACAGTCTTATAAGGCCGATCCATTTTTAAGATAAACTTACCGTCAGGAGTATTAGTCAAAATTCCTTCTGCAGGTGAATATGGCAGTCCTACTCCCAGTGATTGATACCGAGTATGTGTCATAACCATATCATCTGCACCGTCAACTCTAAAAAATTCTTCCACCGTTGTCAGCTGGACCGAATGGGTAAATGCAATATTCCATTCTTCTCCTCTTTTTGCAGTAAAACATTGTTTTGGCAATCCATCTTCGGGATTAATAGAAACTACTAATTGGTTGGCATACCAAAACAATATTCCCAAACCAACTAATACAGTAACTGATATCAGAATCATTTTTTTAGAAAAAGACCGATTACCGGAAGTTCCCGGCAACCGGTCTCTCAGGTTCATCATATAAAATATTTAACTCTTATTTTTCTTTCAAGTATTTTTCTGCGCCCGGATTAACAGGAACAGACATACCGTCCAATGCGGTTGCTTTAGAAACTGCATTAGCTACAGAATGAGCTGCTTTCAAACGATCGAGATTGCTGAAAATAGCTTTGGTGATAGCATAGCCGGTATCAGCATCCATTTTATCAGTTACTGCCAACATAGCACGAACTGCGATTGCCTGAACGTCGGCTTCTTGATTCGGGTAAGTTTTGGCTGCAATAGTAAGTTTGGTATAGAAAGGATATTTTGCAATCAAAGCGTCAGCTTTATCGCTGTCAACCGGCAGTAAAACTACATGGTTTTGAGTCGCGATATCCTGAATAGCTGCGGTCGGATGGCCTGCAGTTACGAATGCAACGTCAACATTGCCGTCTTTTAATGCATTGGAAGCTTCTGCGAAAGAGAGGTATTGAACTTTAATATCATCATAAGTGATACCATAAGCTTCGAGTATCTGGCGGGCATTAGCTTCAGTACCGGAACCTGCGGCACCTACTGCAACGCGTTTGCCTTTAACATCATTAAGAGATTTAATACCGCTTTTATCCAAAGTCACGATTTGTATCGTTTCGGGATACAAAGTCGCCAAGCCCTGGATACTGGGGACTTTTTTATCTTTGAACATTTCTGAACCGTTAACAGCATAATAAGCGATGTCATTTTGTACAAAAGCGATATCGACTTTATCCTGCTGCAACAAGTTGATATTTGCTACAGATGCACCGGTGGATTGTGCTGAAGCATTAGCGCCGGGAACATTTTTATTCAAAATGTCAGCGATAGCGCCTCCCAATGGGAAATATGTACCAGCTGTACCGCCAGTAGCAATATTAATGAATTTTTGCGCAGCCGGTTTTTTTGCTCGTCCTTTTGTCAGAACCACCGCCGCAGCCGGCTGCCATAGTAGCAAAGACCATGATCGCCATCAGAAAAGCTAAAAGTTTTTTCATAGGATCCCCTCCTCATTTTTGGAGTGTACACAGTTGTATCATGAAAAAATAAAAGCTCATTTTTCAAATGACTATGCCACTTTACTTACTTAGTTTAATTCGATAAATTTCTATAAAATCCTGCAAGTTAGAAGAAGCTCTATATTGTATACAATATACTTTATCTGTTTTCTTAAATTTTTGCCGCTTTGCTAAAATTAAAAGAATATGGTATCATATATATCGTTATCAAATATTCAGAGGGCAATAAATTCCCTTGCCAATAAGAGAAAAGGATGTGTGTTTTATGAGTTCCGGAGCTTATACTCTCAAACTTTCACGTACGCTTTACAACGATACTTTCCGTGCCCAGCTGCTTGACGAAAATCAGCAGGTAATCGGCCATCTTCGTATCGTTCCAGGTGTCCCGCTTGACCGCAGCCTGGTCCCGGAAGACGCGCCCAGCGTTCCGGCTTATCTTTTGGTCATTGTCGATGACGCCGATATCAACAAGGATAATCTGATCGATTTTGAAGAACGTGCCAGTTATGCTTTACTAAAACGTTTTTCAACAGAAGCAATCAGTTTCCAGCATTGCCAATTCTATTATCCTTCACCTGCTTTCATTTTTGAACAGGCAGATGCACTTACTAATCCTGTTATGTGAAAAAATTCCCTTCAACATTTTTGTTGAAGGGATTTTTTTATGCATTTTTGTTATTTTATTATCTTCAGATAAATTTGTCACTGCCTTCGGCGCTTTCCCCGTTTTTAAAGCTGCGGTATTTGTCATAAATTATCCGCATAGCCGTTGCAACGGCTTTTTTAGCACTGCCCTGATATTGACGTTCTAAAATATTCTGCAGCTCTTCGTGCCCATTGGAAAGATTGTAACCAATAAGGCACTGCGCAATATATTGCCGTGCCAGTTCAGTCGCCAGTGTGCAGTCTGCCTTTACGATAAGTCCGCTCTTCATATCTACAACCACAATCACGCCTATTACCTTATACATTTCCGCAGCTGTAATTCCTACCGGTAATTTTGCATACCCCGAAAAAAGTACTCTTTCATTACTTTGTTCGTTTAACATAAAAATCCTCCTGTTTTTTTACCGACAAGCTGCGGACGGAAACATTGATTGTTTTGACCTGCATTGCCGTCATATATTCTACTTTTTCTTTTATTTTGTGTTGGAACAATTTTGTTACTTCAAAAATCTTAACGCCGTAATACAATACGACATCGACATAAATGCTGATGCCTTTCGTTTCGGCACGCCTGCGCACTTTGATGCCTGTTACTTTATCAATGCCCATCATTTTTTCGGCGATGAGATTGATAATGTCATAAATAGCGTAATCGGAAATCAACAGCTTGCCATAATAGCTGAACGCCGGTCTGACGATCGAACGGTCTTCCCCGCTTTTCTTCCTTTGCTTGGAAAATAAATTATATGGTAAATCAGCAAAATAACCTGTAAAATGCGGCTTCAACTCGACAGTCGGTACCGGAACAATATGCTTGCCGTCGCGCAGCCGGGCCTGTTTCGCCTTTTTGATCTCCTGCTTGGACGCAATCTGCTGAATATAAACGGTCTTTTCAGGCTCAGGTAACTCCAAACGCTTAACTATTTTCTCTATCATATTGTCGGAAGTTGCCAAAATCAGAAGCCGCCGGACGTCATTACCTGCCAAAGCCTGACGCACTGCTTCTGCATGATCTTCTTCAGTAAAAATAGCGCGCTTGACCGCCTGTATTCTATTCGTTTCATTTTTAGCAGAAGTTCCGGCTAATATTTTGGTTCCTTTGATAAGTAATCCGTCATCAATAATAGCATCACAATTATTTTTATGGGCAATACCTATTGCTCGATGACTTTTACCAGTACCGCTGGGACCTACAAAAGCTACTACTTTCATAAAGGCCTCCGCAAATCCGACTTAAATTTATTGTTTATATTCTATCACATTTTTTGACATTTGTATATAAAACTTCAAAAATTCCTAATTGCTCAGGAAAACGCCCGCTCACTCCGTGAAAATCTGAACCGCCAGAAACCAGCAAATCAAAATTCTGCGCCAGCTCCAGCCAGTATTTCTGCTCATTTATATCTGCGGAAGGATGATAGACTTCGATACCGTCAAATTTTACATTCTTCATCAAACAGTTCACCAGCGGCTTATCCTCCAACTCACTTGGATGCGCGAGCACCGCCAGGCCTCCTGACTGGTGCAGCAGCTCTACGGCCTCCTCCGGCGATAATTTAGGCTGCGGTTCATAACCGGGCCTGCCTCTCTTTAAAAGCACGTCAAAGGCTTCCTGCACCGTAGCAAAATACCCTTTGGCAACTAAAGCTTTAGCCACATGGGGACGTCCGACTGCTCTGTTGTCAGGATCACATTCGGACACCTCGACATAGAGCCCAGAGCAGCTATTTTCTGAAGAATCTTCTGCAGCCTGAGTTCGCGCGCATGGCGCATTTCATGCATTTTCGTCAGCAAACGCTCATTACTGATATCAATATGATATCCTAAAATATGTACGCTGGCTTCACCGGCCTTGAGTACCAAGCTCTACGCCTCTGATGATGCGGGGAGCGTTTTTATATTTACAGCAGCGGCTTCTGCCTGAACAATGCCATTTACAGAATCATGATCAGTCAAAGCCAGTACGCCTATTTTAGCAGCTGCTGCCGCTTCTACCAGCTTTGCCGGAGTATAAGTTCCATCTGAACTTGTGCTATGAGTATGCAGATCTACTAACATTTTACATTTCCTGCGCCAGCTTAATCAAAGTGCTGACGCCAAATCCGGTACCACCCTTAACTTTAAAACCCGCAGTTTTAGCAGCGGTAGAAGTACCGCCGATATCAATATGGGCCCAGGGTATCCCTGCTTCGACAAATTCACCGATAAACAATCCGCCGCTGATACAGCTGGCTTCACGTCCGGCACTGTTGAGCAGGTCGGCAACATCACTTTTCAACGCTTCCTTGCATTCCGGCAGCGCAGGCAGCTGCCAGTAGCTTTCGCCTGCTTTTTTACCAGCTTCGATAAGCTGTCTGATCAAAACATCATCGTTGCCGACAACACCAGCTGTTTCTGTCCCCAAAGCAACAATAACGCCGCCAGTCAGCGTTGCTATATCAACTACCTTGGCTGCGCCCTGCTTGCAGGCGTACCAGACCGCATCCGCCAAGACCATACGTCCTTCGGCATCTGTTGAAATAACCTCGATCGTTTTACCGTTAGCTGCTTTTACAACATCTCCGGGACGCTGAGCGCTGCCGGAAGGCATATTTTCAGCACAGGCAATGATTCCCCATCACATTGCAGGGTATTTTCAGTGCGGCAATAGCCCTTAACGCGCCTAAAACTGCACCAGCACCAGCCATATCGTCTTTCATCTCACCCATATTGTCACTGGGCTTGATCGAAATGCCTCCGCTGTCAAAAGTAATACCCTTACCGACATAAGCAGTATAAGGCGCAGCACCTGCTCCATTATATTTGATTGTAACCAGACACGGAGGATGGATAGAGCCCTGCCCTACAGCCAGTAAAGCATGCATGCCCATCGCTTCCATCATCGTTACGTCTAAAATTTCAAATTCCATATCATATTCCAGAGCCAATGCTTCTGCTTCTTCAGCCATAACGCTTGGAGTCACTAAATTGCCGGGCCGGTTGACCAGATCGCGTGTATAACAAACCGCATCTGCCACAACCTCAGCTTCTGCAAGCACCCGTTCAGCTCAGGAATACCGGAAATAATAGAAAAATCAAGTTCCGGTTTAGCTTCAGGTTTGCCCTTACATTCCGTAAATTGATACCCTCCCAAAACCAGCCCCTCTGCCAAAGCAGCTAAGTAATGGGCCCTTGCCGGATTAGAAAGAATCGGTGCCACAACAGCAGTCTGCTTTATTTTGGCAGCAATTAGAGCCCTGGCAGCACTGCCTGCAGCTTTACGTAGATTGTTCGGCTTGCATTCATCACCTTTGCCAAAGCCGGCAACAATAACTCTCTGCAACCTTCCATCCTGCGCTATAACAAGATCAGTCAAGCTTTCTGCTGCTGTCAAATCTTCATTTTTTTCAGCCAGCCCATTGATAGCCTGCACTATATTAGCTGGAATATTCATTTTTGTTAAGTACGGCAGACATTCCCTGCACAAAAACAAGGTAACAGACTCCGCATTGACTATACTTTCTTCTTCAAAACCATCTATCACTGATTTTACTAACTCTTTTGCTGTTTCCTGATCTAAATCCATAATACTGCTCCTTTATACTTTTTTATTTTTTATCTGAAAGTTACACAGGTAGTCAACTCATCCAAATAGGTGTTGCCATTTGATTTCTGCAGATTCAAATCACTGACAACGACCTTCATTACACTATGACGCGTACCGCCTGTATAATGGCTGCCCAGAGAATGAATAGCATAGGGAATCTCGTTGGAGGAACCGAGATATAACATCACGTGTCCGTCCATATGCAGTGTAGAACCAGGAGTTAAACCTTTTATGACATTAGCACGCTGAGCACTGCTCATATTGCCCATTTTTTTATGAATACCAGCGCTTGTTTCCTGCTCGTCAGCATTGCGCGGCAGAAAAATACCTACTGTACGGTAAGCATTACTGATAAAACTGGAACAATCGACGCTTTGCTGCAGTCCGCCCCAACCGTATACAGAATCGTAAAATTTAAAAGCGCTGCGGATAATATTATTAGTCGTATAAGGCAGATAACCCTCGTGCAGCGAAGCATTGGCAGCCAAAACTACCTTCTCTTCCTGCAGCTTGCCCTCTTTAGTCCTGACAGGAACCTTCACCGTATAAGCAGATGCTTTTTTATCAGCCAGCTGCAAACGAGCGCCCTGCTGAAATAAAACCTGAGCTCCGTCCGCCTTTAATGTGTAATCCTTAGCAACTACGGTCAGAAAATTCTTAGGCTCCGCATAACGCAACCAGGTACTGCGGTCAGTTTCGGCAACATCAAATTTAGACAGCCAGCCACGGTAATTATACGCTTGCACATAATAAAAATAACCGTTAGTACTGGTATGCAAAATAGCGACAGCCTCGCCCGGATCCAAAGCGGTTTCCTGCAAAGCATCAAAATTACGGTCACTGGCATAAAAAAACAAACCTTCACCTGTCGGCAGATTACGCAGATTAGCACGCCTTACAGTAACGCCATAACGCACAGTGACCTCAGCCGGTATTGCCGCCGCATTAGTTTGCGAACGCAGAATATTTTTATAATTATCACTGACGAGCTTACCTTCCCGGTACAGTTCATCACTCAAATCTGTATGCGTATTGACATAAGCTGTTACCGTTTTACCGCTCAGAGTTTTAGGATAAGCGGCCATATCATAAACTGTCGGCGATGCGGCAATGATCTTTTTATTGAAAGCCTCAACGCCCGCCGCATTTAGCACTACTTTATCACCGTCGGCATTATGTTCCGTCCAGTAGGCCGGGCTGATAAATTTTTCATAAGCAGTAATACCTGCTGCCTCCACAGGTCCTTTAGGCATCAGCAATATCATCAGCGTCATACACAAAAATAAAATTTTTTTAATCACAAAAACTACCTCCTAAACCAATCTTCACAAATATTATTGCCGACAAGACCGGTATATTTGTCGGCATTCTCCGCGACCTCATCCTGTTTGCTGAAGCTGACAGCTTTAAGCGTCTTATTTAATTCGATAATTATTAAATTCTGTACCGAGGGTAAAAATCCTGCCCCAAACACAGAAAAACTACCGTAGTTTTATAATAAAACTACGGTAGCAGCAAGCATTAAAAAGCTTCGTAAATGCCGTCCTGACGTTTTTTCTCTGCAGTTTTGGAAATATACGAACCAAAAATAACAGGGTAACCTTTACGTTCTACGATCGTCTTGATGTAGTCTCTATGTGGACAAGGCGGACGGTGATAATTGTCTGATACGACGCACGATGCTAAATGTACCACAACATCCCTGCGATCATCACCCCAGCGTTTAAGTTTACGGTTCAAATCTTCGATTTTTCCGGCTACACCAGCACCACAGCAGCCGCCGCAGGTAATCGTCATATATTTGGTATCGGCATCATAACCGGTAAATCTGCCGCTGCGCTCATAAAACGATTTCATGCAGGCATAACCAACGCATTTTTCTGCACGATGTCACACTGAATTATCACTACTAATTTCGCCATTATTTTACAAGGCCGTATTCTTGGAGAACGGCGACCATTTTTGCTTTATTTGCCGGTTCCATCGGGGTCAGCGGCAGACGCGGCTGACCTGCATCAATGCCAGTAACGAGCGTTACCGCAGCTTTTACCGGGATAGGATTGGTTTCGATAAACATAGCGTTTGCCAACGGCACCATTCTGGCATTCAATTTTGCAGCTTCGCGTACGCGGCCGTCTTCATAAGCCTGCATAACGTCCTGCAAGATACCGCCGCCAATATTGCTGAGCACAGAAATAAGCCCGGTCGCGCCGACAGACATAAACGGAAGAATCAGTCCGTCGTCACCGCTGTAGATCGTAAACTCTTCCGGCAGAACCGAATAAAGCTCGGCAACCTGAGCAACATTGCCTGCAGCTTCTTTGATCGCAACAATATTCTCAAAATCAGCAGCCAGACGTGCTACTATTGCCGGAGAGATATTGGAAGCTGTACGTCCCGGAACATTATAAACAATGATAGGCAATCCTGTACTTTGCGCTACAGCTGCAAAATGCTGGTAAAACCCTTCCTGTGTCGGCTTGTTGTAATACGGACCAACTATCAAAGCGCCATCGACACCCATTGCCTCGGCCATTTTCGTCATTTTGACAGAATCAGCAGTGTTATTAGAACCTGTACCAGCAATAACAGGCACGCGTTTATTGATACGATTAACAACTACGCGGAACAATTCCAGTTTTTCCTCCGCATTCATAGTAGCAGCCTCGCCGGTAGAGCCTGCTACGACCAAGCCGTCAGAGCCATTATTGATAAGCCATTCAGCCAGATCAGCCGCCTTTTCATAATTGACGCTGCCATCAGCATTAAAAGGAGTGACCATAGCGGTCAAAAGTCTGCCAAAATAAGGATTTTTCATTACTTACACCTCGCTTATAATTTAAACGCTTTATGAAGCGCCGTCACAGCATCGATCAGATGTTCCTGTTTGATTATCGCGGAGATAGTCGTATCAGAATCCACAGTCTGCAGGATGCTTATTTTGCAGCCGGTAAGCGCTGCAACAAAATTAGCCATAACACCGGGGACGCCGCGCATCGCCGAACCGACAACCGAAACCTTGGCACAATCCTCGGTTAAAGTATATTCAAAATCTGTACCGTTTAAAACTTTATTTGTATGTTCCACATCATCGGCAAAAACCGCAAACATAGCATTGCTCTCGGATAAATTCAAACAGCCGACGCTGATACCGGCATCTGCCAGATCCTCAAACAGCTTGCGGCCGCTGGCGATATCCTCAGGATTAAGCGCGACCCGGAACTGAGCCAGATCGGTCAGATGAGTTACACCGCTGGCCAGCCTGCGCTCATTGATAGAAGTATCCTCTTCCGTTTCTGCACAATCATTTGTAATGAGTGTGCCGGGAGCATCGCTGAATGTAGATTTTACGATCAGCGGTATATTTTTCTTCATTGCGATCTCTACTGCGCGCGGATGGATAACCTTTGCGCCCTGATGCGCCATTTGACAAACTTCGCCGTAGGAGATCTGCTTCAGTATCGAAGCCTCTTTGACCAAACGCGGATCCGCTGTCATAATGCCTTCGACATCAGTATAAATCTCGACACATTCAGCATGCAAAGCGGCGCCTATTGCAGCAGCCGTAGTATCACTGCCGCCGCGGCCCAAAGTAGTAAACTTGCCGTTATTTTCCGTCATGCCCTGAAACCCGCAGACAATAGGAATAACGCCTGATTCCAATAAATGATGCAAATTGCTGACATTGATATTTTTGATCCGTGCCGCACCAAACTGAGAATCCGTAATAATCCCGGCCTGACCGCCCGTAAGCGCCATAGCATTGATCCCGAATTTCTGCAGCGTCGCTGCCATAACGCAGGCTGCCATGATCTCGCCGCAGCACATCATCATATCCAGTTCGCGCACGTTGACTGAAAGATTCGTTTCCTTCAGTACCTTGATCAGGGTATCGGTAGCGTAAGGTTCTCCTTTGCGTCCCATCGCAGAAACAACTACAACCGGAGCAAAACCGCTGCGTACGGCTTTCTGCACCTTATCCTTAACAGCGATGCGCGCTTCCTGTGAAGCAACGGAAGTACCGCCGAACTTTTGCACTAAAATTTTCATGAACTGTGTCGCTCTCCTATCTTAGATCCAGCCGTTTTTGATCATCGTTTCGGCGATCTGTAAAGTATTCAGCGCAGCGCCTTTACGGATCTGATCGCCGACGACCCACATATTATAAGACTTCTCACAGGATTCGTCCCTGCGCAGACGTCCTACATAAACATCGTCTTTTTCGGAAGTATATAACGGCATCGGATATTCCTGCTTAGAAGGATCATCCTGAACAGTAACGCCCGGGAATTTTGCCAGCGCTTCGCGCATAGCCCCCAGATCGACTTCTTTTTCCAGCTCGATATTTACAGACTCGGAATGACTGCGGTAAACAGGTACGCGGATCGTAGTAGCAGTGATCCGCATTTCATAATCCTCCATAATTTTTTTAGTTTCATTGACCATCTTCATTTCTTCCTTAGTATAAAGATTATCGCAGAAAACATCTATTTGAGGAATCAGATTAAAAGCAATAGGATAATGCTTCTCAGCGCTGGCGGAAGGAAGGATATTCGCAGTCATTTCCCTGCCCTCACTATGCTCCCTCACCTGAGCGTCAAGCTCGTCGATACCTTCTTTGCCGGCACCGGAAACAGCCTGATAAGTAGACACGATGACACGCTTTATTTTTGCCAGGTCATAAATAGGTTTTAAAGCCATAACCATAATAATAGTAGAACAGTTTGGGTTGGCGATAATACCTTTATGCTTCAAAATAGCCTGCGGATTGACCTCCGGCACTACCAACGGTACCTCAGGGTCCATACGAAAAGCACTGGAATTATCAATGACTACCGCTCCGGCTTTCACAGCATGCGGAGCGAAATCTTTAGAAATGGAACCGCCTGCAAACAAAGCGATATCCATACCTTTAAAGGAATCAAAAGTAGCTTCTTCAACAGTATAGGTTTTACCCATAAAAGCTATTTCTTTACCGGCGCTGCGTTTAGAAGCCAGCAGGCGTAATTCGGCAAACGGAAAGTTTCTTTCCTCGATAAGTTTCAAAAACTCGGCTCCTACCGCTCCGGTAGCGCCTAAAATAGCCACATTATATTTTTTCATCTGCTTCCCCTCCATAAATTTTATTATAACAGCTTATCCAAGCCATAAGTCAAACCAACTTTATCCATCATCTTGCGGCAGCCAAGCATCACACCGGGCATATAACATTCACGGTTGACCGGTTCGTTGCTGATGCGGAGAGTTTCGCCCTGACTTCCGAAAATGACCTCCTGAGAAGCAACATATCCGGGTAAACGCACGCTGTGGATCTTCATACCTTTATAATCAGCGCCGCGGGCACCTGCCAGCAGCTCTTTTTCTTCCGGATGTCCCTGGTGCATTTCCTGACGCACCTCGGCGATTTTTCTGGGCTGTAAATAACCGCAGTCCCTGAAGGAGCATCAAGCTTTTTATCATGGTGACGTTCAATGATCTCAACATTAGGAAAAAATATTTTTGCTGCCTCGCAGGCCAGCTTGATCATCAATATTGCCCCCAAAAGCAAAAATTAGGAGCGATCAGAATACCTGTATTATTAGCTTTAGCCAACTCGTCCAGCTCTGCCAGATCAGCCTCGCTGAAGCCTGTTGTACCAACGACTGCACGAACTCCTGCCGACAGCACTGTGCGCAGTGATGCCATTACTACATCAGGACGGGTAAAATCAACAACTACATCAGGCTTTACTACCATCAGTTTGGCTTTAAGATCAGTAGCTACTGCCATCTGATTACCGTTTTTGACCGGAATCATTTTATCGGCGCCGAAAGCATCGACTGCGGCAACAAGCTCCATATCCTCCTGTTCAAGAACAGTTTTCACGACCTCGCTGCCCATACGTCCCAAAGCGCCATTAACTAAAACCTTAATCATTAATTTCACACTCCTTATAAAAATCAAAAACCGTTGAGAGCAATACTCAACGGTCAACAGCATTGTTACATACAAATATAATCTGCATAGTTGAGATAGCCCTCCGCCTGTAAGGCGACAGTCCGGCGGTTTTTTACCGACGGCCCAGCATAACCGCATGGCTGCCGTTATACTTCGGCGGTTACCCTTTCCTTCGTTTCAGCGATCCCTCTCCGCGAAGTACTCTTGCTTTCCGCTCCTCTATCTAATAATATTCTATTGGATTTATTATATCTCTGCGCTATACACTTGTCAAACAAAAACGTTAAATTTCTTTAAAATATAACATTTTTTACTTTTTTTGTAACTAAAGGCGATTTAAGGCCTCTATCACGATTTAAAATCCGGGAAACAAATTTTTTCCCAAACTCCTCAAAGCTCCTCCAATCTCCTTCAATCTCCTCAATATTCCTCATTTGCTTTAATATTACCGCTAAGGTAGGATATAGATACAGGAACTTGCGCAAGTTTCGGAAAGGGTGTCCCAAATGTACAGCAAAATAAATGTAAAACAAAGTTTCTCGGACTTCATCTTATATATTTTCCCGTCCGTAGTTACAATGGTCCTGGTATCGTTCTATTCAGCGATCGACAGCTGGTTCCTGGCACAATACGTATCAACTAACGCCATGGCCGCTATCAATATCGTCTTGCCTTACTCAAACCTTATCTGGGGTCTGGCCGTCATGTTTACCTGCGGCTCCTGTGCCCTGGTCGGCATTAAGCTGGGCGAAGGCAAACGCAGCTTAGCCAATACCTACTTCACCTCAATGTTCTGGTTCCTGACGGGATTTACGGCAATTTTTGCAATCGTCGCTTACTTTAATATGGACCGTATTATTTATTCTCTGGGTTCTACAGCGCTGCTGTTTGAAGATTGTAAAACTTACCTTAAATATATGATTTTAGGTACGCCGATCCTGGCGGTCAAGCTGTTCCTCGAATATTATATCCGTCTGGACGGCAGACCTGCCTATTCTCTGGTAATGTCCTTAACAGGCTTTATCCTCAACATCATCTTAGACTATTATACGATCGTTGTTTTAGGCTGGGGTGTTTTCGGCGCCTCGATCTCTACGATCACCTCGATTGCCATCTCCACGCTGATGGGTCTGGTTTATTTTAAACTCTACGAAACAAACCTGAAATTTACCAAATTCCACTGGAACAAATGGTACTTTATCAAGTCCAGCTTCAACGGCGCCGGCGAAATGCTCACCGAGCTTTCCTCGGGTATCGTAACGATTTTCTTTAATATCGCCATTATCAAATTTGCCGGCGAGGATGGCGTTGCGGCTATGGCCGTCAACATCAACATCTTCTACTTCCTCATCAGCATCTATCTTGGTATAGCAACAGGCGCACAGCCGGTTATCAGCTATGCCTACGGCGCGCAAAACAAAAAACGCCTGGGCGAGATCATCGATCACTGTAAAAAAGCCATTCTTTTTGGCTCCCTGGCGGTCTTCACCTTAGCCCGTTTTTACGGCGCCAACATCATCTCCTGGTACATCGGCGATAACCAGCAGGTCATTGATTTAGCAGTACACGGTTTCAGGATGTTCTCCTACTGCTTTATCTTCCTGGGCTTCAATATCTTTATCGCCGGCTTCTATACCGCTATAGGTAACGGACTGATCGCAGGCATCATCTCGCTTCTGCGTTCGCTGATATTTGTACTGGCAGCCTTATTTACCCTGCCTTCACTGATAGGCATCAACGGTATCTGGCTCTCTGTACCTTTCGCAGAACTGGCAACAATGACGATTTCGATAGTCTTTTATCTGATGTTCGTCAACAGCTACTTTAAAAAAGTAACTCCATAACAACAGCGTTTAGCTAAAACAAGCCCTGCCTGTTTGCTGATGTGTGATAAAGAAGTAGTAGAAGTGTAAAAAATTTTGCCGTTCCTATCCGGCGTTTGCGCATTGCGCCGGATAGGTCGGGCGGTCATTCGGGCAGGTCTACCTTGCCAACGAAAGAGT
>ENA-OQAB01000841-OQAB01000841.1-human-gut-metagenome-genome-assembly--contig:-NODE-841-length-15466-cov-2.981290_pt1 | contig 15466 bp, 16 predicted proteins | sample MGYA00242490_ERZ504517 | MGnify/ENA primary metagenome ERZ504517 (study PRJEB26092, sample SAMD00036298) | human gut metagenome | host: Homo sapiens | study: EMG produced TPA metagenomics assembly of...
AAGGCATTTTATTTGAGCAGTGATGGTGGACATAGAGTTAGAGCAGGAGCAGAATGGTGCTATTCAATATTTCTATGGTCGATACTGATGCCATTGGATTCTTTGTTCAATAGTTTTTATGATAAATTATTGGCTGAAAATGATACAAGTCGTAAATATAAACTGTTGTTTTTAGTGCCGTTGTTGAATATTGCTGTTTTATGGTGGTTATTTGTCGAGAAAATTGATAAGAATTCAATAATACTATTCCTGGTATTTTATATGCATTTATATCCTCGTTGATAGGCAAGATTTTAAAACTATTATCTTGATTTATATCATTAATAGTTCAAACAAAAAGCTGAAACCAAAAGGTTTCAGCTTTTTATTATTTATCCAGTAATTTATAAATCTGTAGGAAGGGTTCGACGGTGCGTTTTAAAATACCGTTGATATAGGCGATAGTGATACCGTAATTGGTGAAAGGTATGTTTTGGTCTGCGGCACATTTGATGCGGTACTGCATTTCCCGTTCGTTCAGCATACAGGCGCCGCAGTGGATGATCATTTTATACGGCGATAAGTTTAGGGGGAATTCCGTGCCGCTGGTAAAAAATAAATTCTGGATTTTTACCGGTATATTCTTTGATCCAGCGTGGCAAGCTTGACGGTGCCGATATCATCGCATTGGCGGTGATGTGTGCAGCCTTCGCCTATGAGGATTTTATCTCCGTCTTCAAGGCTGTCGAGTGCTGTAACGCCTTGAACGGCAGTCTGCAGATTACCTTTATAGCGTGCAAACAGGATCGAAAAAGAGGTCAGAAGAATATCTGCCGGCGTTTCAGCAGCAACTTTTTTAAAGACCTGACTGTCGGTGATAATCAGTTTGGGTCGTTTACCTAAATTTTGCAGTGTGTTGGTCAGTTCGTTTTCTTTAACTACAATAGCGGCAGCGTCTGCTTCCAGAATATCGCGGATCGTTTGCTGCTGCGGCAGGATCAGCCTTCCTTTAGGGGCGGCAGAATCGATGGGCACTACTAAGACAACGAAGTCCGAAGGCGACAGCAGATCAGCAACTATCTGTGCTTTATTTTCATCTGCAGGTTGACGGTTTGGGCGATTGCTTCTTTAAGCTCAAAAATATTGAGCTTTCTGTTCAGCACTGACAAATAAAAGTTTCCCGTTTGACAGCAGAGCTTTGATAAGCAGTTTTTTTATCTTCATTTATGGTTTCACATTTGTTGATAACGATGAGCAGGGGGACTTTTTTTTTGTATTGATTCGTTCTATCAAACGCAGATCTTCAGCAGAAGGGCCAACTGCAGCGTCAATAATTACAAGCGCGATATCGGTTTTGTTGAGTACCTGATATGCTTTTTGAATACGCAGGCTGCCCAAAACGCCTTCATCGTCGATACCCGGAGTATCAATGATCATTACTGGTCCCAGCGGCAGCAGCTCCATAGCTTTATAAACAGGATCTGTGGTTGTACCTTTGGCTTCAGAAACGATTGCTAAATTTTGCCCGGTGATCGCGTTGATAAGGCTTGATTTGCCGGCGTTACGTTTACCGAAGATACCGATGTGAACGCGTTCAGAAGATGGGGTAGCATTTAAACTCATAAAATCACTTCCTTTTATATAAATTATATACTAAAATAGTGCGATTATAGTACAGATAAGTTTTCTGAAAAATATACAATATCACACTTGTATACAAAAGTGTTAAATTTATGTAACAGTTATTGACGATGTTGTTAGTTTTAAAGTATATTATATATGCGTGTGGAATAATTCACAACCAAACCAAAATAAAGGAGGCGTATGAATGAGTACTAATAATGATTCAACGCAGCATGTTCAAATCGCAGTAGCCGACCCTACACCCTTCGGGACTATTTGGGTCTGGCGTCGTAACAAGTGGTGGCTTCTGCACAAAAATTTAGGTAATTCGTTGAAGGAGTAATCCTGGGTTTTGCCGTGGGCTCTTTTCTGCGGATCCTTCGCCCAGCTGTTGGCTGGTTATTTTGACTATTGCCATCGCAATATTTTTTGGCGCAACAATTTTTCAGTGCTTTCGGCTTTTTTCTTGGTCTTGCAGTAGGTATGAGCTGGATGATTTAAAGCAGGAACCTTTGGTCCTTGGTCTTGCTGTCCGGTGTGGATCCTTAAAGCTATTGGTTTTGCATTTTTGGCCTATTTATATTTGCCTGCATTGGTACCATTGCTGCGTCCTCTGCAAGTCTGTTTCTTATTCGTAGATATGGTTTCATTGATATCTTACTTTTAGGTTTAGCTTTAGACGGACTTGGTATCGGCGGTCATTTCCGCACACCATGGCTGCTTATGCTGAAATGGCAGTAGCGATTATTTCCTTATATGGCGCCGGAGCCGGGTTCCTTAATAATTTCTATGGTCGTCAGTTCTGGCCTGTAGGAGCTCCGCTTGGTATCTGGAAAAAATAATCTTGTTTGATAAAAAAGCACTGTGAGAATCTCACAGTGCTTTTACTTTTTTCAAAATTACTTAACAAGTTCCAGCCGTGGGTTGGGAAGATGTACTCGTCCTGCTTTAGCGCATTCTTTGCCGTCTACCATAACGATATCCGCTGTAAAGTTGATATTACCGTCAAAAAGGCTGGATCCTACTGCATAAGTATCTACAGGAACCTTTAATGCTTCAAACTCTTTGATACGTTCGGCGTCAAATCCGCCGGAAACGATAATTTTTACATAATCGAAACCTTCTGCATCAAGTGCTGTGCGTACATTATGTACTAGTTCCTTGCAGACGCCTGTCGGTTTGAACATACCCATTTGGCTGAGCAGGCTTTTATCTACCATAGTGCCGGAGGTATCCAAGCGGACTCCTACTAATTTGCGGCCAAGTTTGCGTGCTACCTGTAAAGTCGTACCAACACAGTCATTATCAAAGTCGACCAGGGCAATACGCGCGATATCAGGCGCTACATATTTATCAAAGGCGCTGGTTGCTGCCAGCGTGTCGCCGTTGTATGCTGCGATCAGGGCGTGGGGAATAGTTCCCAGACCTTTGCCATTGCTGGCTAAGGCGTTGGCATCAGTAGAGAAACCTTTGATACCGCCAATCATAGCAGCATAGCCGTCAGATTCCTGGGTTTGATAGGTATCATACCGGGCAGGGAAAAAGAGGACCGGTTTGCCGTTTGCTGCTTTGACAACACGGCGTACATTAGTAGCTATACGGCTTTGCCGCGCCAGAAAACCAAGATAGATAGTTTCCAGATGGGCAAAGTCTGCCAGATCACCTTCGATCGTCATTAGTGTTTCCCAAGGGGCAACCTCATCTCCGTCATGTAAAGCATAGATCGTAATATTTTCAGGATTATGTGCGCAGGTTTTGATCAGGGCGATAGTTTCATCGATGCCGCAAACAACTACCGGTTCACGGGTAAAAAGCTGCATCATTACTCTAGGATGGTGATTATCGCCATTCAGTATCTCCTCGGTACGCAGAAAATAAGCGTCGGTGTAATAACCGGCTTTGATTTTTTCTACCGGAAAATAAAAATGTTCAACTGGTAAACGATTTTTCATGATAACCTCCATCATTATATAGAATAAATTAGCTCTTGATATTGTGCTAATTACATTTTATGATACAATAATAGCGCTACAGGTTCAAGTTTTTTGATAAATTTTTCTTAAATGGAGTTTATAAATGGCATCTTGTGAAAAAAAATATACAATATTATTATTGTCGGCTCCGATAGGTTCAGGGCATAAGCTGGCCGCTCAGGCTCTGGAACAGTCTTTTGCACTGGCAGACAATGTGCAGGTAGTGCACGGAAGTATTTTTGACTTTTTTCCGGGCAGTATCGGCAATGCTTTTTTACGTTTTTATTTATGGGTACTCTCATATTGTCCCTGGCTGTATGAGCTGGCTTATAAATGGGGAAACCGTCAGAGCGGGTCGCTATGGCTGCGTAACTTTATTAATGGTACCTTAGCAAGTTTGGCACAGGATTTTATCGTCAGGACCAACCCCGATGCTGTAATTGCCACACATGCTACACCGGCAGGTATCATGGCTATCTATAAGAAAAAATTCAAGCCGGATTTGCTGTTGGGAGCGGTGGTTACTGATTATACTGTACATAAATGGTGGCTTTGCGAAGGCGTTGATGTGTATTTTGCAGCATCAGAAAATCTGCGTGCACAGTTTGATGGGACTGATGCTGAGGTTTTACCGACGGGAATACCGGTTCGGCGGCAATTTTACCAGGCATATGATCGTCAGGAGCTGCGTCGTAAATTTAATTGGTCTGAGCAGGATATAGTATGTCTGTTGATGGGCGGCGGCGAAGGCTTGTTACCGATGGAGAGCATAGTTAAAGCTTTCCACGGTTATTTGCCACAGCGTTTGAAAATAATTGCGGTCGCAGGACATAATGAAATTTTGCAGCACCGCCTGGAAATTTTTAAAGAAATACCACTGACTGTTTATGGATTTACGGATGATGTACCGGAGTTATTGCTGGCTGCTGATATTGTCGTAACTAAAGCCGGTGGTTTAACAGCGGCTGAAACATTGATTGCGGGCTGCAATTATATTATTTATAAGCCGCTGCCTGGTCAGGAAACCGGTAATGCTGTTTATTTAGAGCAGTATTGCGGTGCACAGGTAGCCGGTTCGCCTCAGGAAGTAAAAACGATGGTCTGCCGATATGCGGATGTCGACTCCCAAGTACGCTTGCTTCAGAGGCAGCAGCGCAGCTTGAAATATGGTAAACCTGGAGCTGCAGAAGAAATAAGCAATTATATTTTAAAAAAACTTGAAAAATAAGTAAAAGCTTGACCGTTGACTAAATCAACTCTATAATGAAATGGATTTGGGAAAAATAATATTTTGCGACACCCGGTTTTCGTGTGGATGCCTGCAATTTATCGGAGGCATTGCTGTGGAGCGTTATTATTGGGGTGCTTTAAGCGCTGCTGTCGGATTGGGCAACAGTAAGCTTGAAGCTTTAGTTGCGGTGTTTGGCAGTGCGCGTAGTGCGTATCTTGCTGATAGACAAGAGCTTTTGGCTGCCCGCGTTTATAAAGAGGCGGCCATTGATAAGTTCCTAAAATTTAGAAATCTTGCGTTACCTGAACAGCTGCAGAATTTTTGCGAGCGGCAGCAGGTGCGGCTGATGATAAGCAGTGATGCGGACTATCCGGTCTCATTAAGGCATATCGCATTACCGCCGAAGGTTTTATATATCAAGGGTAATTTGCCCAGGCTTGATTGCAGTATCGGTATCGTCGGTTCACGTCGAGCTTCTACTTATGGGTTAAAGGCGGCGGGTGACTTTGCTGCTGATCTTGCTTCAGCGGGGCTGGTTATTGTAAGCGGTGGAGCTAAGGGTATTGATAGTGCAGCTCACAAAGGTGCTTTACAGGCTGGGGGAAGTACGATTGCCGTACTTGGCTGCGGTATAGATGTTGTTTATCCGCGTGAAAATACGGCGCTTTTCGAGCAGATATGTTCAAATGGGGCGCTGGTAACAGAATTTGCACCTGGAACAGAACCTCTTGCTGCTAACTTCCCGTCGCGCAACAGAATCATCAACGGAATGACGAAAGGTATACTGGTAGTTGAGGCGGCTAAAAAGAGCGGTGCTATGATAACGGCTGAATTTGCCGCAGATGAAGGGCATGAGGTATATTGTATTCCAGGAAGTATTTATCTGCCTAACAGTATTGGCTGCCATAGTCTGATAAAATCTGGAGCACAGCTTGTAGATAGGCCGGAAGATATTTTGAATGATCTGGAATTGAACTTCGGCAGTAAGCAGAAAATAGAGAATTTATCGTTGTTTGCCAGTGAAGGAGCAGAGGCCGTTTCAGAACTGGCTAAACAATTGATGGATATAATGACACAGGAACCGGTTACGTTAGAGGAACTGGTAGAATTAAGCGGTCGCTCTCTGGCAGAGATCAGCGGGGAACTGCTGGATCTGCAAATGCAAGGTAAACTTGGCCTGGCAGATGGGCGCAGGTATTACCGAATTTAGGAGGACTTATTATTATGACGAAAAATTTAGTAATCGTGGAATCACCTACTAAGTCAAAAACTATTGAAAAATTTTTAGGGCGCAATTATACTGTCCGCGCTTCAATGGGACATTTGCGCGATTTGCCAAAAAGTTTGTTTGGCGTTGATATCGAACATGATTTTGAGCCTAAATATATTAATATTCGCGGTAAAGGCGAATTGATTAAAGAATTGAAAACTTTGGCCAAAAAAGCTGATAAAATTTATCTGGCAACTGACCCTGATCGCGAAGGCGAAGCTATTGGCTGGCATTTAGCGCATATCCTTGGTGTTGATCCGGAAGCAAACTGTCGGATTGAGTTTCATGAAATCACTTCTGGTGCCATAAAAGATGCTTTGAAGAATCCGCGCCCGATTGATTTGGATAAAGTTGATGCTCAACAGGCACGTCGTATTATTGATCGTATCGTAGGCTATCAGCTTAGTCCTTTGTTATGGCGTAAAATAAGAAAAGGCTTGAGTGCCGGACGTGTACAATCGGTAGCAGTAAAAATCATTGCTGACCGTGAAAAAGAAATCGCTGATTTCATTCCTAAAGAATATTGGACTTTGAATGCTAAACTGCGTGAAAAAGCTAAAGCTCCTATTTTTTGAAGCAGAGGTTATCAAACATCTGGGCAAGAAACTGGAAATACATACTGCTGAGGAAGCGGCTATTGTAGAAAAAGCTTTGGCTAAAGCTGCTTATATCATTGAAGAAGCAACAAAAAAGAGCGTAAACGTAATCCGCTGCCTCCGTTTACTACCAGCAGCCTGCAGCAGGAGGCTGTTAAACGTCTGAATTTTACTACCAAAAAGACGATGATGGTAGCTCAACAGCTGTACGAAGGTGTTGCTGTGGGCAAAGAAGGTTCTGTCGGTTTGATTACTTATATGAGAACCGACTCAGTACGTATTGCTGATGTTGCTGCTGCTGATATCCGCAGTTATATTGAAAGTGAGTTTGGCAAAGAATTCAGGCCTTCACATGCAAACAGCTATTCAAGTAAAAAAAATGCCCAGGACGCACATGAGGCGATCCGCCCCACAAGTGTACATCGTACACCGCTGGAAATGGCAAAACATCTGAATAAAGATCAGCTTAAGCTCTATTCTTTGATTTGGAACCGTGCTGTTGCAAGTCAGATGGCATCGGCTGTTTTTGATGTTACTACTTTGCTGATCGGCGCCGGCGATTACCAATTGCGTGCAACGGGCTCTGTTTTGAAGTTTGAAGGCTTTTTAAAGCTAAGCGATAAAAAAGACCTGCTCGAGGATAAGGATAAAACCGTTCCTTATCTGGAGGCTAAAACGCCTGTAGAATTATATAAACTTTTACCGGCTGAACAGCACTTCACCGAACCACCGGCGCACTTTACTGAGGCGACCCTGGTAAAAGAGCTGGAAGACAAAGGTATTGGACGGCCGAGTACTTATTCGCCTACTATCCAGACTATTCTGGACCGCGGTTATATTGCTAAGGAAGGCAAAAAACTGATGATTACCGAGCTGGGGCTCATGATCGTCGATATGCTGACTAATTATTTCAAAGATATTATTGATATTCCTTTTTCTGCCGAATTAGAAACAGAGCTTGATGAGATTGCTGAGCATAAAGCTGATAAGACTAAAATACTGGAAAAATTCTATGTGCCGTTTTCAAAATTGATGGAAAAAGCCGACAAAGAAATTGAGGCAGTAGAAGCTCCTGTAGAAGTCAGTGATGTGAAATGCGAAAAATGCGGACGTATGATGGTAATAAAGCAGGGGCGTTTTGGTAAGTTCCTGGCATGTCCCGGTTTTCCGGAATGCCGCAACACGAAGCCGATTCTGCATAAGATCGGTGTTAAGTGCCCTGAATGCGGCGGTGAAGTTATCGAGCGCAAGACAAAAACGCGCCGTATTTTTTATGGCTGTGCCAATTATCCGGAATGTAAATTTACATCATGGGACAGGCCAACAGAAGAAAAATGTCCGAAATGCGGTAAAGTGATGCTGGAACGAATTGAAAAGAACGGCAATAAGAAACTGTACTGTTCTAATGAAACCTGTGAAAATGGCTTGCATATAAAAAAAGGAAAGGCAGGACGCAAAAGTGCTAAAAGCAAATAAACCGATTCATGTTATCGGCGCAGGTTTAGCCGGCTGTGAAGCAGCATATCAAATAATTAGATATGGCATTCCTGTAATCTTGCATGAAATGCGTCCGGTAAAGTCTGACGAAGCGCATAAAACTGCAGACTTTGCGGAACTTGTTTGCAGCAATTCTCTGCGTGCCAATAATTTGGAAAATGCTGTCGGTCTTCTTAAAGAAGAGATGCGCCGCCTTGATTCTCTGATCATGCAGCAGGCTGATAAACATCAGATTCCAGCCGGCGGAGCCTTAGCTGTCGACAGGGAAGGTTTTGCTCAGGGAATTACGGAAATTATTAAAAATCACCCTTTAATTACTGTGGTTTATGAAGAAGTAACAGATTTGCAGCAGTTGGAAGGTTATGTTGTAGTTGCCAGCGGGCCTTTGACGTCAGCAGTATTGGCTGAAAATATCAAAAAGCTGGTAGAAGCAGATTATTTTCATTTTTTTGATGCCGCTGCGCCTATTGTGACCGCAGAGTCCTTGAATTATGAAAAAGTATATCGTGCCTCACGTTATGATAAAGGTGATGCAGATTATTTGAATTGCCCGTTTGAAACCAAAGAAGAATATCTGGCGTTTTGGGAAGCTTTACGAACAGCAGAGCTGGCTCCGGTCAAAGAATTTGAAAAAGAAGTTTTTTTTGAAGCCTGTATGCCTATTGAAGAAATGGCTCGCCGCGGTGAAGATACCATGCGCTTCGGTCCACTAAAGCCTGTTGGACTGGTAGATCAGAGAACTGGTAAACAGGCCTACGCCGTGGTCCAGCTGCGTCAGGATAATGCTGCTGCTTCGCTGTATAATCTGGTCGGATTTCAGACTCATTTAAAATGGCCTGAGCAAAAACGTGTTTTTGGTATGATTCCGGGGCTGGAAAATGCAGAATTTGTCCGGTATGGTGTAATGCACAAAAACTCTTATATCAATTCGCCTAAATTATTGAATGATAAGTTTAATTTTAAAGCGATGCCGAGATTTTACTTTGCCGGGCAAATGACAGGTGTAGAAGGCTATGTGGAATCGGCTGCTTCTGGTTTGATGGCTGGTATTCATACCGCTCGGGCTTATTTAGAGCTTCCCGATATTACCTTCCCTAAAGAAACAGCTCACGGTGCATTGGCACATTATATAAGCAATCCTGAAATCAGGGATTTTCAGCCGATGAATGTTAATTTTGGACTGCTGCCGTCTTTAGGTAAAAAGATACGTAATAAAAAAGAGAAAAACGCTCTGATTGCAGAGCGCTCATTGAATGCTTTGCAGGATGTACTGCAAATAATCAAGTAAGCTGTGATGAACTGGAAAGACAAACATAACTTGTTTTTTAAACTGCTGCGGCTGCACTTTGGTCTGGCACTGTATTCCATTGGTTTGACCCTTGGCATCCAGGCTAATATCGGCTTGGCGCCATGGGAAGCCTTTGGTATCGGTGTTTCCTATGTTACAGGATTGACCTATGGGACGATCAATGTTTTGAGTGGGCTTTTGATTTTAGTAGTGACAGTTGCTATGGGTGAGCGGTTTGGATTAGGTACGATTCTTAATGCTGTATTGATCGGTTTTGGTGTTGATGTTCTTCAGTACTATCATGCTGTACCTTTAATAGAAAATTATTGGCTGGGAATCATCGTAATGTTTTAGGGCAGTTTTCCATCAGTCTGGGAACTTATTTTTATATCAGTGCCGGACTTGGCTCTGGTCCGCGCGATTCTTTGATGATCGGGTTAAAACGTCGGCTGCCGAAAGTTCCGATTGGTATGATCAGAGGCCTTATAGAAGGCAGTGTTTTGCTGGCTGGCTGGCTGCTGGGAGCGAAGGTTGGTTTAGGTACTATAATAGCTGCGTTTGGCATCAGTACTATTTTGCAGTTGACTTTTAATTGGCTGCACTTTGATGCAAAATCAGTTCAGCACGAAGGCATCTGGCAGACTTTAGGCATAAAAAATTAAAATATTAAGAGTAGCGGCACATTAAATTGGCCGCTATTTTTGTTTATATTCAGATTTTTACACATTTTTGTGTATTCAATAAAAAATTCAAAAAATTTAGTACTTGGTTATTGAAATAGCTTCCTGGTTTGTGATACTATAAGTCTACATAAGAAGAAGGGATTTATTATGGCAGAGTCAATATCGCAATATCCTATGGTTGATAAGTTTCTCAGGTATCTGCAGGTTGAAAAAAACACGTCGCCGCTGACTGTTAAAAATTATGCCGCTGATATAAGTTTATTCAGTAATTTTTTAGCAGAACGGCTGGGGAAAGATTTTCAATGGCAGAAGATCGGAGTTTTGGATATTCGTGCCTATTTAGCGCTGCTCAATAAAGAAAAGTATGCGCGTACGACGATTGCCAGGCGGATTTCTTCGCTGCGTTCTTTTTATAAGTTTTTAATGCGAGAAAATTATGTGGAGCAAAATCCTTTTGTTAAGGTAAGAACGCCAAAGCTGGAAAAAAGATTACCTGTATTTTTGGAAGAACTGGAAATCAATGAGATATTAACCTTACCGGATAAAGATACGCTGGGATTAAGAGATCAGGCGATATTAGAATTACTCTATGCCACAGGTTGCCGTGTTTCCGAATTGGTGGGACTTACGGTGACTAATATAGATCTTGGCAGCCAATATGTTTTGCTGCTGGGCAAAGGCAATAAAGAACGTATCGTACCGATAGGGCATACCTGCTGCCAGGCTGTACGGCAGTATTTGCAAGTTACACGCGGAGCTTTGATGGAAAAGAATAAAACAGAGGCGCATGACAAGGTTTTTGTTAATAGCAGGGGAGGTCCGCTGACGGATCGCAGTGTCCGTAGGATCTTAGATAAATATATAACCCAACTGGCTATGCAGAAAAAAGTCAGTCCTCACACGATCAGGCATACTTTTGCCACACATCTTTTAGATCATGGTGCTGATTTAAGGGCTGTTCAGGAATTGCTTGGACATGCTAATCTGTCCACAACGCAGATTTATACTCACATTACGACTGAACGTATTACTTCTGTATATCAGAAAAATCATCCGCGTGCTTAAAATTTGAGGGAGGAATCATCATGGAACTTTTGGAGAAAACAAGAAAAATCAACAAATTGCTGCAAAGAGGGGAAAAAGTAGAATATAACGCTATCGCACGTCTGCTGCGTGATGTTATTGGCGCTAACATTTATATCGTTGGGCGTAAGGGCGGCGTTAAAGGCAGCGCTCTTCAGGATGATTTCGAATGTGATATCATGCGCGAACAGGTTTTGGATGTCAAAAACTTCCCGCAAAAATATCTGGATTTTATTATGGACGCGAAAGAAACAGTTTCAAATATTGAACATAAAAATCAGGAATGTTCCTTTGTTAAAGGTACAAAATGCTTTTTTGATCAGAAAAAAACTACTATCGTGCCTATTTACGGTAACGGCGAACGTATTGGTACTTTGATCGTAGCTAAATATGATAAACCCTTCGACGATGAAGACCTGCTGCTGGCAGAATATGCTGCGACTGTTATCGGCGTTGAGATTCTGCACGAGCGCGCAGCTAAAGTAGAAGAAGAAGTGCGTAAGAAAGCAATGGTTCAGATTGCTTTTTCAACGCTTTCTTATTCCGAACTGGAAGCTATTGTCAATATTCTCGGCGAACTGAAAGGCATGGAAGGCTTGCTTGTAGCTTCTAAAATTGCTGATCGTGTCGGGATTACACGTTCTGTAATCGTTAATGCTCTGCGTAAATTCGAAAGTGCCGGTTTAATCGAAACGAAATCGCTTGGGATGAAGGGAACATATATACGGATTAAAAATGAGTTCCTGCTGGAAGAACTGCGTAAAAATAATTCTTAAATAAAAAATGACCGGATTGCTGTAATGTTGCAGTAAATCGGTCATTTTTAGTATCTTTTAAGGTTCCTAAACAAGATATTGTAAAAAAAATTACAGAAACTACTTGATTTTGTGTAATCACTGTGCTAGTATAGTAAAAATATTTCAAAGAAGAAGGGAGTTTTATAATGCGTACAGACAAATTTGCAAAAGAAGGTTTAACTTTTGATGATGTGCTTTTGGTTCCGGCAGAATCTGATGATTTTGCCGCGTGATGTAGATGTTTCCACTTATTTGACTAAAAACATTAAATTGAATATTCCTCTGATCAGTTCTGGTATGGATACTGTTACAGAATCAAAAATGGCGATTGCCATTGCCCGTGAAGGCGGTTTAGGTGTTATCCACAAAAATTTAACGATTGAAGAACAGGCAGGAGAGGTTGCCAAAGTAAAGCGCAGCGAGCATGGTATTATCGTTGATCCTTTATTTCTGGCTCCTGATAATATTCTTGCAGATGCCGTAAAAATGATGGAGCATTATCATATTTCCGGTGTTCCTATTTGTGATCCTGATGGTAAGCTGCAGGGAATTATTACTAATCGTGACCTGCGTTTTGAAACTAATCTTAATAAACAGATTAAAGAATGTATGATTGGTGAAGGTTTGGTAACTGCTCCTGTTGGTACGAGTCTTGAAGAAGCTAAAAAATTACTGCGCGAACACCGTATTGAGAAATTGCCGTTGGTCGATAGCGAAGGTTATCTTAAAGGGCTGATCACAATCAGTGATATTGAAAAAGCTAAAATGTATCCTAATGCCTGCAAAGACAGTGATGGGCGTCTGCGTGTAGCCGCTGCTGTAGGCGTTGGTGCTGATATGATGGAACGAGCTTCCGCTTTAGTTAATGCTAAGGTAGATGTTATAGTTATTGATACTGCTCATGGACATTCGCACGGAGTCCTGAATTCAGTGCGTCAATTGCGCGAAGCTTTCCCGGAATTGAATATTATTGCCGGAAATGTAGCAACAGGCGCTGCAACTGAAGCATTAATCAAATGTGGCGTTGATGCCGTTAAAGTTGGCATCGGGCCAGGATCTATTTGTACGACCCGTGTTGTAGCCGGTATCGGCGTCCCGCAGATTACTGCTATCAATGATTGCGCATTAGTTGCACGTCAATATGGTATTCCTATTATTGCCGATGGCGGTATCAAATATTCCGGTGATATTGCTAAAGCTATCGCCGCAGGTGCCAATGTTGTTATGATTGGCGGTTTGTTAGCAGGAACTGAAGAGTCCCCTGGCGAAACTATTATTTATCAAGGCCGTTCTTATAAAGTATATCGTGGGATGGGCTCTTTAGGTGCTATGGAACGCGGTTCTAAAGACCGTTATTTCCAGGAGAACGCCGATAAATTGGTACCAGAAGGAATTGAAGGACGCGTACCTTTCAAAGGCCTGGCTGCAGAAACAATCTTCCAGTTGGTTGGTGGTTTGCGTGCAGGTATGGGCTACTGCGGTGCTAAGGATATCGAAGAAATGATTACAAAAACTCAATTTATTCGTATGACTGGCGCCGGTTTGAAAGAAAGCCATCCGCATGATGTCATCATTACGAAAGAAGCTCCTAACTACAGCCTGTAATAAAATTTAGAGGAGGTTTTTCGAGTATGGAAGATGCAGTTTTATTTTCACTTAAAGGTCAGGTTGCTATAATTACTATGAACAGACCGCATAGCTTGAATTCAATGAATGAAGCATTGATTGACGGGTTGCATGAAGCTCTGACAAAAGGTTAGAAAAGACCCGGCAATAAATGTGCTGTGCTGACAGGTAATGGAAAAGCTTTTGTGCCGGCGGAGATCTGCCGTTTTTTGGAGACTCTTGCAGATACTGCTGTAAAAAAGGCTTTCATTCCAAAGTAGGGCAGTTGCAAAACGTATTACTACAATCGAGAAGCCAATTATTGCCATGGTCAATGGTGTTACCGCTGGTGCCGGTGTTAATCTGATGCTGGCCTGTGACCTTATTTATGCAGTAGATACAGCTAAATTTGCTCAAAGCTTTGCGAAAGTAGGGTTGATACCTGATTGTGGTGGTTTATATTTCCTGCCGAAAGCTGTCGGCGTTCATAAAGCTAAAGAGCTGATGTTTACAGCTGATTTGATTGATGCAGCAACTGCTGAAAAAATGGCGTTGGTAAATCATATCTTCCCTGCAGCAGAGCTTGAGGACGCGGTTATGCAAATGGCTGAACGACTTGCAGCTTCAGCACCTTTAGCGATAGGGCTCATCAAAAAATATCTGAATAATACTGCGATGACTTTAGACGAAGTGCTGGAAATGGAAGCAGTTGCCCAGCCTTTATGTATGGGCACGGACGATAGTGCAGAAGGAATAACTGCCTTTAAAGAAAAACGTACTCCTACTCCTATCGAAGCATACGCTCCTTCTATGTCTCCTACAGCATATCCGGTTTTTACGTCGGCGAACGGAGTAACTCTTTTGTTGATGAAGTTAGCCCTGAAGTTTGCATAGATTGGTGCAGCAACAAGATCTGCATCTGTATAGTAGTTGAGAGCAACACCACCACCAACGAAGAAATAATTATTGAATTGATAACCGTGTGAGGTTGATAATTCAATTTTGGAGGCATTGTAGTCGCTGACATCACCGATGTATGCAAAGTCCACGAAACCTTTATAGCCTTTTAATGTATTTCTTGCGGCTTTGCGGTTGTTGGCCTCTTTGCGGTAATCTCTTGTGTACCGTTCTTCTTTAGTGATTTTCTCCACATCACTCATCTGACAGATGATGAGGCTGCCATCACTTGTTTTAATTTTTAAGGAAACATTGGGCACTTGCTCAATAATAACTCCTTTGATAATGCTGCCATTCTTTAAATACACTACTTCTGTGTAATTTTGTGCTGCGACATAAGTACTGATACTTAACAGTAAAGTCAGCAATAATAGTAGTTTTCTCATGTTTATATTTTATTGGTTTATAATTTCTTGAGTGCACTATAAACCGAGCCTGCCCAGTAGTTGCGCAATCCGAAACCACGTGCTTTTCCATCTGTTATCCATTCTTCAATGATCTCCTTTGTTTCAGTATTGAAGAATACGACTTCATACGTACCTCTGTTGTTTGATTTATCCAGGAACTGTGCGATAAATACCATACCTACGCCCGGCGTTTTCTGAATAGGTAATGCTTCGATAGCCGCTTTGATTTGTTCTTTACTAAGGCTATAGTCTCTTTTGGTATGTCATCAGCTCGGCCAAGTTAATGTTTTCGTTTCACTTGATTGACTGCATCTAGTGAGATTTCCGTTACTTCTTTTTTCAACTGTTTTCCTACGTTATACTTCTTTGCTTCTGTGATAAACAGCTCATTGATACGTCTGAAAGCATCTTTGAATTGTATCGGTGATTCATCTGCACCGAAAACTTTAGCTTGGGAGTAGTCCACTCCATAGAACT
>ENA-OQAB01000842-OQAB01000842.1-human-gut-metagenome-genome-assembly--contig:-NODE-842-length-15460-cov-3.149221_pt1 | contig 15460 bp, 20 predicted proteins | sample MGYA00242490_ERZ504517 | MGnify/ENA primary metagenome ERZ504517 (study PRJEB26092, sample SAMD00036298) | human gut metagenome | host: Homo sapiens | study: EMG produced TPA metagenomics assembly of...
GGGAAAGATATACAAGGAACATATATTGATGAAAATTTTGCGGAACTTATTGATGAAGATGTGACAAAGGGTGGAACATTAGATTTGGATTTCTATTTACCTACAGAATATTTTGAACACTACACGACCATTGAAGGGGTAGAAGGTCAATTGAGGGAATATCAATTTAAGGATGAAAAAATGTCCTTTATCAATCCAATTTAATGGTGTTTTAAATAGTGATGTATATAGTGATTCTGATAGTAGTACAGAGGGTAACTATGTAAAAATATTTATGCCTGTAGATCAAGTTCGAGAAATATTGAAAAGTCATGCCAAAAGTGAAAATCATATTTATAAACATCCAATGACTTATTTGATTATGTGCAAGCAAGATCAAAAAGATAATGTGAAGGTAGCAATTGAACAAGCAAATGAACTTTATCGTGTTCGTTTTCAAGATAATTATCATTATTGGGGTGCCACAACAACTATGGATTCTTTAAATTTGGTTATGTTATTTGCATGTATGAGTATGGTTTTGGCTTGTTGTTTATTAAGTTATTATCAATTGTATTTAAGAAAGAGTGAATTAAAGCTTTTAAGACGGGAAGGATTATCTAGAATCATGAAAAAATATTATATGGAAGATTTTTGGATATTCTCAATGATATGTTTATTGGCATCAATTCTTGCCTTAGGTATATTGACATTGATAAGTGGTGGAATATTTGCAATGAACATTTTATTTGTATCATGGATAGGAATCAGTGTTATTTATCTTTTGGTTTTAATAGGAATGGGATATTTTTCTTATCATTTAATTTGGAAAAGAGTTATGACATATGATTGAGTTAACGAATATTGAATTATCATTTGGTAAACGACAACTTATAGAAAAAGGTGGTATGTGTATACCTTATCAGCAAGTGACTCTTTTAAGAGGTGAAAGTGGTAGTGGTAAAACATCTTTATTAATGGATATTGGTTTGTTAGCACATCAAGCAAAGATGAATTATCTGTTTGATGGAATCGATATCAACACATGTCATGAAAAACAAAGAAGTTATCTACGACAAAATGAAATCTCATTTATTTTTCAAGAAAATTATCTTTTTGAACATCTTAATCTCATTGAAAATATCTATTTCTATGCTCATTTGATTCACCGACAAATATCTGAAGAAGAAATAAGGGAATACCTTGATTTTGTTGATTTGGATCTGGATTTTCAAACATCTTTAAAATCAATGTCAGGTGGTGAAAGACAGCGATTAGCAATTGTTTGTGGTATAGTTAAAGATGCGAAACTGTTTATTTTTGATGAACCAACATCTTATCTTGATAATGAAAACAAGCAAAAGATTATTTCTATTATTCAAAATTTAGCTTATCAAAAAGGAAAAATGGTTTTGGTAGCTTCACATGATGATGCCTTTGTTGAGATTGCTGATCAAATTTATGAAATCAAAGATATGAATTTATCTGCATGTCAAATATCTGAATATCAAATAGAATCAAAACCATTTCAAGATTACTCGATAAATCAAAAAGTTTTATATCAATATAGTTTGAAAAAAAGCAAAGTTTATGACATGGTTGCTGGAATTGTTTTAGGTCTTGTCTTAATGGGTTTTGCATTATCTTTGATATATGGGACTTTATTGAAAGAAAATGATGAAAAGAATTTGTTGCTTTCTATTCATCACTATGGGATTGTATTAAAAGAGGATGAGAAACCATTCAGTGTGACTGAACAAACACGATTAAAACAGGCATTACCTGATTTATCTATTTATCCTTATGCAATAATGACTTCGTCCTTACAAAGTACGCATCAAAAATTGAATTCAATAACAATCAAACCTTATTATGAAAAAATGATAACTGATAATGATATTTTAAAGAAAAAACATGAATTATCTTCCTCTGATATTTATGCAACTTATGAAATTTATCATTATTTAAAAGATGATGTCTTTTCTCATTTGATAAGTGAAGGACAATTATTTGATCAAGTTGATGCTGTGCTAAAACCAAATTATGATCATGAACAGGTGATTTATCTTCCATATGATATGATAGAGGGATATTATCAACAACAAGGCATAGAGTTATCAAATACGCCAACACCTTGGCTTGTTGTATCTATCAATTCTATCTCGGATTATCAAATGGCTTCTCAAAATATAGAATCATCCTATCAATTTTTAACAACACCTGATATTAACAGTCAAGTGCGTCTTTCACAAGTTTTTGGTTCCCAATATCTAATCGTTGCTTGGATTATTATTTTGGCTGTACTTTTTGTTTATAATACATATCGTGTTATAGAGGATAAAAGAAATATTGCATTATTGGAAACTTTAGGCGTGAATTATTATCAATTGATGAAGATGAAAGCACTGGAAGAATTGATTTTATTGACAATCATGGGTGGAAGTGCACTATTGTTAAGTGTTATTATGAGTTTCTTTTTAACTTTGATGACAATGGAAAATTTATTGTTGATATGTTTAGTAATTATAATGAATATGCTTTTTATATTTGTTATAGATATGTTGATTTTTATTGTTTTTGTCAAAAGATATTCAGTATCATTGTTGTTTAGAAATGATTGAAAAATAAAGATGATTTGAAATATGAAATTATTTTGTCATTAAAAAAAGAATTCATGAATAAGAGTTGATTTTTAGGGAAGAATCCTTTATAATTCTTATAAGTTCCGATGAAGAAGATTAAATAGTGAAATCTTTTAGAGACATTGTGGTTGGTGAAAACAATGAGAGGCAGCTATGGGACACTTTGGAGGATGTTATGAAAATAACCGTGAGTCGCGTTAAGACATGAGGGCATACTATGTATGAACTAAGGTGGTACCGCGTAAATAAACGTCCTTAGATAGGACGTTTTTATTATTTTAAAGGAGGAAAAGAAAATGGCATATAGTGCACCAAGAGGAACAGTTGATATTTTACCTGATGCAACAGGAAAATGGCAACAATTAGAACAACTATTAAGAACAATCTGTGCAAACTACAACGTTAAAGAAATGAGAACACCAATCTTTGAACATACTGAATTGTTTAGTAGAGCAGTTGGTGATACAACAGATGTTGTGACAAAAGAAATGTATACATTTGAAGATAAAAAAGGACGTTCCATCACATTACGTCCAGAAGGAACTGCAGGAATTGCAAGAAGTTATGTAGAAAATAAAATGTATGCATTACCAGAAAAATTACAAAAACTTTATTATATGGGACCAATGTTTAGATATGAAAGACCACAAAATGGGAGACAAAGACAATTCCACCAATTTGGTGTAGAAATGATTGGCTTAGAATCACCATATGTTGATGTTGAAGCTATGGTATTAGCTGTTACTGTGGTTGAAGCATTAGGATTAAATGATGTTAAATTACATATCAATTCATTAGGTGATGAAGAATCAAGAAATGCTTATCGTGAAGCTTTGAAAGAACATTTTAAACCAGTTTTAAATGATTTATGTTATGACTGTCAACAAAGATATGAAAAAAATCCTTTACGCATTTTAGATTGTAAAGTGGATAAAGATCATCCAGCTATGAATAATGCCCCACACACAATTGATTATTTAAGTGAAAGTGCTAAAGCACACTTTGATAAAGTTTGTGAATTACTTGATGATTTAGAAATTGAATATGTGATTGATACAAATCTTGTGCGTGGATTAGATTATTATTCGCATACTGTTTTTGAAGTTATTTCTGATGATCCGAAGTTAGGTGCAGGTTCTACTGTAGGAGGTGGGGGAAGATATAATACCCTTATCAGTGAACTTGGTGGACCAGATGTTCCAGGCGTTGGTTTTGCTTTTGGAATGGAAAGATTAATGATTGCGATGGGTGAACGTTTTTGAGGAAGAAGAAGGTATTGATGTTTACGTTATGCCTCTAGGTGCTGAAGCTAAAGATTTAGCTATGCAAATTGTGACAATGCTTCGTGCTAATGGATTTACATGCGATATGGATTATTGTGATCGTGGATTAAAAGGTCAATTTAAGTCTGCAGATCGTTTCCATGCTCATTTTTCAATGATTATTGGTGAAGAAGAAGTTCAAAAAGAAGTTGTGAATATGAAATGTAATCATTCTAAAGAACAAGTTGAAGTTCCTTTAGAAAATATTGTTGCGTTTATTGAAGAACATTATGAAGGAGGACATGATCATGAATAGAACACATAACAATGGAGAGTTAAGGATCACTCATGTAGGTGATAATGTTGAGTTAATTGGATGGGTTGCTAAGAAAAGAAATTTAGGAGCTTTGGTTTTTATTGATTTAAGAGACCGTTATGGGGATTACACAAATTATTTTTGATGAATCTTTTGAAGAAAGATTAAAAGATGTTAAAAATGAATATATTTTATCGGTAAAAGGAACTGTTATTGAAAGATCATCTAAGAATCCAAAGATTCCTACAGGTGAAATTGAAGTTCAAGCAAAAGAATTTACAATTGTCAATACAGCAAAATTTAACACCAATGATTGTGGCTGATGAAACAGATGCCTTAGAAGAAACAAGAATGCAATATCGTTATCTTGATTTAAGACGTCCAGTGATGCAACAAAACATTATGACAAGACATAAAATTACACGTTCAATTAGAGAATATTTAGATGGTTTAGATTTTATTGATATTGAAACACCTTATTTAAATCGTTCAACACCTGAAGGAGCAAGAGATTTCTTAGTTCCATCTCGTGTTCATAAAGGTGAATTCTATGCTTTACCACAATCTCCTCAATTGTTTAAACAATTGTTAATGGTTTCTGGTTTTGAAAAATATTATCAAATTGCCCGTTGTTTTAGAGATGAAGATTTACGTGCTGATCGTCAAATTGAATTTACTCAAGTAGATGTTGAAATGAGTTTTATGTCAACTGATCAAATCTTAGAAATTGGTGAAGGTATGATTGCAAAATTAATGCGTGATGTCAAAGGTATTGATATTGAATTACCGCTTCGTCGTTTGACTTGGCATGAAGCAATGGAAAGATATGGTATTGATAAACCTGATACACGTTTTGGTTTAGAACTTGTGAACTTAAATGATGAAGTTGCAGATGTTGATTTTGCAGTGTTTAAAAGTGCATTAGAAGCTCATGGTCATGTCAAAGGAATCAATGTTATAGGTGAAGCCAATAACTTCTCTAGAAAGAAAATTGATCAATTACAAGACTTAGCAAAAACTTATAAAGCGAAAGGATTAGCTTGGTTAAAAGTCACTGATCAAGGTGTTCAAGGACCAATTGCAAAGTTCTTTACAGATGAACAAATGCAGCGTTTATTAACAGCTATGAATGCTCATGAAAATGATTTGTTGTTGTTTGTAAGTGATGCAAAATATGAAGTTGTTTGTGATTCACTAGCAGCGATTCGTAATTATTTAGGAAAAGAATTGAAATTATATGATCCATCAACATTTGATTTCTTATGGGTTGTTGATTTCCCAATGTTTGAATATGATGATGAAACACAAAGATATTATGCAAAACATCATCCATTCACAAGACCTAAAGATGAAGATATTGATAAGATGGAAACTGATCCTGAAAACTGTTTAGCAGATGCTTATGACATTGTTTTAAATGGTTTGAATTAGGTGGAGGTTCTCAAGAATCTATGAACAAAGCTTACAAGAAAGAGCTTTTAAAGCTTTAGGATTTACGCAAGAACAAATTGATGCTCAATTTGGTTGGTTTGTTGAAGGATTACAATATGGAACACCTCCTCATGGTGGATTTGCTTTAGGATTAGATAGAATTGCCATGTTACTTTGTGGTTGTGATTCTTTAAGAGATGTTATTGCATTCCCTAAAAATACAAGTGCCACTTGTCCAATGTCAAAAGCTCCTACACCAGTGGCTGATGCACAATTAGATGAGTTAGGAATAGGAGTGGTTAAAGATGAATCAAGCAAGAGTGAATAAAGTTTTAGATGAAATGAGTGAACGAGGAATGGATCATTTGATTATCAGTGATCCTAGCTCAATTGATTATTTAACAGGATATAACAATCATCCTGGTGAAAGAATGTTTGTCTTATTATTATCATTAGATGGCAATCATACGATGTTTTTAAATAAACTTTTCTATTTAGATCAAGATTTGCAAATGAATCTTGTTTGGTATGCGGATACAGAAGATGGACCAGCATTGGTTGCTGATGCATTAAAAGATGCCAATGTGGTAGGTGTTGATAAAAACTGGGAAGCAAGATTTTTAATGCGGGTTATGGAACTTTCTAATGATGAATGTTGTTTTGAACTTGGATCTATCTGTGTTGATCATGTCCGCAATGATTAAAGAAGAAAAGAAAAGAATTGATGCGTGAAGCGAGTCGTCTTAATGATTTAGCTATTGATCAAGTGATTCAATTATGTGCCAAAGGAAATTTAACTGAAAATTGAAGTTTCTAAACAAGTTGCTGGAATTTTTCAAAGTTTAGGATGCTCAGGTAACTCATTTGAACCAATTGTTGCTTATGGAGCAAATGGGGCAGATGGACATCACGAAGGTGATGATTCACTTTTAAAACCAGGTGACAGCATTGTGATTGATATGGGTGGAATATATCAAGGTTATTGTAGTGATATGACCAGAACTGTTTTCTATAAAGAAGTTTCTGATGAACAAAGAAAAGTCTATGATTTGGTTAGAAAAGCCAATGAGATTGCAGAAGCGATGATTAAACCAGGGGTTAAATTATGTGATATTGATAAAGCAGCTAGAGATGTGATTAGTGAAGCCGGATATGGTGAAAACTTTAATCATCGTTTAGGACATTTTATAGGCAGAAATGTTCATGAATATGGTGATGTTTCAGCGGCTTTTGATATGGAAGTGGAACCAGGCATGATTTTCTCTATTGAACCAGGTATTTATTTACAAGGTGATTTTGGTGTGAGAATTGAAGATCTTGTTTTGGTTACTGAAGATGGTTGTGAAATTTTAAATTCATATACAAAAGATTTGTTAGTTATCGGTTAAGGGATGTGCTAAAAGCGCATTCCTTTTGTTTATATATTCAAAAAAAGGACATAATAAGAAAAAACACGGTTGCCCGTGTTTTATGCTCTTGCATTTGAATTATCTTCAAATTTGAAGTTGTTCATTTGATCAAAACTACTGTTTTCTTGTTGGTTTTGATTATACCCTTTGTTTTTACTTTTGTTTTGATTTTGAACTTGGTTGTTTCTTGAATTTTTTTGACTCATTGTTTATCTCCCTTTCATTTCTATTGACATTTATAGTATGTGTAGAGTTATTGGAATTATCCATTGAAGTCAATAAAAACAAATTGTTAAAATTTGCAAAAAAAATCACAAAAAATATAAAGAGATAGCATACATTTTCATCAATTTGTGCTAGAATAGAGGCGAGGTGACGATGATGTATTATTTTATAGGAATTAAAGGTTCAGGTATGGCATCACTTGCAACAATATTATATGATTTAGGATATGATGTTGCTGGAAGTGATATTGATAAATATATCTTTATTGAAGATGAATTAAGAAAAAGAGGAATTCCAATTTATTCTTTTGATAAGAATAATATTAAAGATGGTTATGATGTGATTATTGGAAATGCGTTTGATGAAACAAATGAAGAAGTCAAAGCAGCAAAAGATAATCCTAATGTTGTAACTCATACGTATTATGATTTTTTAGGAAAATTAATGGATAAGTATATCTCCATTGGAATTGCCGGGACACATGGAAAAACCACAACAACAGGAATGGCTTATCATTTGTTTAAAGACTATGATAAAACATCTGTATTGATTGGTGATGGAACTGGTCATGCGGTAGAAGATAGTAAGTATTTTATTAGTGAGACTTGTGAATATCAAGATCATTTCTTGCATTATTATCCAACTTATGCTGTGATTAATAATATAGAAATGGATCATGTTGATTATTTTAAATCTATGGAACAATATGAAAAATCATTTGAGACATTTGCTAATCAAGTAAAAGATACAGTTGTTGTATGGGGTGATGATCCACATTTACCACATTTGAATTATACAACCCGTGTTTTAAAATTTGGAACAGGTGAACATAATGATGTTCAAGCAAGAAATGTCATTAATAATGATCATGGGTTATCATTTGATGTTTATATTCATAATGAGCTGTTTGGTCATTTTGCTTTACCATTTTATGGAATGCATATGTTATACAATTCATTAGCAGTCATTACTTTAGGATATTTAGAGAATATGCGCGCTGATTATATTCAACAACGTTTAGCAACATTTGATGGTGTGAAACGTCGTTATACAGTGAAGGAAGTTGGGAATAATATCTATGTTGATGATTATGCTCATCATCCAACAGCTATTCGTTATGTAATTGAAGCAACTCGTTCACGTTATCCAGGTAGAGAAATTGTCGCTATTTTTCAACCAGATCGTTTTTCAAGAGGATTAAGATTTGCTAAAGAGTTTGCTGAGGCAATGGATTTGGCTGATCATCCATTCTTGGTTCATTTCCCAGAGAACGCGAAAAAAGAACCTGGAATTGATATTGATATTTATGAAATTGCACAATATATTCCTCGTGCACATGTCATTCATGAAGATGAAGAAGCTGTAAAATTATTAGCTCAATATGATCATATTGTTTATCTTTTTATGAGTAGTAAAGATATTTATAAATTAGAAGATATGGTTATTGATTATAAAGCACAATAGAGCTTGCTTTTCATTCATGGAAAAATATGGTATAATGAAAGAAAGTCGAGGAAAGGAGAACTTATGGACGCACAAGTAGTCTGTTATTGTATTTTGCTATTGAGTATTGCGTTTGCTTGTTTAAGCTTAGGCTTGTTATTGATTAGAATGTCTGGAGCTGTGAAGGAAGCAACTGTTTTAATGACAATTGTTGAAACAACTTTAGCAAAAGTGAATCATATTTTAGATGATGTCAATAATAAAATGGAAATGTTAAATGCACCAGTTGAATTAGTAAGTGGTTTCTTTTCAAGAGGTGCAATGAAAACTGGATTACTTTCAGTATTAGGGATTTTTAACTTCTATCTTTAGAAGAAAAAAATAGAAAAGAAAGGTGAGAGAAATGAAGTTCGGAAAGTTTTTAGTAGGTTTAGGAATTGGTGCTGCTGCTGGATTGTTACTGGCTCCTAAAAAAAGGTAGTGAATTAAGAGAGGATATTAAAAGAGAATCTTTAAAAGCATATGATCAATTAAAGAATATGACTAAAGAAGATGTTGAAGCATTGTTAGGTCAAACAATTGAGACAGTGAAAAAATCAGTTGATGAATTTGATGTAGATACTTTTAAAGAAACAACAAGAACAAAATTAACTGATTTAGAAGCAAAATTAGAAGAATTTGCTTCTAAAGTGAAAGAAACTGATCAGTATATGCAAGTTAAAGAAGGTGTTGTTGATTTAACTGATAAAGTGAATTCTAAAATAGATGAAGTAAAATCTAAAGTTTTAGATGCTTCATTAGATGATGAATACTTAGATGAATTAGAAGAAGAAATCGATGATGTTGAAGATAAATTAGAAGAAATGATTGAAGAAATCAAAGATTAATTATGGGTAAGAATGTTACAATTTATGATGTTGCTAGAGAAGCAGGTGTTTCTTTAGCAACGGTTTCCCGTGTTATTAATGGCTCAAATGTCGTTAAACCAAATACACGTGAACGTGTCATGGAAGCTATTCAACGTTTAGATTTCAAACCTAATCAAATCGCAAGAGGACTTGCAACAAGTAAAACAACAACAATTGCTATTGTTTTTCCTCAATCATTATTTGCACATGTTAAAGATATGATTGGGGGTATTGGTGATACAAGCCGTCGTTTAGATTATAATGTGAGTATCTATACAACTGATGAAATCGGTGATGGAAACCCTATTGAAACGGTTATTGAAAAAGTTGTGAAATCAAGAGCTGATGGAGTTATTTTATTTAATAATGAAGAAATTGAACAAGAAATTCAATTGGTTAATAAATATAAAATTCCTTCTGTTGTCATTGGTTCACGCGTTTCTAGTGAATACATGGGTTCAATTTTTATTGATGCAAAGAAGATTGCATATGATATTGTTGATGAATATTTATCAAAAGGTAAAAAGGATATTGTTTTTGTCAGTCCAAAACAAAATCTTATTAGAACAGAAGATTTAATTTTAGGTATTGAAGAAGCTTATCAAAAACATGGTATGACTTTTGATAAAGATAAACAAATTTTACCAACATCTACACATTACGAAAAAAGTTATCCACAATTTTTAGAATATTTTAAAAATCATAAGCATGATCTTGTTTTTTCAGGTTATGATAAAGAAGCTGTAGCTGTTGTTAATGCGGCTATTGATAATGGTATTCAAGTTCCTGGTGATATGGAAGTGATTGGAATGATGGATACAAGCTATGCTTTAATTTGTCGTCCTGCTTTAACATCTATTCATGTTCCAGTTTATGATATGGGTGCTTTAGCTGTTCGTTTATTAACGAAGATTTTAAATGAAGAAGAAATTGATGCAAGAGAAGTTCCAGTGCAGCATTTATTAATGCCAAGAGGAACGACAAAATAAACTTCTAAGGATTTAGAAGTTTTTTTGCGAAAGAGGGGAAAAGAATGGAAAAAAGAAATTCTGAAACACTACATATATTAAAAGAAAGAAATAAACTAAGCAGTCGTTTGTTTTTTGAAGGTTTATTAGTTGGTGGAATAGCTGGTTTTATTGCGATTGTTTATCGTTTATTATTAACGAATGCTGAATCTTTATATTTTACAATTGCATCTTTTGTGAAAGGAAATATCTTCTATATTATTTTATGGTTAATAGGTTTAGGAATTTTAGGGTTTATTATTTCTTTGTTTTTGAAATATGAACCATATATTTCTGGTTCAGGGATTCCTCAAGTTGAAGCTGAAGTTCAGGGGCAGATTGATCAGTGTTGGTATAAGGTTCTTTGTGCGAAAATTGTCGCAGGAACGCTTTGTATTGTTGGGGGATTGTCTTTAGGACGAGAAGGGCCTAGTATTCAATTAGGCGCAATGGTAGGAAAAGCAGTTTCACGTTTTTTTAAACGTATTAAAACCGAAGAAAGATTTTTATTGACATGTGGAGCAGCAGCTGGTTTATCGGCAGCATTTAATGCACCACTAGCAGGAATTATGTTTGCTTTAGAAGAAGTTCATAAGAATTTTTCAACCAGTGCTTTGGTTTCTGTTATGTGTGCTTCTATCACAGGTGATTTTTTAAGTCGTAATGTTTTTGGTTTATCACCATCATTACATTTTACTATGGATTATGCATTACCTTTATATGATTATGGATGGTTATTGATCTTAGGAGTTGCGACGGGATTGTTAGGGGCTTTTTATAATAAGATGACAATGACATCCCTACATCTTTATGATAGAATTCCTTGTTTAAAATCTCATCAAAAAGTGATTATTCCGTTACTTATTTCTGGAATTTTAGGTCTATATATCCCTCAAGTCATTGGGGGAGGACATGTTTTAGTGAGTTATTTGAATAGTGAAAACGTTGTTTTATCAACATTGGTTATTCTATTGATTGTTAAATTCATATTTTCATTATTAAGTTTTGGTTCGGGAGCACCGGGTGGTATTTTCTTCCCTTTACTTATTTTAGGGAGTTTGATTGGTGCTATTTTTGGGGAAACTTGCAATTATGTTAGGGGTTCCTGAAATATATTTTATGAATTTTATTATCTTTGCAATGGCTGGATTCTTTGCCGGAATTGTAAGAGCTCCAATTACTGGAATTGTATTAATTGCTGAAATGTGTGGAACATTGAAGTTGATGTTACCAATTGCAGCGGTTTCTTTTATTGCTTATATTGTAGCAAATAGTATTGGAAGTGAACCGATTTATGAAAGCTTATTACATCGTTTAACTAAAAATAAAACGCAAACTGATTATGTTGAAACAAAGAATTAATTTCTTTTGTTGTGAGTTTAGGAAGTCTTGCTGTTAATCAAACAGTTGCTTCTTTAAAATTACCTCCACGTTGTTTATTGGTTTCCATTATGCGAGGGAAACGTGAGATTATTCCTCATGGTGATACACAATTTTATGTGGGAGATCAAGTGATTATTATTGTTGATAAATATAGAATTGAAGAATCGAAAGCAAAATTAGCGGAAATCTTTACTTTTTCATGATGTTTCGATTTTGCTGTTGACTTCATCTTCAAAATTTAATATGATATATTCAAGCGTTGAAGGAGACAAGTAGTTATAGGCTGTGTCATAGAGAGCTTGTGGATGGTGGAAACAAGTCACAAAATATAATGAATACACTCTGGAGCATCTAAGTGCAAAGCTTAGACGGTGGCAACACCGTTATCAATAAGAGAGTATGTGTAAACATAAATAAAGGTGGTACCGCGAGAATTCGTCCTTTGGGAGGAATTCTCTTTTATATTATAAGGAGGATATTATGAAAATTTATGATGAATTGGTATGGCGTGGATTGATTAAAGATGTCAGTTCACCAGATTTAGAAGAAAAATTAAATAATGGAGGAATGACTTTCTATATTGGAACTGATCCAACTGGAGATAGTTTACATATTGGACATTTTTCATCTTTTTTAATTAGTAAGAGATTAAAAGATGCAGGGCATAATCCTATTTTATTGGTTGGTGGAGCAACTGGTTTAATTGGTGATCCAAAACCTGATACTGAAAGACCAATGATTACAAAAGAACAAGTTCAACATAATTTTGATTGTTTAAAGAAACAAGCTCAAGATTTATTTGGTTTTGAAGTTGTTAATAACTATGATTGGTCAAAAGATTTAAACTTTATTGACTTTTTAAGAGACTATGGAAAATACTTTAACGTTAATTACATGTTAAATAAAGATATTGTTAAAAGAAGATTAGATTTAGGAATTACTTATACAGAATTTTCTTACATGATTATGCAGGCCATGGACTTTTATTGGTTATATGAAAATAAAGATTGTCATATGCAAGTTGCTGGTCAAGATCAATGGGGAAACATTACAGCTGGGATTGAATTAATTAGAAAGAAAACAGGAAAAGAAGCTTATGGATTTACAATGCCATTACTTACAAAATCTGATGGTACAAAATTTGGAAAAACAAATGGACATGCGATTTGGTTAGATCGTAAAAAGACATCTCCATATGAAATGTATCAATTCTTTATCAATTCAGAAGATGACAAAGTCATTGATTACTTAAAATTCTTAACTTTCTTATCAAAAGAAGAAATTGAAGAATTAGAAGAAAAGAATAAAACACAACCACATTTAAGAGAAGCTCATAAAGCTTTAGCAAAAGAAGTTATTACCTTCATTCATGGTGAAGAAGCATATAATGAAGCATTAGAAATCTCTCAAATGTTGTTCTCTGGAAAAATTCAAAATTTAACATTAGAACAAGTTCAATCTTGCTTCAATGGAGTTCCAAGCATTGAAATGGAAGAAGATACTCAAATCTTAACTGCCTTAGTTAAAGTAGGTGCAGCTTCTTCAAATCGTGAAGCTCGTCAATTCGTTACAGGTGGATCAGTATTAGTTAATGGTGAAAAAGTTACAGATGTGGAATTTGTTGTGAAGAAAGAAAATGCATTTGGTCAAGTTGCTACTGTTATTAGACGTGGTAAGAAAAACTATTATGTCATTAATCATAAGTAGAGGTAAGATATGAAGAAAATTTTAGTTGCTTTATTGTGTTTAGGATTATTAACAGGATGTCAAAGTGAAAAAACGTCTACATCTCAAGTTAAAGCTGAAAATGGAGATGTTGTAAACATTGATTTTGTTGGGAAATTAGCAGGAAAAGCTTTTCAAGGTGGAACGGCTGAAGGTTATATTTTAGAATTAGGTTCAAAGACTTTTATTGATGGATTTGAAGAACAAATTGTTGATATGAAAGTGGGAAGTGAAAAAACAATTGAAGTCACATTTCCTGAGAATTATCAATCTAGAGATTTAGCTGGTCAAAATGTGAGTTTGATATTACATTAAATAAAGCTTATAAAGAAACCAAAGAAGCAAGTCAAAAAGGTGATATTGTAAAAATTGATTATGTTGGAAAGTTAAAAGGAGAAGCTTTTGATGGAGGAAGTGCCAATGGTTTCATTATTAGAACTTGGATCTGGTCAATTTGTTCCTGGTTTGAAAATCAATTAATGGGATTAAAGCAACTCAAACCAATGAAATTGATATTACTTTCCTTCAAATTATGGAAGTACGACAATTAATGGAAAAACTGTAAGTTTAGCAAATGCTAATGTTGTCTTTGAGGTTGCTGTAAATCATGTTTATCACGAAGCAAAATAAAGGGTTCTTATGACAAGAATCTCTTTATTTCTTTTCTTGGTTATTTATGGTATACTAAACAACGGTGATAAGATGGATGGAATATTATTAATTAACAAACCAGCGGGTATGACAAGTCATGATGTTGTTAACTGTATAAGACGTTTGTTACATACTAAGAAAGTTGGACATTGTGGAACTTTGGATCCTGATGCAACAGGGGTTTTGGTTTTATGTATTGGTAAAGCAACAAAGGCTTTGCAATTTTTAACAAGTGAAGAAAAAGAATATATAGCAACACTTTCTTTAGGAAAATCTACGGATACATATGATGCTAGTGGTACAGTATTAGAAACAAAAGAATTTCAAGGTGTCGATCATGTTGAAGAAGTATTGTTGTCTTTTTTAGGCGACTCAAAAACAAATGCCACCGATCTATTCAGCCATTAAGGTGAATGGAAAAAAATTATATGAATATGCTAGAAATGGTGAAGATGTTCATATTGAACCACGTGATATTGTGATTAAAGATATCCAATTACTTGAACAAAAAGATAATATTATTCGTTTTCAGGTAAAATGTTCAAAAGGAACATATATTCGTTCTCTTTGTGTTGATATTGCTCGAAAGCTAGGTTATCCTGGTCATATGTCACATTTAATCAGAAGTCAATCAGGTCATTTTCTTTTAAAGGATTGTGTGAGTTTAGAAGATGTTGAAAAGGGACATTTTCATCTTTTGAGTTTAGAGGAAGCTTTTGCTCATTTTGAAAAATACGAAGTTGAAGATGAAAATATTGTGATTCATGGAAAGACAATCAAAAGTGATATTGACCATCAAGTTGTTGTTGTTAATCGTGAGGGAAAAGTCTTGGCTGTCTATGGACCAGATGGCAAAGGTTATCTAAAAAGTGTGAGAGGATTATTTTAATGAAAGTTATTTATTTAAGGGGACAAAAAGTCGATATAGAACAACCGGTATGTAGTGCCATTGGTTTTTTTGATGGACTTCATGTTGGACATATGGCCTTGGTTGATGAAGTGATTAAGGTATCAAATGAAAAAGGTTATGCAAAAGCCTTAATGACTTTTGATCATTATCCTTTGTATGTATTAGGAAA
>ENA-OQAB01000844-OQAB01000844.1-human-gut-metagenome-genome-assembly--contig:-NODE-844-length-15441-cov-4.218754_pt1 | contig 15441 bp, 13 predicted proteins | sample MGYA00242490_ERZ504517 | MGnify/ENA primary metagenome ERZ504517 (study PRJEB26092, sample SAMD00036298) | human gut metagenome | host: Homo sapiens | study: EMG produced TPA metagenomics assembly of...
GTTGCCGTCTTGGCAGCTTCGGAGATGGCCGTATTCATCTGGCCGACTGTTGCAGCATCAGTATCGTTGATGCCGTCAGATACGTTAATCAGGCGCCGCGTGAGAGTATTGCCTGCGGCATCTTTAGATGCGTTGCCAAAGGAAACGACGCCGTTTTTATCGCTGTCCTTGATGTCGGAGGCACTTACCCGGCTGTTATGCCCGAGGGCTACGGAATCGGTAGCATTGAAGGTGACGCGGGCTCCTTCACCGATGGCCGTGCCGCCTTCAGACTGGCTGAGACCTGCCGTCCCGATGACGGTGCTGTTTTTTGCATTCGCTTCGATGAGGTAGTTACCGCCGCCGCCGAGACCGCCTTCGCTGTCATATTCATGGAGGCCGCCGATAGCGATACTATTGACGGCGCCGGAAGAAATTTTTGCGCTGGTACCGATGGCAATGGCATTCTGCGTATCTACGATTGCACTTTTGCCAACGGCGATGCTTTCTTTTTTGCTGACCGACGTGCTATCTCCGATAGCTACGCTCTGTTCAGCCCCTTTGGCAATGGAGCTGTTATAGCCTAGGGCGGTAGAGCGTTCGGCGTTGTCGCCGACCTTAGCAGCATCGCCGACGGTGACGCTCATATTCGAATTACTGCCAATAGACGGGCTAAAACCTATGTTGCCGATGGCCGTGCTGAATTCTGAGTTAGATTTACCCGGAACCAGTCCGGCGTCTTTAAAACTACGTGTTTCCGTCGTAGTGTTAAAGATATTCTTGGCCTTCATGGCAATGTCGTCCACCGTCTGCGTAGCTGCCAGGGCAGTCAAAGGCGCCGCGACGGCTGAACAGACAGCCGTAACGGCTAGCATCGTAGTCAGGTGACGTTTCCATAGATGAGTCGTTTTGTTGATTTTCATTTCTTGGCTCCTTCTGAATAGCGGGCCGTTTTCAGCGTAACAACGGTCCCTGTCGTATCGAAAATTTTATTTACCCTTAAACTGTACACGGAAGATGTAAACCTTTAGACACCTTACTGTAATTGTGATGTAATAATTTGGTTATATTTATCGACTGTTTATAACGCGAAGACTCGATTGCCGTGTCAGCTTGATGCGGCTATTAAGGGCTCGATGGCTTCCAAGCTCCGTTAGGGATGCGGTCCGGAAGTCACAGAATTTAGCTTTGCGCAAAAAAAAAAGACCCCGTCCTTGTGAGACAGGGTCTTGGTTTATCTTAACCTAAGATTTTTTTCAAGTCGGCTTCCGGCGTCGTCGTCGGGGAGATGTTGAAGTTTTCAACTAAGTAGTTGAGGACGTTCGGCGAGAGGAAGGCCGGCAGTGTCGGTCCGAGGTAGATGTTTTTCAGGCCTAAGTAGAGGAGGGTCAAGAGGATGCAGACGGCCTTCTGTTCGTACCACGAGAGGACTAAGGTCAAAGGCAGGTCGTTGACGCCGCAGTCGAAGGCTTTCGCCAAGGCGACGGCGACCTGGATAGCGCTGTATGCGTCGTTGCACTGGCCCATATCCATGATGCGCGGCAAGCCGCCGATGGTTCCGAGGTCGAGGTCGTTGAAGCGGTATTTGCCGCAGGCCAAGGTCAGGATGACTGTATCGGCCGGGGTCTGCTGAACGAAGTCGGTGTAGTAGTTACGGCCCGGGCGAGCGCCGTCGCAGCCGCCGACGAGGAAGAAGTGTTTGATGGCGCCGGCTTTGACAGCTTCGATAACTTTGTCGGCAACGGACAGAACCGTGCCGTGGCCGAAGCCCGTCGTAACCGTCGTACCGCCGTTGATGCCGGTGAAGTGCTGTTCTTCTTTATAGCCGCCGAGTTCCAAGGCTTTTTCAATGACCGGAGTGAAGTCCTTGTCTTCGCCGATATGGGTTACGCCGTCAAAGGAAACGACTTCCGTCGTGAAGACGCGGTCGATGTAGGATTTCTTGGGAGGCATGAGGCAGTTCGTCGTGAACAGGAAGGCGCCGGGGACGCCGTCGAATTCTTTCTGTTGGTTCTGCCAAGCCGTGCCGAAGTTGCCTTTGAGGTGTTTGTATTTTTTCAGTTCCGGATATGCATGGGACGGGAGCATTTCGCCGTGGGTGTAGACATTGATGCCCTTGCCTTCTGTCTGCTGGAGGAGGCGTTCCATATCCTTCAGGTCGTGGCCGGTAACGACGATGAACGGGCCTTTTTCGATGGTGAGGGGAACCGTCGTCGGAACCGGTGTGCCATACGTCGAGGTGTTGGCTTCGTCGAGGAGTGCCATGCAGGTCAGGTTGACTTTACCCGTTTCCATGACGATAGGAAGCAGTTCGTCCATGCCCCAGTCTTCGCTCAGGGCCGAAAGGCCTTTGATGAAGAAGGCCCCCAGTTCGTCACTGGATTTGCCGAGCATCAGTGCATGATAGGCGTAGGCTGCCATGCCGCGCATGCCGAAAAGGATGAGTGATTTCAAGGAGCGAATGTCTTCATCGGCATTCCACAGGCCGCTCATATCGTAGTCGTCCGCCGGGGAATCCGAAAGAGATGCCGATTCAGCATGGACTTTGTCGATCATAACCTGCGTCGTTTCGGTGTTGAAGTTGACGTTGGTAACGGTCGTAAACAAGCCTTCGAGAATGACTCGGTAGGTCTGTGCCGTCGGAACGGCGGTCTGACAGGTACGGGCGAGACCGATCAGAGCACCGGTCAATTTGTCCTGAAGGCCGGCTTCAGCCGACGATTTCCCGCAGACACCGGCACCACCCGTACAGCCTGTACCGAAAGCGGTCTGTTCACACTGGAAGCAAAACATCTGTTGTTCTTTTGTCATTGAAAAAAACCTCCTCTATCTTTATCACAATAAAAAATGAATGAATACGTAAGTTATCTAGTATGTCTTCAGCTCTTATCGAGTATACGTAGAGTATAGCAGGAGCAGCTGTCGATTTCCGTTGCATTTACAACAAAATGAAAAATATCTTTCCTTTTGGAAACGAAAACGATGCTTGCGAAATGAGGTTTTCTACGGTAATATAGATGTATATAATCTATATTATAATAGATTCGACAGATATGTAAATAGGAGGAATTCACAATGTCAGATAATAAAACCTATGCTGTATTTAAAACGAATAACGGCGACTTTACGGTAGAGCTCTTTGCAGAAAAAGCACCGATTACCGTTGAAAATTTTGTAACCTTGGCCAAAGACGGATTTTACGATGGAACGATTTTCCATCGCATCATTGCCGACTTCATGATTCAGGGCGGTGACCCGACCGGTACCGGCCGCGGCGGTTCGAAACAGACCATTCCCGATGAATTCGGTGAAGGCCTCGATTTCAGCCAGCCCGGTATCTTAGCTATGGCCAATGCCGGCCCCAACACGGGAAGTTCTCAGTTCTTTGTCACCGTCGTCCCGACGCCGTGGCTCCAGAATCATCATTCTATCTTCGGCAAAGTCGTTAAGAATTATGATGTTGTCGAAAAAATCAGCGGCGTTCAGACGGACTTCGCCGATAAACCGCTCGAAGATGTCGTTTTGAATACCGTTGAAATCACGACTGAAGCGTAAGGCTTCATGATTTATTATACGTATATGGTGCGCTGTGCCGACCAGTCGTTATACACCGGCTGGACCCTCGATGTATCTAAAAGGGTGGCCGCGCACAATGATGGCAGAGGGGCTAAGTATACCCGTTCCCGTCGACCTGTGACCCTGGCCTGGTGCCAGGGTTTTCCTACAAAACACGAAGCTATGCATTGGGAATGGGAAATCAAGCAGTGGTCGAAAGAAAAGAAAGAGCAGCTCTGCCGTAACCAACTTTCGGTTTGTCCTAAGGGAGATGACTGATTATGAATCGATGGAAAAAATGGCTGACGACGATGTTGGCCGGATTTACCCTCTGTGTGGCTCCGGTAGCCGCTGTTTCTGCTGCTTCGGCAGCTCAGATCCTGCTTTATGGAGCGGCTTCCATGGCGATGGCCCGTCAGCAGCTGATGAAAATGGATGATCAGAATCAGAAACAGATGCTGGCCAGTACCCAGGCGAAGACCGGCGTCCTTGACGACGAAGCCTACAGCCGGAGAGTAGAAACGATTCAGCGCAACCTCGTGGCGACGGGGCTCGTTAAGCGAAATTACGACGTATACGTCAATCCTTCGAAGGAACTCAATGCTTTTGAAACGGTCGGAGGCGTTATTTCGATTAACCGCGGTATGGTCGAAGCCTTAAATGATGATGAACTGGCCTTTACCCTCAGCCATGAAATGCAGCACGGTGAAAAGCGTCATGCCGTCAACGGCGTCTTGAAGAGTATCGGCATTGCAACCCTGGTCGACGTAGCTCTCGGCGGCAATGCCGACGTCCTCGATATACTGCTTGGCAGTGTAGCTGTCAACTATATCGATAATGAAGTCGTTACGATGGACCAGGAAAAACAGGCTGATGAAACGGGCTTCAATATCATCAAGAACACGGCTTATAATGTCGGTGGGGCCGCCTCGTCCATGCAGTACGTTTACGAACAGTACGGTGATTTGTGGCAGGAAGGGTTTAAACGAGTCATCAGCCCGAATAACCATCCTCAGATGTCGAGCCGTATCCAAAAAATTGGCCGGCCGCATGAGCCAGTGGTCAGGAAACCACGTCCAAGTCGGCGGCAATACGGTCTATGTCAATGCTCAGCCTGTCGTGACGCCGGCTGCTATGGGCGATTATTCGTCGCGCCGCCGGGCCTTCCTCGTGGCCGGTAATTTGGCACGGTCCTTCCACGACGTCTATGGCGAAGCGCCAAAAGACAATAAAGTGCTGACGGAAACCATCAATGAAAAAAGATCCGTCCTGGAATATCAGTACACAGGGCAATGAACTCTATCTGAACGGCCAGTATATCATGACCGGAGCTGTCGGTGACAGCGTTACGAGTATTGCCGGTAATTTGCAGCGAGCCGTTGACAGTAAGGCGGCGATGCTGAGCAAGGGCGATATTCAGCAGAAAGATAAAGAATGGACACAGAAGTACGGGTATAAAGCTACGAAAGAAAAGGCTGCAGCCAAGGAAAATCAAGTAAAGAAGGATAAAGATGCATAAGCAGATTGCCTGCGTCGTGGCCCTCATGGCCTTGACCCTGAGTGTCGGTATCTTTGCCGGAGCTCGGCAATCGACGCACTCCCCGGGAGTGGATATGATTTTGGAACAAGCCCGGCAGAGAGCTATGACCGATAATGAGGAGCTGCCGGTCCTTCAGGAAAAGCCCCGAGTTACCTGGCACTATCCGCAGTCGAATCCGGCCGCCGGTCATCCAATCCTTCGCTGGAGCCGCGTTGACGGCGCCGTGATGTACGATGTACAGATCTTGAAAAAAGACGGGGATGCCGATGCGGGTACGACGGCCTATGAGCCGTTCATGGAGGATCAGCGGGCCTATGCGACGGGGTTAGAATTGAAGCTGCCCGATACCTCTTTGGTCCTGTCTTTACTGGCGGGTGCGTGGCCTTGACCTCAAAGGACGCCCGGTCAGTGAATTTTCTGATATTGAAGAAACCTATGTCGATATTTTTAAATCGGTGAGGGAAAAGCCGATACCCTTGTCTTTTTTTAATCAAGGTCCCGGTCAATGGCTGCTCTATCCGGTCTATGATTGGATTGCCGTTCCGGTGCCAAGTCCTATGAAGTAGAAGTCCTCGATGGGGCTCCGGAAAATCCAAACGGAACGAGGCCTTCCATCCACCGCATCGATGTCTACCATCCGGAGTATTCCCAGCAGTATGACCAAAAGGCTCGCTGGGGCGATAAGACTTTTTATTGGCGAGTTCGGGCCTTGGATGAAGATGGGAAGGCCATCGGCGGCTATTCCGATGCCGTGCCTTTCGAGCTGAGTCCCAAGACCGAAGCCGGGGAAGTCGCCATTTTCGGCGACAGTATCAGTCACGGCGGCGGCAGCGTTTCCTATTCGCCGACGGATTGGGAATTCAGCTACGCTTCGTACTTGAATTTTCCGACCATTAATTTATCTCAAAGCGGTGATACGAGTGCCATGGCTGCCGAGCGCTTTGAAAAAGATGTCCTGCCCTTCAAGCCGTCGTACGTATTGGTCCTCGTCGGCTCGAACAGTCTGCGGGCCGGTGTCCCGTCGTGGGAAGTCATCGGCGATCTCCGGTCGATTAAAAGACAAGCCCTGGAGAACGGAATAAAACCGGTATTCCTGACGATTCCGCCTCTCAACCCGGAAAATATCAAGGCCGCCTTTGACCAGGATACGACCGACGATTGGCGGCGGTCCATTGCCGAGGTCAACGATTATATCGATACTCAGGTTCACATCGATATCGTACCCGGAATGGCCGATGAAGACGGCGAACTCAAGACTGAGCTGGCCTTAGACGGACTTCATCTGGATCCGCCGGGAAAAGAACTGATGGCCCGGGCCATTAACAATGCCTGGGATGATATTACAGCCCTTCCTGACAGTGCTTGGGGAATAGGCTGATGAGCTCTTACTTATGACAAAACGCCCTGCCGTAGTACGGCAGGGCGTTCTTTTATTCTGCTAATAATTTTTTTGGCGGTGAACTGGTCCGTAATGAGGACGTTGGCATAGCCGCCTTTTAAGGCTGCTCGGATACTGGCTATTTTTCCATCGCCGCCGGAAAGTAAGATGCTGTATTCTTTATGACGCAGGTCATCCAGGTCGATTCCGACGGTGCGGTCATTCAATTCCTGGCTGGAAATGTTTCCGTCCTTGTCGAAGAAGCGGGAACAAATGTCACCGACAGCGTGGGGTTTTAGATAGTTCCTTTTCCTGTGAATCGGCATAGCCCAGGCGGAAGAAAAGGGCGGTGTCGCGGACGGTACCGACGCTGAAGATGGCGATGTTGGCATTGCGGCCGAGTTCGAGAACGCGCTTGATATGGCGGTCGCGGTAGACCATTTCCTTGACTTCCTTAGAATCAAATAAGACCGGAAGGGGGAGATATTGGGCAATGGTACTGTAATTGCTGGCGAATTTCCCCAGAATTTCATTGGCATAGGTTTCGCTGGTCGATAAGGTGATACCCCCTTCGAGCTGGACGATTTGGGCGCCCTTTAAGGGGTGGGGAATGAGTTGATGGGACAGGTTGTTCAGCGTTGTCCCCCAGCCGACGCCAATGATGTCGCCGTCTTGAATGATGTCATTGACATAGGCGGCGCCGCGCTGGCCGATGTATTTTTTTGATTTCTTCTTCATCTTCAATGGGAGCGTTGGCGATGCAGACATCGCGCAGGCCGTAGGCTGCAGCTACTTTTTGAGCCAATTGGCTCTGGTCTTCGATGGGGTCGAAGATTTCAATGCGTACAAAAGCCTTTATCCTTGGCATATTGCAGGAGCCTCGAAACCGACGGGCGGGACAATTTCATTTCCTTAGCGATATCGGCTTGGCTGAAATTGGACTGATAGTATAATTTGGCGGCACTGATGGCCAGTTTATTCTTATCGTGCTGCATAGGCATTCATCCTCAATATGGTGCTTCTAAAAACACGGCTGTCAAAACAGAAGTCGTACAATAAGGTTCTCTTTATTATCTCATTTTTAGCGGTCCTTTTGCAAGGTAAAAGGATAGAATAAAAAAGAGACTGCCTTTATATACCTTATATCTTGCATAAAATACATGACTTTACAAAGACTATACAAGAAATGAAAATATGTAAAAATATAATTGAAAATAATTACGATAGATGTATAATGAGAACAGGTAAAGCATTATATGCAATAAGCGAAAGAAAAATCAGATGTTATGTATGGAAGGAGAAATGTATTATGCAAGACAAGCAGTATGTAATGGCTCTTGACGCCGGCACGACGAGCAATCGCGCAATTATTTTTGACAATGAATCGCATATCGTCAGTGTCAGCCAAAAGGAATTTACCCAGTATTTCCCAAAGCCGGGCTGGGTTGAACACGATGCCAATGAAATCTATCACACCATGCTTGAAGTTATGCGGGAAGCTTTGGCCCAGTCGAATCTGACGGCCAATGAAATTTCAGCGATCGGGATCACTAACCAGCGTGAAACGGCTGTCGTCTGGGATAAGAAGACCGGCGACCCGGTGTACAATGCCATCGTTTGGCAGTCCCGTCAGACGGCGGAAATCTGTGAAGACTTGAAAGCTCGCGGCTTGGTCGATGAATTCCGTGAAAAAACGGGCTTGGTCATCGATGCTTATTTCTCAGGCACTAAGGTAAAATGGATTCTCGACAACGTAGAAGGGGCCCGAGAAAAGGCGGAAAAGGGCGACCTCCTCTTTGGGACCATCGACTGCTGGCTCGTTTGGAAATTGACCGGCGGTAAAGTTCACATTACGGACTATTCCAATGCGTCTCGTACACTTATGTTCAATATCAAAGAACTAAAGTGGGATGACCAACTGCTTGAATATTTAACCGTTCCGAAGTCGATGCTGCCGGAAGTTCGCCCGTCGAGCGATATTTATGGGTGGACAGAACCGTCGATTCTCGGCGGCATGGTCAACATTGCCGGCATTGCCGGTGACCAGCAGGCAGCTCTCTTCGGTCAGACCTGTTTTGAACCGGGCATGGCCAAGAATACCTACGGGACGGGCTGCTTCATGCTGATGAATACGGGGACGACGCCTATTCCTTCTAAAAACGGCTTGGTTACGACCATTGCCTGGGGCCTTGACGGCAAAGTAGAATATGCCCTCGAAGGTTCTATCTTTGTCGCCGGATCTGCAATCCAATGGCTTCGTGACGGACTGCGGCTCATCGATACGGCTCCCGATTCGGAATGGGTTGCCAAACGGGTTCCCGATTCGGATGGCGTCTATGTCGTTCCGGCCTTCGTCGGCCTTGGCGCTCCGTACTGGGATATGGATGCTCGTGGTCTCATTATCGGCATTACGCGGGGCACGAAGAAGTCTCACATCGTCCGGGCTACCCTCGATTCCATGGCTTATCAGACAAAGGACGTCCTCGGCGCCATGGAAGCCGATTCGGGTATTAAATTGGCCGCTTTAAAGGTAGATGGCGGCGCCGTTGCCAACAATATGCTCATGCAGTTCCAAGCCGATATCCTCGGCGTTCCTGTCGATCGGCCTCAGGTCATTGAAACGACGGCTCTCGGTGCGGCTTACTTAGCAGGTCTTGCTGTCGGCGTCTGGGATTCGAAAGAAGATCTGGTCTCGAGCTGGAAACTTCAGAATCGCTTTGAACCGACGATGGATCCTGAAAAATCAAGTGCCTATTATAAAGGCTGGCGCAAAGCGGTCAAACACGCAATGCATTGGCTGAGTGATGAAGACTGACGGAGAGGTGCATAGCTATGATATACGATAACTTACTTGGTGAATTCATCGGAACGATGGTCCTCATCGTCTTCGGGGGCGGTGTCTGTGCCTGCAATACCTTGGCGAAATCGAAAGGCCAGGGAGGCGGCTGGATCTGTATTACGACGGCATGGGGCTTTGCCGTCATGCTCGGCGTCTTTACGGCTACGACGCTGGGGGCCCCGCAGGGTGACCTGAATCCTGCCGTTACCTTAGGGAAAACCATGATTGGCATCTATTCGGTACCGCAGTTTATTGTTACCTCTATCGTTCAGATCCTGGGCGGCAGCCTCGGTGCGGCTATCGTTTGGTTGGCTTACTTGCCCCATTGGGCTGAAACGGAAGACAAGGCTGCGAAGCTCGGTATTTTCTGCACGGCCCCGGCTATACGCAACTATCCGGCCAACTTCCTTTGCGAATTTATCGCGTCCTTCTTCTTGATGTTCGTCATTTGGATGATCTTTTCCCCGGCTGTCGGCAAGATTCCTGCCGGCCTCGGGCCCTATATCGTAGGTGTACTCATCTGGGCTTTGGGTATGAGCCTTGGCGGTCCTACGGGGTACGCGATGAACCCCGCCCGTGACCTCGGTCCTCGTTTGGCCCATGCCATTCTGCCGATTGCCGGTAAGGGCGGCTCCGATTGGGGTTACGCTTGGGTTCCTGTCGTCGCTCCGATGGTCGGTGCCTTCGCTGCCTACGTCGTCGCTGCAGCACTGAACGTATTCTAATTTCATGATGATTATTTCGGTTATAGGGACTCGGTACGGGTCCCTATAATTTTAAGAATTTACAAAATTTCTCATTGAAATGAACTTAATTTCAAGCAGGGAAATACATATATCATAGCTTATTTTTGGACTATGATAAATTAGCATTACCATAAAGTGAAAAAATGTAAAAATATACTTGCAATTATTTTCACGAACTTATATAATAAGGGCATCAAAGATAGTACTCCAAGGCATTTACAGAGAAAGAGGTTGTGAATATGACAAAACAAGCAGATGTCGTCGTAATCGGCGGCGGTATTACCGGCACAGCCATTTTGCACGAATTATCCAAGTATAATCTTCGCGCTGTTCTGGTTGAACAGGAACCGGAATTAGCAGCCGGTACGACAAAAGGCAATAGTGCCATTCTTCACGCAGGTTTCGATGCTCCTACGGGAAGCATGAAGGCGTTGATGAATGTTGAAGGCAATGCGATGTACCATGAATTAAAGGATGAATTAGATTTGGAAATTCGTTGGTCCGGGTCATATGTAGCAGCTCTCGACGACGAACAAGTGGATGTCCTCAAAGAACTCCTGGCCCGTGGACAGGCCAATGGCGTTCCCGGTTTGAAAATTGTCAGCGGCGATGAAATGCGCGAAGAAGAACCGAATGTCAGCAAAGACATAAAAGCGGCCCTCTTTGCTCCGACTGCCGGCATCTGCTGGCCCTTCGGACTGGCACTGGCCTTTGCCGAAAATGCCGTCATCAACGGTGCCGAAGTCATCCGTGACTGTAAGGTTACGGACATCGTCGTAGAAGGCGGTGCCGTAAAGGCCGTTGAAACGGATAAGGGAACGATTGAAACGAAGTACGTCATCAATGCTGCCGGCGTCCATGCCGACGACATCAGCCGTCTGGCCGGTGACGACAGCTTTACGATTAAACCGCGCCGCGGCGAATATATTCTCTTCGACAAGACGGCTCAGAAAGATTTGGTTTACTCGCCTATTTTCCCGACGCCGACCAAGATGGGCAAGGGGATTTTGGTCTGTGCTACGACGCACGGCAACGTATTCGTAGGGCCTAACGCGCAGGATTTGCCGGAAGATGACAAGGATGATACGGCCGTTACCATTCCCGGCATGGACGAAATTCTGGACAAAGCCCGCCGCTTAGTCCCCAATATCCCGGTCGGTGCTACGATTACCGAATTTTCCGGTGTCCGCGCCGTTTCCAACACGGGCGACTTTATCGTCGGACCTTCGGAAAAGACGACGGGGCTGCTCCATGCTGCCGGCATCCAGTCGCCGGGACTTACATCGGCGCCGGCCATTGCCAAAAAGCTGGTGGACCTCATCGTATCTGAAACGGGTGCTTCGGCTAAGTCCGATTATAAAAAAGGACGTCCGGCCCAGCCCTGCTTCCGCATGATGCTCGACGCGGACCAAAAAGCCCTCATCGCTAAAGATCCTCGCTACGGCCGCGTCATCTGTCGCTGTGAAACGATTACGGAAGGCGAAATCGTCGATGCCATCCATCGTCCCGTCGGGGCCCGCACCGTGGACGGTGTCAAACGCCGTACTCGTGCCGGCATGGGCCGCTGCCAAGGCGGTTTCTGCGGACCTCGTGTAACTCAGATTTTGGCCCGTGAATTGAACATCCCGGTTACGGAAGTCCGGAAAGAAATGCGTAATTCTTATATGTTCTATAATAAAGAAAGCGGAGGTAAGGCATAATGGGTGAACAACTTTATGATATTATCATCGTTGGCGGCGGCCCGGCAGGCCTGTCTGCTGCATATAGCGCCTGGCAGAACGGCGCGAAAGAAATCCTCGTTCTCGAACGTGACCGTGAAGCCGGCGGCATCCTTCAGCAGTGCATTCACAATGGCTTCGGTCTCCATCATTTTAAAGAAGAATTGACCGGTCCCGGGTATGCCCAGCGCTGTTATGATCTGGTCAAAGATAAACCGGAAATCAAAATCCTCGTCGATACGATGGTCTTAAACATTGGTCAGGATAAAACCGTTACCGCCGTCAGCCCGGAACACGGCCTGATGAAAGTAAAGGGCAAGACGATCATCCTTACCATGGGCTGCCGTGAACGGACGCGCGGTGCTATCCGCATCCCGGGCTATCGTCCGGCCGGCGTTTTCACCGCCGGTGCTGCCCAGCGTATGGTCAATATGGAAGGATACTTGCCGGGCAAAAAAATCGTCATCCTCGGCAGTGGTGATATCGGCTTGATTATGGCTCGCCGCATGACCTTGGAAGGCTGTAAAGTGCAGGCAGTCCTGGAAATCTGCCCCTTCTCCAACGGTCTTACTCGAAACATGGTTCAATGCCTCTATGACTATGATATTCCCCTGTATCTGTCGCATACGATTACGGCTATTCACGGGAAAGATCGGGTCAGCGGTATTACGGCAGCCAAAGTCGACGATCATATGAAACCGATTCCGGGTACAGAATTCGATATCGATTGCGATACCCTGCTGTTATCCGTCGGCCTCATTCCGGAAAATGAATTGTCCCGCGGCCTGGGAATTGCCATGCATCCCTTGACTAACGGCCCCATCGTTGACCAGCATCGTGAAACGAGTATCCCCGGCATCTTTGCTGCCGGCAATGTCGTCCACGTCCACGACTTAGTCGACTTCGTATCGGAAGAAGCGGAAATCGCCGGTAAGTATGCAGCCCTGAAGGCGCAGGAACAGCTGCCGGAAGATGTTGCCGACATCGCCGTTGAAGCCGTTGACGAAGTCAGAACCTGCGTTCCCCAGCATGTCCGCGCTACGGCTGAAGGGGAAACGATTCGACTCTTCATGCGTGTCCGCAAGCCGATGAAAAAAGTTCGCCTTACCGTAAAAAGCGGTGACGATACGCTGCTGACGAAAGTCCTCCCCGTTGCCAAACCGAGTGAAATGATTGCCGTCAACGTACCGGCTGCCAAGGCGAAAGGTCATCATGCGGATTGGACTGTTTCCGTAAAGGAGGAAGCATAATATGAGCGTAGAAACGAAACAATTAAACTGCATCAACTGCCCTATGGGCTGCTTGCTTACGGTTACCCTGGAAGACGGTAAAGTGACGAACGTCACCGGCAACACCTGTCCTCGCGGCGAAACCTATGCCCACCAGGAATTGACGGATCCCCAGCGCATGCTGACGTCGACGGTCAGCATTGAAGGCGGCGAACTGCCGCTCTTGCCGGTCGTATCCAAGACGACCTTGCCGAAAGGGAAAATCCTCGACTGTGCCATGGCCTTGCGCAGCGTCCATGTCAAGGCCCCGGTCAAGACGGGCGACGTCATCGTCAAAGATATCTTAGGTCTCGGCGTCGATATCGTAGCCAGTCGGGATATGTAAGACCTTAAAACAATATTGAAATATCCTCTCTCTGTATATACGTGAAAACTCCCGCCAAGGAATTTCCTTGGCGGGAGTTTTACATATATATCATTAATAGCGGCAGTCGCAGGACGGAATTAATCCCAACCTAACTGGCGGCGCTTTTCTTCGATGTCGGCGACGATCTGCTTGGCCAGGGCCTTAGGATCGACGTTGACCGTCATGACCGAACCGAGTGTTTCTTTGGTATCGTGTTTTAAGAAGTTTTCGACGTTCGTCGAGCCTTGTACCGGCGGTTCAACGCAGTGATAAGAGTTGATGCCGAACAGGCGGAATGCCAAAGAGGCATCGAGGCCTTTTTCATTGGACCATTCCGGGCTGGCAAAGCCATAGGGCATGTCCTTGATGTCGTGGCCGGCAGCCTGGGCGATACCGCCCAAGACGACGGAAGCGCGGGTGTTGTCGACGCATTCGCCCATGTGCCATACGGGAGGCAGCTTGCCGCCGAGGAATTTCTGCAGGGAGTCACCGGCTTTGGAAGCCCCTTCTTTACTGCAGAAGCCGAGTTTCAAGAGCGGGAAGGAAGCACAGCCGTTGGTGAACAGGAGGATGTCGTTCTTTAACAACTCTTCGGCGACGTCGACGACGGCCCGTTCGTAAACGACACGGGGGTTGTTGCAGCCGACGATATTGACGATCCCTTTGATCTGCCCGCTCTTAAGGGCGTCGGCCAAGGGACCGAAGCCATTGAATTCTTCGGCAATGTTTTCAGCATTGAAGCCGACATCGGCCGTGACTTCGTAAGACGGAATGAAGACCGGTACGTCGCGGCGGGCTTCGAAGCTTTCGATGGCCCGGGTAACGATCTTTCGGGCTAATTTTTCCGTATCTTCGATGTTGGAATGGTGATGGTCGTAGGCGTAGTGTTCGGCACCGGGCAGGCGGGCAGAATCACTGGTCGTGACGACGGTCGTCTTGAAGCAGCGGGCGACGTCCATAATGGATGGGAAGACATCCTGTACGTCGGCAACCCATAAGTCGAGGGCACCCGTCCCGAGAACGAGTTCGGCACCGACGGCATTGGACAGGGGGATGACCCCTTCATAGCGGTACATGGCGGCCAGGCAGGAACAGCAGACGCCGTAGAACTGGATGCCCTTAGCACCGTGGGCCTTGGCCAGGTCGATGAATTCCTGACTGCGGCCGATGCGGACGATTTCACTGACCAAGGTCGGAAGATGGCCGTGAACGGCGATATTGACATAGCCTTTTTTCAGAGCGCCGATATTTACTTTTGAAGTAGCCCGATGGCCGATGCCGAAGACGACGTCTGTGGCGATGTTGGCAGCGACGACGCCGGTAAAGCAGAAAGCAAGTCCGCAGCGCAGGAACTGTTTCATGATGCTCTGCCAGTCTCCGTCCGTACCGACGCCGGTGCGGTGATAGGCGTCAAAGACTTCATTGTAGGCACTGATGGGGATGATGTCGAGGTCGTTCCAAACTTTTTGCCGTTCAGCCGGGGCCATGGCTTTGATCGTTTCATAGTCATCCGGTGTCGGGCGGGAGAGGTCGGCCAGGAGGACGTCGGCCAATTTGCCGGCCAGGGCTTTGACGTCGTCCGTGTCATCGGGAATGCCGAAGGCTTTGCAGACTTGATGCAGTTTTTCAACGCCGAGAATGGGGAGGTTCAACCGTCCTTCGGAGATGAATTTCAAGGTCAGCAAGACTTCACGGGCATGCGCCCCGTGCTGGGCTACGCCGGCAGCGGCACTGCGCAGGATATTGCGCGATACGATGAGGTCGGCATCGGCACCGCAGACGCCGAGGGGAGTCTTAGGCGTAATCTTACAAGGGCCCATATTGCAGTTTTTACAGCATACGCCGGCTAGGCCGAAGGTACACTGCGGTTTTTGCCGGTCGAAGCGGTCAAAGGTCGTGTCACAGCCAATCTGTTCCATGCGCAGCAGCATTTCTCGTACGGCCGGATCCGGCGTATGGTCCAGGACATCCTGCTTGGAGGCAAAGGTCTTGCGGTATTCGGCAACGGCCTTCATGTAGTCGTTGACGCCGCCATGGACGTGGGGATGGTT
>ENA-OQAB01000845-OQAB01000845.1-human-gut-metagenome-genome-assembly--contig:-NODE-845-length-15413-cov-2.224388_pt1 | contig 15413 bp, 13 predicted proteins | sample MGYA00242490_ERZ504517 | MGnify/ENA primary metagenome ERZ504517 (study PRJEB26092, sample SAMD00036298) | human gut metagenome | host: Homo sapiens | study: EMG produced TPA metagenomics assembly of...
TATGGATGTCATTCACGGATACGAAACCATGTTCCCTATCCCGCTGGGATTATCCTGCACCTGGGATATGACCGCCATAGAAGAATCGGCACGTATCGCAGCCATAGAAGCCAGTGCCGACGGATCTCATGGACATCAGCCCGATGGTGGACATCTCACGCGACCCTCGTTGGGGACGTGTTCCGAAGGCAGCGGTGAAGATCCCTTCTGGAGCCATGATTGCCGAAGCGATGGTACTCGGTTATCAGGGAAAGAACATGCAACGGAATGACGAAATTATGGCATGCGTAAAACACTTTGCACTGTATGGCGCAGGAGAAGGCGGACGTGACTACAATACGGTAGACATGAGCCGCCAGCGGATGTTCAATGAATATATGCTGCCTTACGAAGCGGCTGTAGAAGCCGGTGTAGGTAGTGTAATGGCTTCGTTCAACGAAGTAGACGGTGTGCCCGCTACCGCCAACAAGTGGCTGATGACGGATGTACTGCGTGGTCAGTGGGGGTTCAACGGATTTGTGGTAACCGACTATACCGGAATCTCCGAAATGATCGACCACGGTATCGGTGACCTGCAAACGGTTTCCGCACGTGCCATCAATGCCGGAGTAGACATGGATATGGTGAGCGAAGGCTTTGTCAGCACACTCAAGAAATCCATTCAGGAAGGCAAAGTTTCTATGGAAACACTGAATACTGCCTGCCGCCGTATCCTGGAAGCAAAATATAAACTGGGATTGTTTGACAATCCCTACAAGTACTGCGACTTAAAACGTCCGGCACGTGATATCTTTACGAAAGCGCACCGAGACGCTGCCCGCAGAATTGCCGCAGAAAGCTTTGTTCTTTTAAAGAATGACAACGTGACCCTGCGTCCGGGAACTCCTGCCGAACCTCTTCTTCCTTTTAACCCGAAAGGTAACATCGCCGTGATAGGTCCGTTAGCCGACAGCCGGACAAACATGCCGGGTACATGGAGCGTAGCTGCCGTACTCGACCGATGTCCGTCACTGGTAGAAGGACTGAAAGAGATGACTGCCGGAAAAGCAAACATCCTATATGCCAAAGGGAGCAATCTGATCAGCGACGCCTCTTACGAAGAACGCGCCACGATGTTCGGACGTTCGCTGAACCGTGACAACCGGACAGACGAGCAATTGTTGAACGAAGCATTGACGGTAGCCAACCAGTCGGATATCATCATTGCGGCTCTCGGAGAATCTTCCGAGATGAGCGGAGAAAGCAGCAGCCGTACAGACCTGAACATTCCGGATGTACAGCAAAACCTGCTGAAGGAGTTGCTTAAAACCGGAAAACCTGTCGTACTGGTATTATTCACAGGTCGCCCGCTGACGCTGACTTGGGAGCAGGAACACGTACCCGCCATTCTGAACGTATGGTTCGGAGGCAGCGAAGCTGCTTATGCCATCGGCGACGCACTCTTCGGATATGTCAATCCGGGTGGAAAACTGACCATGACTTTCCCGAAGAATGTCGGCCAGATACCTCTTTATTATGCGCACAAAAATACCGGACGCCCATTGAAAGATGGCAAATGGTTCGAGAAATTCCGCAGCAACTATCTCGATGTGGATAATGATCCGCTTTATCCGTTCGGTTACGGCCTTTCTTATACGACGTTCTCTTACAGTGACATCGACTTGAGTCATTCTTCCATGGACATGAACGGTTCGTTGACCGCGGCAGTGGAGGTTACCAATACCGGAACATGGCCCGGCTCGGAAGTGGTACAGCTTTATATCCGCGACGTTGTGGGTAGCAGTACCCGTCCCGTCAAAGAGCTGAAAGGTTTCCAAAAGATATTCCTCGAACCGGGAGAAATGAAGATTGTCCGTTTCAAGATTGCTCCGGAAATGCTTCGATACTATAATTATGACTTGCAACTGGTTGCCGAACCGGGCGACTTTGAAGTGATGATCGGTACGAACAGCCGTGATGTGAAAACCGCGAAGTTCACGTTAAACTAAACTTTTATCACCTTGATTATGAACGATAAATATAAAAGAATAATAGAAATGAGTGCACTTCCGCTCATGTTACTATTTCTATCCGCCGTTGCCCTGACTTTCCAGAGCTGTAAAGGGAAAAGCAAAAGCAACAACCTTTCCGCAGCCACCGACTCGTTATCGGACGACGCCCTGATGGATACCGTCCAGCGACGGACTTTCCTCTATTTCTGGGAAGGTGCCGAGCCGAATAGCGGCTTAGCTCCCGAACGTTATCATGTGGACGGCGTTTATCCAGAAAACGATGCCAACGTAGTCACTTCCGGCGGCAGCGGTTTCGGCATCATGGCTATCCTTGCGGGAATCGACCGCGGTTACGTCACCCGCGAAGAGGGACTGGCACGAATGGAACGCATCGTTTCTTTCCTCGAAAAGGCAGACCGTTTCCACGGAGCCTACCCTCATTGGTGGTATGGTGATACGGGCAAGGTGAAACCATTCGGTCAGAAAGATAATGGGGGCGATCTGGTAGAGACCGCTTTCCTCATCCAAGGACTGCTGGCCGTACACCAATATTACGTCAACGGAAACGAGAAAGAGAAAGCCCTCGCCCAACGGATCGACCAGATTTGGCGGGATGTCGACTGGAACTGGTATCGGCAAGGCGGGCAAAACGTTCTTTACTGGCATTGGAGTCCAACGTATGGCTGGGAAATGAATTTCCCTGTACACGGCTACAACGAATGTATGATTATGTATATTCTTGCCGCTGCTTCTCCTACCCATGGGGTACCTGCAGCTGTCTATCATGACGGTTGGGCACAGAACGGAGCCATCGTTTCTCCGCATAAAGTGGAAGGAATCGAGTTGCACCTCCGCTATCAGGGCACCGAAGCCGGACCGCTTTTCTGGGCTCAATATTCTTTCCTCGGACTTGATCCGGTGGGACTGAAAGATGAATACTGCCCCAGCTACTTCCACGAAATGCGCAACCTGACACTGGTGAACCGTGCTTACTGCATCCGCAACCCTAAACATTACAAAGGTTTCGGACCGGATTGTTGGGGACTGACCGCCAGCTATTCCGTCGATGGATATGCAGCTCATTCGCCCAATGAGCAGGAGGACAAAGGAGTAATCTCCCCTACCGCCGCGCTTTCATCCATTGTCTATACACCGGAATATTCCATGCAAGTGATGCGCCATCTATATGGTATGGGAGATAAAGTGTTCGGTCCTTTCGGATTCTACGATGCTTTCAGCGAAACGGACAACTGGTATCCGCAACGTTATCTGGCTATCGACCAGGGTCCTATTGCTGTCATGATCGAAAACTACCGGAGCGGATTATTGTGGAAACTCTTCATGAGCCATCCCGACGTACAGGCCGGATTAACCAAACTTGGTTTTAACACCAACAAGCAAGACGTGAGACAGAAATAAGAGGGAATCTCGGTGTGCGGAAGTGGTCTACTGACCACCTCCACCACCGGTGTTTCCACCTCCTCCGCCGCCACCTTTCACATCGTCATTGTCGATGCTTCGTGCGGCTTTCTTTACACTGGCTTTCAACTCTCCAAGCCGATAGCTAATACTGAAACCGTAATACCGGCTCGGATATTTGCTCGAACTCTTCGAAATAAAGTTAGCTCCTTCTGTGTGATTATTGTAAGTTCTGTATTTCTCCAGAACATTGCTGCAATAAATATTCAAAGAAAGACGTTCTTCTTTCAGGAAAGAACGGCTCAATCCCAAACTATAATAACTATATCCTGAACCTTTTCCCTGCAAACTGATTCGGGGTGTGCTACCTCCGCCGTTCAGGCTCAAACGTACTTTTCCCGGTAAGGTCTGCTGAATTCCTCCATAAGCAGAAGCATTCCATCCATAATTGTGCAACTCTTGGGCAGGACTCCGCAAATCGCTATAATTGCCACGTCCATTGACGTAAATTCTCGTTTTAGGAGAAGCGTTCCAGTTCAAATAAAAGTTCAATCCTGTTTCCCGGCTCTTTCCGATATTACCGTATGTGCTATACAGTGCACCGTAGGGAGCTTTATGCCCACCTTCAAAGATTTCTCCGTCTTTATCAGTAATCAAACGGCTGATTCTTTCAATTCCATTGTTATTGAAAGAATGACGCAAAGAAAGATTGATGTTGAACTTGGACGTAAAACTGCTGTAGACAAGTCGAACGGAATGACTCTTCTCACTCTTCAGGTTCGGATTTCCCTGATTGATAAACATCGGATTCTGATTATCGAAATAAGGATTCAAATTCCAGATACCCGGACGCCAGATACGCATATTATATCCACCACGCAAATTCTGCGTCTTTCCTAGTTTTATTCCCAAGGAAACGGAAGGAACCAGATCACTAAAATTCGAATCAAAGTTCTCGCCCGGACCCACCAGATACTTCACCTCTTGTATGGTTTGCTCATAACGTAATCCCGGTTTGAAAGTAAATCCCTTGTATTTCAGCGTATATCCGGCATAAGCAGAGAGAATATGATTCAAATGACGGTACTCGCTACTACGATTCTCATTATATGCATAGTTTTCACTTGCTCCCTCGGCTTCATAAAACCGATTATCACTGGAGTTACGTCGGAAAATATATTTGGCACCGGTTTCAATTGTATGCAGCTTTCCAATCGGAGTAGTATAGTCCACCTGGAAAGTCTGCTCCATCGTATTTGTCTTTCCGTCCGAATGGAAATTCTTTAATGACAATTCTTTGATGATATCCAGTTTATTCTCATCAGGCTCGATGTCCAGATAAGTATTATATGAATCATTCGTTTGGGGTTGGGAATTGATTTTATAAGAAAACGTAATCATCCGTTCTTTATTTTTTCGGGAAGTACGTTGATAGTCTATATTTCCGTTGATAGAATACCATGACCCTTTTCCATGATTGTCGGTTCTATAACGGTACGCAAAATCCTGTCGATCAGCTCCGTGCATAATCGTATTTCCGCCACTGTTACTTTTGTCACTGCTACCGTACATTCCGAAAGCCACGGTCAGCAACCTCAACGTATCAATCTCGTAACTGGCTTCCAAATTGCCATACTGGAAATTCCCTTTCGACTTGGAGCTACTTTCCGATTCCAGATATTTTTCATTCTCTTTATCCGGTTCGTAGTTTTCGCGATAACTGTCGGAATAGCTGCGCGGGCTATTATTATAATTGTAGTTATAGTTGGCAGAAACAGTCAGTTTACCTTGTTTCACCATTGCGTAAGTGCCGGCACCTACTCCGTTATTATTAGCATTTCCTCTGAAAGTAGCCGTGTATCCTTCAAATCCGGAACCTACTGTGACGATATTCAGAATACCTCCGATACCTTCCGCATCATATTTAGCTCCCGGTGAAGTTATCACCTCAATATATTTGATCGTGTTTGCCGGCATACTTTTCAGTACTTCCTTCGGATTATTGCTCATCATATTATTGGGCTTTCCATTCACATGTATCTTGAAACTGCTGCTGCCGTTCACCTGTACATTGTCTTCTCCATCCACCGTTACCAGAGGCACTTTCCGAAGCATCTCCAATATGCTATTCGATTTTGAGTCCGGGTCATCTTCAATATTATATTCAATCTTATCCACATCTACCTTTACCAACGGTTTTTGTGCGACTACCTCCACTCCTTTCAATACGTTATTGGCTTCTGAAGAAATCATTGTACCCAAGTCAACCTCCTTCGCAGACGGTTTTAGAGTAAATTCCTTTATTATCGGCGCTTTACCAATCGAAGAAATAGTGATGATGTAATTGCCCGCAGCGACATTCAGTTTCTCCTGAAATTTACCATTCGCCCCAGTCACCGCCATCTTGACTGCTTTATCCGGAGCATTTTTCTTTGCTATTTTGATGGTAGCATACGGTTCTCCCTCTTGTGTTAAAGAATCAATAAGTACTCCTTTGACTGTATAAGAAGGAGCTGTGGATTTTTGTGCCCACCCCGCCACGGAGGTAGCGAATACGAATAGAATTAGTAGTAACAGTCTGTGTTTCATGACTAGAAATATATTAGTTTATGTTTATTAGACGCAAGACATTCAAAAATGCTGCAAATTCGAGAGCCAAAAGTAGTTGGTTTATCTACACTTACGAATTTTTCGGAGTTAAGAATATAAAACGAATGGATAAAAAATCTTACTACAGTATATTTCTAGTATTTTTAAACATTTCTGTTTAGGGATATCTTTAAATATATCTATTCATGGGCATCTTTAAATTTTCTATTCAAGAGTACTTTTAGACATTTCCGCTCAACGGTATCGGTTATTCCTTATTTAAAAGAAGATAGAATGGTATTTACCGTCGTATCAACCATATCAGCCGCCTTAAGTGAGCGCAGATTCTTCCAACCCAGCAGGTACTAAAGTTCTCTTCATATTTCGTGAACACTTTCTCACAATCCCGGAGCCGGCTGTTTTGCCTTTTCATAGCTGTTTGTATCTCTTTCATTCGAGCTATTTGCTCTCTTTGATACAAGAGTTCTTTGTCTTGACAGCCAATAATTTCAGCATATAAGTTACAGATATTTGCTTTTTCAATACATAGGTCTTCCAATGTGTCGATATACTCGGCTGTAACTCGATCCTTATTCTGATGCAGGAATCCGATAAGGCTTTCTTCATCAACAGTGGTGATACCTTTCTCATACGACATCGGGAATCTTTTCATATCCGCCCAAAGCCAGATTACTTCTTTGTTGATTCCATACTTGGCCGCCGCTTCTTCTACGCTAATCCATTTTGGCATAATGCTTTTGTTTTAATGTGTTCCACAATAAAAATGGAGTATTATTTTGTTTATGTGGAGCAACGGGCATTCACGTTTTCTGTATTTCGGGCGGACGGGGAATTGTTTAGGTTAGACTTTTAGGGGTAATCATAACCGACCGGACACAAAAAAGACGTGAATGCTGTTGCACCATTATCTCCACTCGAGGTCTTAGCATACCCTATAGAAAGACAATGATAACAACAGACATCCACGCCAATCGTTTATATATAACACATCTCCAACGGATATGTTGATATAAAGCCGTTCGCGTGGAATATCTGTTGAATCATCTCTCCTCTATATGAAATTGCTAAGTTTCGAGTGGGAGAGACAATACATTACATATTCCATTTAGTAATATATACCGCTTTCTACTAATTTCATCACGCTGATGAGCAGAAACCGTATGACAAAGATATACATATTTTTTTAAATGTGGTGGAAATATGGAAATAAATGCTGGAAGTTATGTATATTCAACAAGCCGACTCAATTGTAATTCTTGGAGGATTTGGTTTAGCACAGCCATATCCCTAAAATTAGATTCATTCCTGCACTGATTTGAGCCGAAATATGATCTCACAATATTTCACTAAAGATTTAAAAAGTGAAAATTTGCTGTCATCTGTCACCTATTTGCATTTAAACATCTGATTATAAACGCACTATAATGTGACGGCAACCTGTGACAACACGGTGACAGCATCTTTGTTATCACCGAAGAAAGTTCTAAGTTAGTTTCTCTAACTTGAAACTTTAGTTTCAGCAATGAGAAACTAGAGTTTCAAACGTGCGACACTAGGGTTTCTAGTAAATGAAACTAGGGTTTCAAGGCTTGAAACTGAAGTTTCTAAGGCGGGAAAGCAAATACTTCCTTACGGCTAAGAAATATGAACGATGTAGGTTGTGATTCTTAAGAAAGAGAGAAGGATGAAAGAAATGGTGACAGCAAAAGTGCTATCACTGTGTTGTCACATACTGCTGTCACATTATAATATGTTTATAATTAGGTATTTAAATACAAATAGATGACAGATGACAGCAGATTCTTACTTTTTAATGGTTCTTCTTCAAATTCCGTGCTACTTATTTATGTTCAATTACCTTATTCATGGCTATTCCGGAGTACTTTAAGATGCATATAGTTTGGATAATTTATTTGCTATTTCTAATATGCCGATATCCCTTTATCCATCGGCCTTTCAATGAGCTTTACTAGCACGGAATTTGATTAAGAACCTTTTTAATTCTCTAGAGTGGTGTGAGATTATATTTCAGCTCATTCTCGCACGATTTTGTTCATTTCCATACCGTATTGAAACTAACCATAGTAGGTTCTTCTAGCTTTTAAAGTAAAAGCAGTGAAAGATAATCAAAGCAATAGCCAGAAAGCCAAAAAACAGCTTTCAGGCTATTGCTTTCAGCCGGAAACTGGAGGCTGAAACCGGGATGGCGGCAACTTTGTTTAGTAAGGATTATTGCTCTTTGGAGAAAGAATAAGGCATATCCTCTTCTTTCGTTCCTCTGTTCTTATTCGGTTGATTACCCATATCTACTTTGATAGTGCCACCTTTGAATAAGTCTTCGTGACGGAGATAATTCTTGGTGTAGTCGGTGCCATTGACATTCAGTGAGTTGACATAGAAATTCTTTTTGCTGTTGTTCGGAGCGTCAATCACTAAACTGTTGCCGTTTTCAAAATGAAGCGTGGCTTTCTTGAATAACGGAGCGCCTATGATATACTCGTCCGTTCCCGGGCAAACGGGATAGAAACCTAATGCCGAGAATACATACCAAGCGGAAGTCTGCCCGTTGTCTTCGTCACCGCAATAACCGTCCGGCCCCGGAGTGTACATTCTGTCCATAACCTGACGCAGCCAGTATTGAGCTTTCCAGGGCTGACCGGCATAGTCATACAAGTAAATCATGTGCTGGATAGGCTGGTTACCATGTGCATAGTTTCCCATGTTCATGACAGTCATTTCACGTATTTCGTGAATCACTTGTCCGTAGTAGCTGTCGTCAAAGACAGGCGGTACGGCAAAAACGGAGTCCATCATTGTGATAAATATGTCTTTTCCGCCCATCAGGTCGATAAGTCCTTGAGGGTCGTGGAATACAGACCAAGTGTAGTGCCAGCTATTGCCTTCAGTGAAAGCGTCTCCCCATTTCAACGGAGAGAATGGAGACTGGAATGTACCGTCTTCGTTACGTCCGCGCATCAGTTTGGATTCTTTGTCGAAAAGATTCTTATAGTTCATGGCACGTTTGGCGAAGAGGTTAATCTCTTTCTTCGGACGTTTTAGTTCTTTGGCGAGTTTGTAGATACACCAGTCATTGTATGCATATTCCAACGTGCGGGCAGCGTTCTCATTGATTTTCACGTCGTATGGCACGTAACCCAGTTTATTGTAATATTCATATCCCAAACGTCCTGTTGATGATACTTGTGGATGTACATTCTCCGTTCCGTGAATCAGCCCTTCATACAATGTTTTTATATCGTCCACTTTCACTCCTTTCATGTAAGCATCCACTAAGACAGAAGCAGAATTGTTACCAACCATACAGCCTCTGTGCCCCGGACTTGCCCATTCCGGGAAGAAACCGCTCTCTTTATATGTATTGATCAGACCTTCCTGCATTTCCTTGTTGACTGACGGGTACATTAAGTTCAATAACGGGAATAGGCAACGGAAAGTATCCCAAAAGCCTGTGTCGGTATACATATATCCCGGTAATACTTGCCCATTATAAGGACTGTAATGAACAGGTTGTCCGGTAGCATCCAGTTCGTAGAATTTGCGTGGGAAGAGCAATGAACGATATAAACAAGAATAGAATGTGCGATATTGGTCGAGATTGCCTCCTTCTACTTCTATCTTGCCTAACACTTGGTTCCACGCTTCTTTTCCTTTTTTGGCTAGCTGTTCGATATTATCTTTGCCCAACTCTTTCATATTCAAAGCTGCCTGTTCAAAACTGATGAAAGAAGAAGCAATTCTTGCATGTACTTGTTCGCCCTTATGTGTTTGGAAACCAATAATGGCTCCGGCATGATCTGTTGTCTGTTCGGTAACATTTTCCTGCAGATTGCCATTGGCTACCGTAGCTTTATAAGTGAAAGGCTTGTCGAATTCAATAATAAAGTAATTTTTAAAGTTTTCGGGAACTCCACCGCTGTTGCGGGTCGTGTAACCGATAATCTTGTTTTCTTCCGGAATAACCTTAATATACGATCCCTTATCAAAGGCATCCACTACAACATACGAATGATCGTTTTCCGGAAAAGTGAAACGGAAAAGAACGGCACGCTCGGTTGGAGCCATTTCTGTCACTACATCATGCTCTGCAAGATATACTTTATAATAATAAGGAGTGGCAGTTTCTCCTTTGTGGGCAAACCAACTGGCACGCTTCTCTTCATTGAATTCCGGTTTGCCTACTACAGGCATAATAGAGAATTGTCCGTAATCATTAATCCACGGACTGGGTTGATGTGTTTGTTTAAATCCACGAATCTTATTAGCCGTATAAGTGTATTGCCATCCGTCTCCCATCTTTCCTGTCTGTGGAGTCCAGAAATTCATCCCCCACGGACGGGCAATGGCCGGATAAGTATTACCAGTTGATAACTCGAAACTAGATTGAGAACCCATAAGCGGATTGATATACTGCGTCCAGTCTTTGGCTTTTGCAAAGACGATACAACTTAATGCACATACTAATAGGAGATACTTTTTCATGGTCTTATTTATTATTTATGGCTCAATCGAATCAGAAATCGATTGAGCCAATTTATTTTTCAAGGTTTTGTTTTTTTTATTCAATTTGAACAGCCTGTACCAACTCATTCCTCTTCTTTGGAGGAGAGAGCCGGAGAGAGGACTCCCCATTTCGTAGGATGATCGGTCATCTTGATTTCCATCATTCCTCCATTCGCAATATCCTGATGGTTAAAGAATGGAATGTTTAGAGCCTTACCGTTCAGCGATACACTTTCAATGTATTTATTCTTTTTCCCATTATTCTTTACTACAATACTGAAAGTCTTTCCTTCAGGCAGATTGATAACTGCTTTGTCGAAGGCAGGACGTCCGATGGAATATACCGGCTTGCCGGGACATACCTGATAGAATCCCATAGAGTTGAGTATATACCAGGCAGACATCTGACCGCAGTCCTCATTACCCGAAAGACCGTCTATACTGTTGGTATACTGACTTCGGTAAACGCTATCCACCAACTCTTGAGTTCTCCAAGGATGGTTAACGTAGTTATATAGATGGATCACATGGTGACTTGGTTCGTTTCCATGTGCATATTGCCCGATAAGTCCGCTGATATCTGATGAGGTTGTCTCACCTTCAAGTGATGAATCGGCCGAGAATAAGGAATCGAGTTTTTGGACAAAAGCATCTTCTCCACCCATCAGATTGACTAATCCTTCTACATCATGCGGCACAAACCAAGTCCATTGCCAAGCTGTTCCTTCACAATAATCATCGCTACGGTGAGTAGATGCACGCGGGTTGAATGGAGTACGCCATTCACCTTTTGAATCTAATCCACGCATGAAGCGGATTGATTTGTCGAAATAGAATTCGTAAGCCTTGGCGAAGCGTTCATACTTTGCTTTGGATTCAAAATCACTCATCGCTTCTGCAAAGATAGAGATACACCAGTCATCATACGCATATTCTAACGCTTTGGCCACTGATTCGTTTTCGCGGTCACAAGGGATATATCCGATGGCATTCTTATAATATTTTGCTTTAGGCATGAGATGAGGCAATACCAAATCCGGACATTTGATGCCGGTAGTGTCATATTCGGCGGCACGCAGGCAGGCTTTATAAGCCTCTTTGGCATCAAAATTGCGATACCCTTTCATGTAGGCATCCACGATGACCGGAACAGCATGATAACCAATCATAGTGCCGGTGTAATTGGAAGCCAAGTCCCACATGGGGTATATTCCACCTTCCTGATGCTTCTTAATTAACGAATTGATAAAGTGATTATTCAGTCAGGATCAATGATAGTCATTAGCGGATGTAGAGCACGGAAAGTATCCCATAAAGAAAAGACAGTGTATATCGGATTAAGGGTGTCTCCTTGATGCACTCAAGATCCATTCCTAAATAACGTCCGTCTGCATCAGTGAACAGATTTGGACTGATTCCCGTATTGATAGAGGGCCGTGTAGAAAGATGGCTTTATCTTCTTTATCAGAAGTTGTAATATCAATTTTGGAAAGATATTCATTCCATGCCGTACGTGCGTCTTTACGTACTTTCTCGAAATCCCATCCGGGAATTTCTGATTCAACGTTCTTCCGTGCACCGGCAATATCGACAGCGGACACACCTACTTTAACAAGAACCTGTTCGTCTTTACTGGTGTTGAAATGCAATAATGCTTTGCAGACAGGAAGCCGTTTGCCATTGTCCATGGTGATAGAATCCGTAACGAGCGTATAAGAGAATGGTTTGGAAAATTTAGCGTAGAAGTTGATATATTGGTCGAAAGCCCAATAAGTTGTTTTTCTTATGTCCACAGATTTCCGTATCGCTTATTACTTCTATTTCCATCTCGGAGTTAGTCTGTCGTTGCAGGCTGTAATCCAGGTCGATGATAAACCCGGTTCGGCGTTTTCGGGAAAAGTATAGCGATGGATTGCTCCTCGTTTTGGTGGATGAAATTTCAGCTTTCACCTGGTAAGTATCAAGAAAGACAGAATAATATCCCGGTTCTGCGATTTCATTCTTATGTGAGAAAGAGGAAGCGTATGCTAGGCGTTGGCTTTGGGGATCGGTTGTACGATATTGTTGTTTACCCACAGTTGGCATGAGCAAGACATCTCCATAGTCGCAACAACCTGTACCGCTGACGTGGGTGTGTGAGAAGCCATTGATGGTAGAGTCGGCATAATAATAACCGGAACAAGCATCCCAACCATCGATCCGGGTGTCCGGACTGGGCTGAATCATCCCGTGGGGAACTACCGCTCCGGGGAAGGTATGACCATGTCCACCGGTACCGATGAAAGGGTTGACGTAAGCACTATAGTCTTTTACATTAGTGGGGGCTGTGCAGGAGCTAAGTGTGAATAAACCTCCTAAACATCCTACTATTAGGAATGTTTTTAATTTCATGGTATTAATAGCTTTTAAGTTTTAGCCGGTTCATCTTTTACTTCTTATTTGGGAGAAATGAAGATATTGTTTCCGACAATTTTATAATCAATAGGTATAGAGTTTTGCAATGATTTTAACACTGACTCGATATTCGATTTCCTTTTCAGTACACCGGAGTAAGTTTTACCCGTCTGAATGTCAGGAGATAGAATGATTTTCACATCATAGAAACGCTCCAGCGCTTTGGTGATGGTGAAGATATCTGCTTTTTGGAATGGAATCAGATTATCGTGCCAAACAGCATCCAACTTGGCATCCACTTGTTTCACGGTCAATCGTCCATTATTTTTGTTCAGTTCCGCACGTTGCCCCGGAGTGAGGATAATCTGCCCCTCTTCCTTATTGCCTTTTACTTCAATCTCACCTTCAATAAGTGTCGCCTCCGCTATCCGGCAACGCTTATCGGATTTTAAATTGAACGTAGTTCCCAGTACGCGTACGCGTATTGCATCACTTTGAACGGTGAATGGCTTATGGCGGTTTTTGGTGACCTCAAAATAAGCTTCTCCTTCCAGGTAGACATTGCGTTCCTTTTCGGAGAACTCACGTGGATATTTCAAGGTTGCTGCATTGTTCAGCCAAACCTTGCTGCCATCCGGCAAGACTACTTCCTTAACAATGCCTTCGCTGGCTACTGCAACCATCATTTGTTGATTGTTTCCGCTTTGATAGAACCAATATCCGACTCCACTACCCATGACCAACATCACAGCAATCACTGCGGCATATTTCATCCAGCGATGCATGCTTAGTATTTTGCTCTGTTTACCTTTCTCTTCGTCCAGCTTTTTATAGAGTTGTTTTCCGCACGAAGTATCCGTTGTTCATCAGTGTACTGGTCGAATTTCCCCAAATGATAAATTTCTTCCATACGAAAGAGCTGGCGGGCGTTTTCTTCCGATTCCTTCATCCAAGCATTGACCTCGATAAGCTCTTCTTCAGAACACTGTCCTGCCAGATATCTGTTTATTATTTCTTCACTCAGATTACTCATTTTCTTTTCCTTCATATTAGTAATACAATTCAAAATGCAAAAACACTTATTATAATCGCCATAAAAATAAGAAAAGAATCGTCCAAAGAGGATCAAGTCGGCCACGCAAGTATTTTAAAGCCTTATACATATGGGCTTCCACCGTGCGGAGTGAAACTCCGAGAATATCGGCTATTTCCTTGTTTTTCATATCATGTAGATAGCTAAGTTTGAAAACCTCTTTGCATTTGTCAGGGAGTTCATTAATTGCATCATGAATTTCTTTGCGGAGTTCCTTATCTTCGATCCTCCGAATTACTTCGTTGTTGTCCGGTTGATAGAATTCTGCGCGTCTTTGGTTGATTTCTTCCATGGCAACACAATAACCGTCTTCCACACTGCGGTGTTTCAAGACGTTAAGGGCACGGGTGTAAACGGCACGATAGAGAAAGGCCTGGATTTGGTCGCCTATCTCTATGTGGTCTTTCCGCTTCCATAATTCTACAAATACGTCCTGCACTACATCCTCTGCTGCTTCTTCTCCCACCAGACGGGTAGCATAGAAAATCAGGCTGGGATAGTACCGGCGAAATAGTGCTTTATAGGTTATATCGAAGTTTTCGTTCATTCTCTCAATTGGTTGTTCAGGTTTGGCTTATGGGTTATTTTCTTCGAATATGACTCCAATTGCTTTAGGGGTGTTACTCATTTCGAATTCGACAGTTGCTCCACTCATGATTTGATCGTGAGTAAGATACGTTTTGTCATACGGTTTTCCATCTATTTTGATGGATTGGATATAGATATTTTCTTTGTTCACTTTGGGGGCCATGTACGGTGAAAGTTTTTCCATTCGCCAGATGTAATTGCATTTCCGGGAAATAGGGGAGTACCTATCTCGTATTTTCCACTGACGGGATTGACGGGGTAGAATCCCATCGCACTGAATACATACCATGCTGACATCTGTCCGCAATCTTCGTTGCCACAAAGACCGGCAGGTTCGTTCTTGTAGAGCTCGTTCATCACTTTGGCTACATATTCTTGTGTGCGATTTTCGTGTCCTATAGCATTGAACAGATAAATAACGTGATGGCTTGGCTCATTGCCATGCGCATATTGTCCTATCATGCCCGTGCTGAAGATAGGTAGTTCGTCATCTGCTGCCGGATGATAGGTGAACATACTGTCCAGTTTTTCGGCAAATCGGTTTTTACCTCCTACAAGGTCGATCAGTCCGTTAATGTCATGCTGTACAGACCAAAAGTATTGCCATCCGTTGCTTTCGCAAATGTGTGGTGTATAGTCATCGGCCTTGAAGTCCTTGATAAAGATGCCTTTGTCGTCACGTGGCTGCATGAAAGAAGTAGCGGGGTTATAAACATTCTTGTAGTTTTGAGAACGTTTGTAAAATTCGTCCGCAATGTCTTGTTTGCCCATCTTCTTCGCCATTTCGGCAATGCAAT
>ENA-OQAB01000846-OQAB01000846.1-human-gut-metagenome-genome-assembly--contig:-NODE-846-length-15386-cov-2.852087_pt1 | contig 15386 bp, 16 predicted proteins | sample MGYA00242490_ERZ504517 | MGnify/ENA primary metagenome ERZ504517 (study PRJEB26092, sample SAMD00036298) | human gut metagenome | host: Homo sapiens | study: EMG produced TPA metagenomics assembly of...
GATCTCGGGATAATGCGAAACTACAGCTTTCCCGCTAAATCCCAACAACTCTGACGCCCGCAATTCTATATCTGACAGAGTCAACCTGTGCAGCAGGAATTTAAGCACAAAACCAAAACCTAACCAACCGCACAACTCCCAAGGTTTTTTGCGGCGGGCAAAAATATCTTTGGCTTTTATTACCCCGCCGGAAATAACATCAGCATTCAACAGCATCATATTGCCGCCGGTGAATCTACCTTCAGGTAAGGTAACATAAGTACGTTCGGCACCAGGAAAAGCTTTTACACAATCAGCTTCAGGAATCACAGGATAATAAGCATCTGCTTCCACAGCCTCAGTCTGCTTCAAAAAATCCTGCACGGCCGCAGAGGTCAGCAAAGGTATATCGTCACAAACAAATAAAATTTTACTGTTTGCAGGCAATAATGCAGCTGCAGCTGCAGCTGTTTCAGGCATTGAACTGGATTCCACGGCTACAAGTTCAGCACGCTGCGGCAATACTGCCGCCTCCCATTGACTTCCATCAGCCGCAACTATGATCCTGCCGATCTGTCCGCTTTGATCCAAAGCATCAATAATATACTCTACCATCCGCCGTCCACCTAATGGAGCTAGCGCTCTTATATTAGTTCCAACGGCTTTTTGCAGCCACGGCGTTTTCCCACCGGCCAAAATAACCGCATTATACATACAACTTAACCTCTTTCGGTTTTATTCTTTATTCTTCTTTTCATTATGACTTTCAACCATGTCTTTGAGCAAAGTATGCTCGGCATTTTCCAGATGTATACGTGCAGCATTCTGTGCTCTTTCAACATCGCGGGCAGCAATACTGTCAACGAGAGCGCGATGTTCTTCCATCGTATCCGCCAAACGACCCGGATACATCATCGAACGACCGCGGATAACTGTAATCTGCTCACGCAGGTTATTAATTATATTACGCAGTCTTTCATTACGGCTGGCCTGATATAAAACATCATGGAAAGCAATATCTACTTCAACTATTTTATCCATATTATTTTCTTCAATATGCTGGCCGATTTCTACTAAAAGCCGCTGCAATGTTTCCAATTCATCATCATTAATACGTTCTGCAGCAAGACCTGCTGCCAAAACATCCAGTGAAGTACGAATTTCATAAACCTCATTGATATCTTTAATAGAAATATCTGCTACATAAGTACCGCGCCTGGGGATCATTACAACAAAGCCTTCCAATTCTAACTTACGGATAGCTTCGCGTACAGGAGTGCGGCTGACGCCCATTTCATCGGCCAGTTGGATTTCCATTAAACGCTCACCGGGACTAAAAGTACCATCAATGATAGCCTGACGGATATTTTCACATACCAGTTCACGCAGAGGTTTGTAACTGTCTAGTTTAATCGGTCTAAGGTGCCCACTCATCTTCAGATCCTCTCCTTTTGTACAGTAGTAGTAACAGCAGTTTCCAGATCAAGCTCTGACAACTCTGTCAAAATTCTCTCAGTTATCTCTTTTTCTCCGCCACAGCAAAAACTGTAGGCCCACTGCCTGACATTAAAGCACACGTTGCTCCTGCCGCCAGCATCTTCTGTTTAATCTCGGCAATGACCGGATGCGCAGGTATCGTAACGCTTTCCAAAACATTACCGCAACTCTCAAGCAGCAGTCCTGTCGCACTCTGCTCCAAAGCTTTTATAATACCGTCAATATCAGGTCTTTGATTGACCTTTTGCTGACGGAAATTACCATAAACCCAGCCAGTTGCTACTTCAAGCTTCGGCTTTGCCAATACCAAAAGTAGTTCAGGCGCTTCCGGCAATTCCGTTAATATTTCACCACGCCCCTCTGCCAGAGCTGTTCCACCTGTAATGCAAAAAGGAATATCAGAACCAAGCTCCGCCGCTAACTTTTCCAGCTCTGGCGCCGTCAAATCCAGTTGCCAGAGCCGGCTAAGTCCACGCATCACTGCTGCCGCATCACTACTACCGCCGGCAAGTCCGGCTGCTAAAAAAATTTTTTTGTTCAGTCTGATATGAACGTTCGGGATTTTACCACAGCAACGGGCTAAAAGCTCCGCTGCCTTCCATGCCAGATTATCAGGACCGCCGGCAAGACCACTATGATCTGTTTCAACCACAAGTCCTTCACCTTCTTCAATTTCCACTGCATCGCTCAAACCAACACTCTGCATCACCATTCGTACTTCATGGTAACCATCGGAACGCTTGCCCAGCACATCCAGTCCTAAGTTTATTTTTGCATAAGCTGTTTCATATATTTTTTCCATAATATAGCCTCGATTGTTTTCCTGTATACAATATATTTTATCTTGCTTCGCGTGTAGTCGCAAGATAATTCGAACATTTTTATAAATTTTTTCTGTTTTATTTGTGTTTTCAGTCTTTTTTCAAAAATTTTACTTATTTCTATAACCACAACATTGCTTTTTTTCTAAAAAGTGCTACTATGTATACAATATTCGCAAAATTTGCACAAAGGAGCTTTTTATGCGTCAGCACTTATATCGCTATCTTATGGTCACCTTAGGCTGCGTCCTTATGGGTATTGCCATTAACGCCTTTTATATGCCCAATAAGCTCATCAGCGGTGGCATCGGCGGCGTTTCTGTTATTCTATATTATCTCATTGGTCTGCCAATGGGCATTACCAGTCTGCTTTTAAATATACCTTTATTTGTCGCTGCCTATAAATTCATGGACCGGTCCTATATTGTCAGCGCTCTGTATGGTATGCTTGGTTTTTTCAGTTTCGCTTGATGCCTTCCATTTCTTAGCTGAAAAAGCGCCTTATGTCCATGACCCCATGCTGGCCTGTATTGCAGGCGGCGTTATTTATGGAATCGGTGCAGCAATGATGTACAGAGTAGGCGGCAGCAGCGGCGGCACTGATATCATCGGCGCGATTATTAACAAACATTACAGTATCAGCATTGGTACTACAGGCTTTATGTTCAATATTATTTTAATGTTTATTGGCGTTTTCTACTTTGGTTTAGAGGCAGTGCTTTATACTCTGCTTGCCTTCTTCGTTATGTTTAAAACCTGCAATGCATTTACAGATGGATTTGATTACAAGAAAAACATTATTATCATCAGTGAACATTATGAAGAAATAGGCAACGGCATAATTGAAGTAATTGGACGCGGCGTTACTTACCTTTATGCGGAAGGAGCCTACACACATCAGCAGCGTAAAGTTCTTTTAGTTGTTGCCAAACTTACACAGGTCGCAAAAATCAAACAGATCGTACGCGATATTGATCCTGGCTGCTTTATGATTATTCAAGATGCCAACGACGTTTTCGGTAAAGGGTTCACATCAAAACCATCTGCTCATAAAAAGAACAAAAAAATCTTCTGTACTGTTGACACTTTAAAACAAAAATCATAATCAACTGTTTCAATTTAACTTATTGTAAGTTTCATTCCGTTTTTTACTACAATCGAAAACTTATTGAAGCTTTGTATACCCGCTAATAATTATGCTATTATTGGCGGGTATTTTAAATTTATATACATTTTTGTTTATACAGGGACTTTTATAGTCCCTTTGGGACGTTTCATCGCATTCTTTTCTATCCGCTTGTTAAAGACTTTTGTTTTTATAATTGTTATTTTTTTGTGAAATAATTGCACTTTTATTATTTTATGTTATAATTTATAAATAGGGTAATGCATTTTTTGATTTACAATTTTCAGACAGCTTATTTCACCGAAGCATTAAAATACATTTTCGTCTTAACTAAGGAGGACTTTATCATGACATTCAAAAAATTTTTCAACGCTTTGATTGAGACCCATTTTTATCTGATGCATTAATCAGAGTTTACTGTGCCTTTCTATAATAAAAAGCACGGCATCTTTTATACGGTGCCGTGCTTTTATTTTTATCAGCTGTATGCTAAACTGTTAAATATCTTAGACAAAAAAAGAAGGTTTAGCATGTTACAAAGCGCTTATATATCGATCATCTCCGGTGCCAGCTTATGGGGGCTTATCGCTCTTTTTTTCAAATTTTTAACCGCCTGCGGTTTCTCGCCACTGCAGATAGTTGCTCTGCGGGTATTATTTGCAGCTGTACTGATGACTGCTGTTATTTTTAAAATAGATCCTAAGTTATTAAAAATCCGCTGGCGTGACAGCTGGCTTTTTATCGGAACAGGAATTTTCAGCCTGGTCTTTTTCAACTACTGTTATTTCCGCTCTATCGAAAGCAGTTCAATCTCTATTGCAGTACTGCTTTTATATACAGCACCGGTTTTTGTAATGCTGCTTTCTATATTTTGTTTCGCGAAAAATTTACACGCTGCAAAATGCTGGCACTTTTGTCAACTTTCTGCGGCTGTACTTTTATTACTGGTATCTTCAGCAGCAAAATGACATTGACCTTAGAAGCCTTTGGTTTCGGACTTGCCTCTGGTATCGGTTATGCCCTGTACAGTATTTTTAGTAAACTGGCATTAAGGCGTTACAACACACTTACAATTACCGCTTACACATTTTATTTTGCGGCCATCGCCGCATTACCTATGGCTGAACCATTACAGCTTTTCACCTTACTTGCAGATTTGCGTGCTCTTATCGGTGCCATTGCCATAGCCTTGATCTGTACTGTGGCCCCATATCTGCTTTACACTCGCGGTCTTCAGTATGTAGATGCAGGTCAGGCATCTATTCTTGCTACTTTAGAACCACTGGTCGCAGCCGCTATTGGCATTTTTATTTTTGGAGAATCTCTGACAATTGCTAAAATCCTTGGCATGATCCTAATCCTATCTTCTATTTTTATCTTAAACACAGCTAAAAACAATGTAAAATAATACCATATCAATGTCTAAAAAACAGCCGGTTTTAAAAGCCGGCTGTTTTTTTATAAAGAGCGCGCTGCCACTGCACCAAACCAAGCACAAACAACACCCACGACAACACTGCCAATAATATTCAAACCGGCACCTGCCAGATTACCTTCTGACAGCAGCGTCAGCGATTCATAGCTAAATGAAGAAAATGTTGTCAATCCTCCCAGAAAACCAACGCACAATAATAAACGCCAATAAGGAGTCAACAAACCTTTCTCTGTAATCAGCACCATTAAAAATCCCATTGCCAGGCAGCCTGCCGCATTGACAATAAAAGTAGCCCAAGGCCAGTGGCAATGCCAGCGTATAAAAATATAATTTGTAACCAAATAACGGCTTACGGCACCAATACTGCCGCCGAGCGCCACTGCTAATAACTCCTGCATCTTTCCTCCACCTTTACAAAAAAATAAAAAGCCGATACTTCGCCTACACGGCAGAAGTCATCAGCTTATCAACTCTCTAAGCGGTTCAAACGACTAAAGTCATTTAGGGAGTACCCCATTTCCCTTTTTATTACCTTACCAGTTTTGGCATGCTCTGTCAATTCAGGTTGCCAAAAATTCACACTTAAGTTAATATTTAATCAGTAAAGGAGTGTGCTTATGTTACTTATAAGTGCTTGTTTATTAGGAGCGAAAGTAAAATACAACGGCAGCAGCAATTACTGCACACTGCTTGCCAAATATAAAGATTGTGGTCTTTTTATACCGATCTGTCCAGAATGCCTGGGACAGCTTACTATACCACGTCTACCAGCAGAAATTACAGACGGTGATGGCAGCGACGTTCTTAACGGCACTGCTAAAGTATACGACAATGCTGGCTATAATGTTACAGAAAATTTTATCAAAGGTGCTGAAGCTGCTCTGGAAGTCGCCCGCAGAAAACAAATAAAATTTGCGGTTCTCAAAGCGCGCAGCCCTTCCTGTGGTACAGGGAAAATTTATAACGGAAATTTTAACGGTACACTTATGAACGGTGATGGCGTAACCAGTGCTTTATTGAAACAAAACGGTATTACCGTTTATACCGAACTTGATTTAACTGAAGAACTGCTTAACGAACTATTGGTTAGATAATAATTATAACAAGAGATATATTTATAGTTTTATATAGATAAAACAGAAAAGCGCTCTTAAGAGCGCTTTTCTGTTTTTAAAAAGGAGAAATTTATGTACAATTCTTCCTCAGTCGTCCCAATTAACCGGGGAAGAAAGGCCAAACCATCGGAATAACGATAATGGAAACGATGAAGCATAGGATAACTAAAGGCACGCCGACTTTTACATAGTCCATAAACTTGTAACCGCCAGGTCCCAGCACCAACGTACAGGGAGGAGTGCCTACCGGAGTTGCGAATGCACAGGATGCTGCTACGCCGATCGCCATCAGTACTGCTTTCGGAGACGCGCCGAGCTGCTGGGAAATCGCTACGCCTACCGGCGCCAGCAATGCTGCTGCTGCCGTATTAGACATGAACTGCGTCAAAGTACAGGAGATAATAAACAGTACTGAAGTCATAATGATCGGGGTAGGAGAACCACCCATTAGGCTTACTGCCCACTCGGCGATCAATTTACCGGCACCGGTCTTATCCATTGCAGTGGACACAGGCATCATACCTGCAAACAGGAAGATGGTTACCCAGTCGATAGAAGCATAAGCCTGTTTTTCAGTCAGACAGCCGGTCAGTACGCAAACCAGCGCACCGATGATAGCTGCCATTTCCAAACTGATGCTCTTAAGGTCAAGCGCCATAACGATGACTACGACTGCCAGAATCAAACCGGAAATGATCTGTTTTTTACTGTCATGTACAGTAGCTTCGATTTCCTGCTCGATTTCCTGATCCGCATCCAGCTCAGCTTTCGGAAGCAAATACTTGCCGATAAACATCATGTAAGCGATCGCTACAACTGTCAGAGGAATACCTATCCAGGCAAATTCGAAAAAGGAGAACGGCTCATAACCAAAAGAAGTCAGAGCACCGGAAACGATAATGTTAGGCGGTGTACCTACTAAGGTAATGATACCGCCAACGCCTGCGGCGTAAGCCAAAGGCATCAACTGACGGGAAGCCGGGATCTTAGCTGCGGCGCAGATGCCAAGAACAACTGGCATCAGACAGGCTGCCGTACCTGTGTTAGACAGAACGGAAGATAAACCTGCGCCGACAATCATGATACCAAACATCAAACTGTTTTCGCTGGTACCGGAGAATCTAACGATAGAAATACCGATTTTCTGTGCCAGACCAGTATGGAACATGGCAGCACCAACAACGAACATACCTGCGAAAAGTACTACTGTTGAATTAGAAAGGCCCGAAAAAACCTGTTTGGCCGGGATAAAACCCAAAAGGCCGCAGGCGATAGCGCCACTCATAGCAGTGATGGCCAAAGGAATAAGTTCAGTAATAAATAATAAAGCCACTATTGCCAGAACGATTAGACATTTTACTGCCGGTGTCATAAGACTCACCTCAATTCTCAAAATAGACTACATAAAATTTCTCCTTCGCTTTTGAAAGCTATTGCTTTCTTAACCTTTATTGTAAAGATTTTTTTTAACTTATGCCGAAGTTAATTGTTAACAAATCCGTTACAATATTGCTGATAATATTTGAATTAAATTAAACAAATGTTCAACTTTTTGTTGCTGAGGCAACATATGTTCGTAGATTGGCTACTGAAGCCATTCTCCAGCCTCATATATTCCACTTTATTTTAAAGTATATAAAACATTTTTACGTTGTATTTTAATTACCCTGCTATTTTTATTTAAAAATTCGCTTGCATTTATTAATAAAATAAAAACGCCAATATCCGTAAAAGGATATTGGCATTTTTGTATAATTATTTTTTTAAAGCATGCAAATATTCAGCACATTCAACAGCCGCATTACGACCTTCTGCAAAAGCCCATTCCACAACACCTTGCCCACGCCGAGCATCGCCTGCTGCAAATACACCGGCACGTGAAGTATCAAAATAGCCGCTTCCTTTAGCGATCGTGCCAACAGGAGTTTTATTAAAAGCAAAAGTACTGAACACAGCAGGCTCCGGTCCTGTAAAACCAGTAGCAAGCAGCAAAAGCTGCGCCGGGATTTCTGACTCCGAGCCTTCGATCAACTGTGGTTTAGGCAAGCTGCCCGAAGCGGAGCTTATCCATTCTACCTTAGCGATGCGAACCCCTTTTACAAAGCCATTATCATCATATAAAACATCCTGAAGCATAGTGCCGTATGATAATGTAGGATCACTGCTGACCAACTCACAGAAACCGTCCTGCGTTTTTCCGGTCATCTCACATTCCCTCAGCTCCAGCTGAAGGATACTACGGGCCCCTTGGGCAAAAGCCACTGCAGCGCAGTCGATACCAGTATCTCCTCCGCCTATAATCACTACATCCTTACCTGCCGTATCAGCGGGAACAGATGTGTTTTGCTCCAACATTTCCTTCGTTACATAAGTCAGAAAATCTTTAGCATAGTAAACACCTTTAGCATCATCGCGGATCATTTTCAAACGTCGCGGTGAAGTACTGCCAACACAAACAATAATCGCAGCAAATTCCTTTTGCAGATCGGCAAAAGTTACCTGCTTGCCTATTTCTGTCTGCAGACGAAATTCCACTCCTGCATCCTGCAGCGCTTCTATCTTCTGCATGACGATATTTTTAGGAAGCTTAATATTAGGTACGCCATACATCAGAAGCCCGCCCGGACGATCGTCACGCTCAAAAACCGTCACTTTAAAACCTAACCGAGTCAATTCGTCAGCACTGCCTAAAACCAGCAGGGACCCTGAACCAACGACGGCAATTTTTCACCTCGTCATCTCACGCGCCACAGAACGGGAAATAGGTTTAATCGTAAACGCTTTCTTTACAAGAAAATCTTCAAGCTCTCTATCTTCACCCCATAGCTTTAAACGAGGCGGTAAATCTGGCAGTGTCAAAAAAGTCTCTCTGTCAAATACTGCTTGCTTCCTCAGCATCAGCTTCACCTTCTTTTACAACCGTCGCAGAAGTTTCAATAACATCAGCTTCACTATTCAGCAAACGCATAAACTCCTCGCCGGTAATCGTTTCACGTTCCAGCAGAAAGGCTGCCAGCTCGTGTAATTTTTCTTTATTTTCTTCCAGAATCTCACGCGCTTTCTGATGAGCTTCTTTGATAATTTCCAAAACTTTGGCATCAATTTTACTGGCTGTTTCGTCAGAACAGTTCAACGAAGGATCTCCGCCAAGATAAATATTAGTCATTGTTTCGGTAGCCATCATATCGAATTCTTCCGTCATACCCAGGCGGGTAACCATAGCACGCGCCAGCTTGGTAGCCTGCTCAATATCATTGGAAGCACCGGACGTAATAGAACTGAAAATAACTTCTTCTGCAGAACGTCCACCAGTAATAGTAACGATCTTATTGAAAAGTTCTTCTTTACTCATCAATACATTATCAGTTTCAGAAACCTGCATAGTATAACCCAGGGCTCCAGATGTACGAGGGATAATCGTAATTTTATGGACAGGAGCTGATTTTTTCTGCAAAGCAGCTACCAGTGCATGTCCAATTTCGTGATAAGCAACTATTTTCTTTTCTTCCGGCGGAATTACAGCGCCTTTACGCTGATAACCGGCAATAACTACTTCAACAGATTCCTCTAGATCGCTTTGGCTTACACAGGTACGGTTCATTTTGACAGCACGCAGGGCAGCCTCATTGACAATATTCGCTAATTCAGCACCAGAAGCACCCGCAGTAGCTCTTGCTACCGTCAAATAATCAATATCATCGCAGGTTTTAATTGCCTTCGCATGCACTTTCAGAATTGCTTCACGTCCCTGTAAATCAGGCAGCTCAACAGGTATACGTCGGTCAAAACGACCTGGACGCAGAAGCGCTTTATCCAATGATTCCGGACGGTTAGTTGCAGCTAGGATCACAACACCTTTACTGCCATCAAAGCCATCCATCTCTGAAAGCAGCTGATTCAAAGTCTGCTCACGTTCATCATTGCCGCCAAATTGTCCGCTGTCACGACGCTTGCCAATAGCATCTATCTCATCAATAAATACGATACAAGGAGCTTTTTCCTGAGCCTGCTTGAACAGATCACGGACACGCGCCGCACCCATACCAACAAACATCTCAATAAATTCACTGCCGGAAATACTGAAAAACGGCACTTTAGCCTCACCTGCTACAGCTTTAGCCAGCAGAGTTTTACCTGTACCAGGAGGACCAACCAGCAAGGCACCTTTTGGCATATTGGCTCCGATAGCCTGATATTTCGCAGGATTATGTAAAAAATCCACTAATTCCATCAATGCTTCTTTAGCCTCATCCTGCCCGGCTACATCGGCAAAACTTTTACCAGTCTGTGCTTCTACATACACCTTGGCATTACTCTTGCCAAAACTCATGGCATTGCCACCACCCAGCTTGCTGCCCATATAACGCATAAAAAGCTGGCCCAATGCGAAGAATATCATGATCGGTAAGACCCAGTTCATAAAGAAATTGACAAGCGGTGAATTTTCCTTTGGAATAACCTGCGAAAATTCTACTTTGCTCTTCATTAAGCGGTTAACCAAATCGGGGTCTTCTACCCTGCCTGTTACATAAATTACTTTGTTATCACTGTCTTTCGCAAGAACAGCTATCTTATTATTAGTGATCTCTACTTTTGCAACCTTACCATCGTCTACCATCTGTAAAAAGTTACCATAGGAAATCTCTTTGACCTGCGGGCTGAAAAACGTTGGTACGATAACCGTATTGATCAGTAAAATTATTGCCAAAGCCAAAATATAATAGTAATAAAGCGGCTTTTTAGGGGGAGCTTTTTTCTCTGGCATATCCGAACCTCCAAATATGTACATATATTGTACTTACATTATTATTCTATATTAAATGATAACCGTTCTTCGATAATTAAACAAGCAAAAAATCTGTGAAAGTCGGCAATAATACTTTCTTTTTCATTAAATAAAGTATCGAAATAATTTCTAAAAATCCTAACCACTGTTCTGCCCTGATTTTCCTGTCAGGAAACAGTCCCGCAAATTTTATTCATATACCGAAAAATTTTTACACTAAAAAACCACAACTTAGCCGGTATTTCAAAAAATGTATACAAAATGCAGTGCAAGAATTAATGTATACTTACACATCTTTATTAAGACGTAAGCAGGAAGCCACTTTCCAAGCATTACGTCACTAGCGTGTCACTATAAAAGCCACTATTTCTGAGAGGGTGCTAAAGTCTAAGAACATTGTGACCGACACCATTTTTCAAATTCTTTCTTGTCTATAAGCCACCTGCGACCAAACTTAAAACCCTTAATGATACCTGAGCGTACCAAAAGGTAAATCTTGTCCCGCTTGACACACCTTAGTGTCTGTGCGGCTTCATCGACAGTAAGATATTCTACGTCTACCATTCCTTTTACTCCTTCAATTTATTTCTTACTACCAATACCATTTATGTTGAACTTCGACACCGTTGGGTCTCATATTATCTGAGGGGTCTAAGTGTACCTCAAAGACTACTGCTTTATCCATTTTATAATTACGTTGGATAGAGACAGGAACGTATAGGTCGTCTTTATGGTAACCTATACCTACTCCAAGTTCCCATTTAGGTGTCATTTGTTTTACTAAAGGTGTCACGTCGATTTCCGTTGTTACCTTAGCTGTTGACTCATCTATATGAGTTGTTACAGGGGCAGTCACCATCTGACCATTTACTTTAGCGACATATTTCGTTTCGACAATCAGGTCAGGGTCACTTTTAGTTTCCTTAGGGGTAACCTCCAAGGTGGTCTTAGAGGTTGCCACATAGGGAGCCGTGGTTGTCTCTGTGGGGACTACTGGTGTCTCGTAGTACCGTCTGACCGAGAGTGCAATACCCGCTACGGTTAAGACAATCAACGACAGAATAATGATTTGTCTCTTGGTCATTAGCCCATACCTCCGGCTGTCAATATGACATTCAGGAGTGTTTGGGTGACTTTTAGGATGTCTACGAGGGACTTAAGGTCACCTTTATGTAGGGCATAAGAAAAAGCTACAACAATAAGAGCAAAGCTTAGTTTGATGTAGGTCTGATTTTTTAGATATAAAATTTTTAATTTATTGATGATGCTTCACTCCTTTTATAAATCAACTAATAGTCAGAGGGAAAGTTACCAAGGAGGTGAGATAACCTTTACCCTTTGACTATTAGTCTTTATCTTTATTGGTTTATCTATTAACAATTAACTTTAGTTCTAAGCTATCAGGGACTTAGAGGAACCTTTAAAGGAGTCTTTAAGTATTCTTTAAGTTTCTCCTAAAGTTATCTTAAAGGAGACCTTACCTTCACTCTTATATAACTTTTGGCACCTTTAGTCTCTATATGTGACACTTAGAATTTTGTATTTATGTGTGACACTTAGATATCGGCATTACGAGTTAGCCTTATGCACCCCTCAATGTTGCCGATAATAGAAGTTGTCGAGCACATTACATTTGTCGATTACCCTACCTGTTGTCTGTTTACGAATACTTTTGATTTTATTAGGGTCTTCTTCCACATACAGAACACCATAGTCAGGTCTAACCATCTTTCAAGAAGTTCGTCGTTTAACTGCTCAATACCCTGCTTGTTCACTCATAGACACCATATCTCTAAAGTATTCAACGCCACCAGCTACTGCGTCAATCCTATCATCGTGAGCTAATGCTCCACGATCACGTGAAAGGCGGGTCATTTGATAAAACAAAGAATACTGACTGTTTTTCTCATACACCTTATAATCATCTTCGATTACCTGTTTATCGACAATCAATTTATGTCGCATCATAACAGGCTCTAATGTGTCAATAATACGAGCTTCTTTTTGAGCGGAAGCCGCCTTTGCGTCATCTACAACACAACCGGGATAAATCTCTAAAACTACTGGTCTTAGTAATTGAGCAAACATACCATTGCCAAAGTTAGGCTCAACAATAATGGATTGCAGATTATAATACTTAGCTTTAGTCGCTAAAGCCCTAAGAACACTATCGGCGTAACCTTCTTTAAAACCTCCAATTTCTAACCTTTCTTCTAATCGCTGTTTGATAACATTACGTTTAGCCGCCTGTTTTCCGTATTTTGTCAGAAACTCTATAGCTTTTTCGTCATTATCAAACATAGACACGAAATGCGCTCTTTTATCATCGTCAATAAAACGCCAAAATTCGTCGTCTATTGTTTTCCATTTATCAGGCAGAATAGGTTTTCCTTCACCAAAAATTTTGTGACAATTCTTCAGTAAATCAATTTGTACATAGGGTTTAAGTCTTTGACACGTACTTTTTGACCAGTAGTGTCATCGAAGTATAAAACAGTTTCCCCATAAGCAGTTATTTGTGAAGGACTACCATTTAGTGCTAAAGATTTCAGTATACCTTCAGAAAGCTTCAGACGGACATTAAGGCTAACACCTGTCAACATTTCGTCTTCTTGAAGTTTCTGTAAGTCACGTGCTACATCTGCGTCTGCCCTACCATAAGAATTTGTTATAATGTCGTCTGCTTTAGAACTCAACGCCGCATTACGTTTTTCTTCTAAGTCATTTTGACGACGCTTACGATACTTGGCATCCTGCTCTAATAAATCAATAGGACGACTACTAAAAAACCCTTTATTAAAGGCGGTACTATTCGTAAAAGTAATACCGTCTTCTTTTAGACGACTATTCATGTAGTCCTCAAAGGTCTTAGCATTTTCCTGTGAGTCCTTTGCTAACGGTTGATTAGGAGCTACGCTTTGGTCATATTCATTCTTATACAATGTATTCAAATGTTGACCACGCAGTTCATCAATACGAGCGGCGGCATATGGATTGTCAGCAAGATCAAACTTTTCTGACCTTGCTAATATGTCCAAAGTGCTTAACTTCTGTTTATCTTCTTCTGAAGTAAGGGCAAAAATGCGGTCAGCTTCAGCATTACCAAGTTTTTCTCTCCGGGCATCTTTAGCAACTTGGGCTTCTAAAATAGCACCGCCAAGTAACCCCAAAGAGTTTGCTAAATTCATAGCCCCTGAAGTGTCCCTTAAACCAAGACCAGCACCCACAGACACACCTTGCAACCCTTTTTCCATAGACACCTTCCGGTTGTTTGGCAAATTGTCGCTGAGTTCCTATCGCATTACCGATTAAATTAGCTATAGTTTAGATCTCCTTTCATCTTTTTACTTTTGCGCCACTATCCACCAATCCCACTCGAGACCTTTTGAAAGAACTTCATTCTTTCTATTTAAGGCACCTGTAGTATTACCAACGACCGTAGCGGCGGCTCCTAGGATATTACTGAGTGCAGACGGCATCTTAGGAGCTGATTTATTAAGGTTATCAATGTAACTTTTTGTGCTCCTTAAGGTCGCTTCTTTGTTTAAATCAATTTCATTTGATTTACGACTGTAGTTATCTTTAGCCGACCCTACAGCCCTTGCTGTATCACCTTCAACATTACGAACGAGCAGATTAGCTGTTCTGCCGCTCATATTTTCGTTTACAGCCGCTTTGACACCACTATTCAACTGCAAGGCGTTTTGACGTATCTTCATAATGTCAGCTACAGTTTGGTCAAAAGCATCTGTACGCTCTGCTTCGTAGTTTTGAAAAGCAAAGTTCATTTCTGTAACAGCGGCTTTTGCTTGGGCATCTAATTGAGCCTGATAAGCCTTTGCCTGCTCATGTTGACCAAAAGACTACCGCCTATCTGTAGTGTTGATGCTAAAGCAGTTCCAAAATCACACATTGTCGCTCTCCTTCCTGCCTTCAAACATAAAGGCTATATGTGTTTCCGTTTCTGTCTCTTTTATGAATTTCGCTCCCATCCATTCAAGCCATTTCACATGAAGCTTATTCTTTTTATAGACAGCATTATAGAGATAGGGAACACCTTTTAGGACTTCTTTAAGAAGTGCTTTAGTGTATCTGAGAAACTTTATTTTATTATTCTCTACTCGTGTAGTACAAAGCATCCACACAATATTATCTTCGCAACCACCCAAAGCATACACTTCGTTAGTTTCATTATCAACAAGGCAAAGACAACCACTTTTAAGCAACGAACTTATAGGGAGGTCTTTAAAAGGTTTTCCTTCTCCGACCTCCACTTCCTCTAAGTCTTCCGGGCGTATATGCGCCATAAAATCCATTAAGTACCCTATCGTGAGTATCTTTATCGTCATCAATACTGGCGAGTTCTCCTATAGTAATCTCCAATCCAACCTGCGCCTACAAAAGCTAATGGATTAGGTTCTTCACTCTCTATATAAATCCGGCAATTAGTATTCAAGCTATGTATAGGCACTTTAAATTGTCCGGTATGAAAAGGTAATTTATTTAGAATATTAGAAGTTGAATATTAACTATGAAAAATATAAGGAAATTCTTGTTTTCCAATAATACACGATGAATCTAGTAAAATAAACTTTATTCCTACCACTACCTAGTTTACGTGCTGAGG
>ENA-OQAB01000847-OQAB01000847.1-human-gut-metagenome-genome-assembly--contig:-NODE-847-length-15370-cov-3.663583_pt1 | contig 15370 bp, 17 predicted proteins | sample MGYA00242490_ERZ504517 | MGnify/ENA primary metagenome ERZ504517 (study PRJEB26092, sample SAMD00036298) | human gut metagenome | host: Homo sapiens | study: EMG produced TPA metagenomics assembly of...
TTATCAAAGGAGTCCGAAAGCTTTGCGATGAGAACAAAATTTTGATGGTTTTGGATGAGATTCAATGTGGTATGGGCAGAAGCGGAAATATGTTTGCGTATCAGCTGTACGACGTTGCTCCCGACATTGTGGTTTCGGCAAAGGCTTTGGGATGCGGAATTCCGGTAGGTGCAATTGGAACCAGAGGGGCAGCAACCGGTGTATTGTGTGCAGGAGATCATGGCACAACTTACGGCTCCAATCCTCTGGCCGCTGCAGCCGTTACTGCTGTATTCCAGCTTTATCAACAGTATAACATATTGGCGAATGTCAGGGCTATGACGACCTATTTAGATAAGGCATTGTCCGAATTGGCCGCTCAAAAAGTTGTGATCAAAGAGGTGCGCGGACTGGGGCTTATGAAAGGAATTGAACTGTCTGTACCTGCCGCATACTATATAAATGCTTTACAAGAAGCGGGAATTATCGTAATTCCTTCAGGTTCACATGTGATTCGCCTATTGCCTCCTTTGATTTTAGAGAAAGAGCATATTGATGCGTTACTGTATGTGCTTAAGAAAATATTATAACTAGAGTACATGCAAGGCAGATAACCTACTATCAGGCGATGATTGAAAAGAGAGAAGGTTGGATATTGGCCGGTGTTTACGCTGATGAAGGCACAAGCGGCACGGTAAAGAAAAAGCGAGACGGTTTTTTGCGATTGTTACAGGACTGCGAAGCCGGTAAAATAGATATGCTCCTTACCAAATCCATCAGTCGTTTCGCGAGAAACACCGTGGATCTTTCATACAACGATACGGGTTTGAAAAGCAAAAATATTGCGGTGTATTTTGAAAAAGAAAATATCAATACGCTGGAAAGCACCGGTGAAATTCTTATCACGATACTGAGCAGTCAGGCGCAGGAGGAAAGTCGGAATATCAGCGAAAATATTCGCTGGAGTTTGAGAAGCAAGTATGAAAAAGGCGAACCCACTATTAACTACAACCACTTTATGGGATATACAAAAGGTCCGGACGGAAAACTGCAGCCTGTTCCGGAGGAAGCGGCGGTTGTTCAAGAAATTTTCCGACTGTACCTAATCGGCTGCAGTGGTGTTCAAATTAAAAAATATCTGGAACAACATCAAAGAAGAACCGTAATGGGTAAAACCGTATGGCAACCAACCGTTATCGATAAAATGATTTCCAATGAGAAATACATTGGTGCCGCATTGATGCAAAAAACCTACACAACAGATTTTTTGACAAAGCAAAGGGTAAGAAATAATGGGACACTTCCCAAATACTTTGTGGAGGACAATCATCCGGCGATTATTTCAAAAGAAGTATTCTACGGGGTCCAAGAACAAAGATTGTGGCGCAGTTATGTTAAGAGACAATTGAAAGGAAAAGTCACTCAATATGCACTCACAGGAAAACTGTTATGCTATGATTGCGGGAGTACCTATATGCGGGTAACAAGAAGAGTTGCCGGGAACAGAGATATTGTATGGAAATGTGGCAGCTATATAAAAAATGCCGGTCGAGTGTGTCGAACAGGATACACGATTTCAGAGAAGGCGCTGCATACGGAAGTATGGAACGCATACGCTGTCATGAAGCAAGCTCTCCCCGTTCCTGACCATCCGGACATAAAAGAGCAAAGAAGCATTGCACAACAGATGCTGAATCATAAAAAGGCAATCGAAAAGGCACTCCATGAAAATGTGCAGGGATTTTGGGCAAAGGAGAATTTGATGGAATATTACGCAAGAGAAATGAATGCGTACTATGAATTGGCGGAAAAGCTATGTCAATTACTTTTGAAAAATAATACAGATAAGTGGATTGCTTCTCGATTCAGGCCAATCAAACGATATTCAAAATATAAGAAATACGAAGATGAACTGGTAAGCCTGTATGTAGATCGCATTTGGGCAATCACATCAAATGAAATTGTGGTATTATTTAAGAACGGAAGTATGGTAAGACGGATGTGGTATTACTAAGACTAAAATTCTTGCAGATTTATCTTCAAGAGTTTTATTGTTAGCAATACGTCATTGTAGAGCTGGCTGACACAGTGTAGAGTATTACAGAGAACTTTGTTTTGAAAAGGCGAATTAAAGAACTGGCAGGACAAAACAGCTTCCCGCCAAGAGGAAAATCTGCTTTTCGGTTACTGGGTTCAGAAACTCCACACATGTGGAGACGTGCGTTTTATTGTCCAAGCTAAAGTCAACACCGCATATTGAGGTTGAAATCAATCTTGATGAAATGGATTTATCAAGGGCAGAGAGTAAGGCTACCTATGAAGAGATTAAAGAGTATGTATTGAAAAATTACGGAATGAATGTAACAAACCTATACATAGCACAGGTAAAAAGAAAATATGGAATTATTGAAAGAATCAATTATAATCTGGGGGAAGGAAAAACAAGAGTGCCACAAGTTACCGCAGAAAAGGAAGAAGCTATAGAAGATGCACTAAGGCATTTTCAAATGATTTCATAAATTCTAAATTTTGAGCCTTGCCATAAAAAAATGAGATACTCTGTATTTTTTACAGGGTATCTCATTTTTTAGGGCTATCGTTAAAAATACTGATTTCTACGGAAGATTCGTATTTTAAGATTTAAGTGAAAAATCGATATTAACCGATAGCCCCCTTTTTCCATTATAGATTATTTAATTTTCCTCATCTGATTCTTTTTTAGTTTCCGGCAGTTCTACAACAGCCTCTGCGATTTTATGCTTGGCAACGGATTTTACATGGATGATCATGCCGTTGCTTTCACAGGTAAACTGGCTGCCGTCCTCCGGAATACTGTCAATAATACTGTAGATAAAACCATTAAAGGTGTCATAGTCGCCCTCTGGAAGAGTAAGGTGAAGGGTATCAGCCACATCATCCATTTCCACATCGCCCCGGACCAGCCATGAATTTGGAGAAATCTGCTGTATTTTTTCCGGATTCTCCTCGTTTTCTTCATAAATATCGCCTACCAGCTCTTCAATCAGGTCGTGGAGAGTAGCGATACCGGACATTTCGCCATATTCATCAAGAAGAACTGCAAAGTAATTCCGGGACTGCTTCATGTGATCAAAAAGCTTTGCTGCTTTCATGCTTTCCGGAATGAAATAAGCAGGCTTTACGGCTTTTGTCAGAATGTTTTCTCTGGTGCGTTCATCCAGACAGAAATAGGCTTTGGTATCCAGGATACCGATGATATTTTCTTTGGTTTCCTGACAGACCGGATAGTAGCTGTGGCGATTCTGATAAATGATATTTTTCCATTCATCAAGAGAATCCTCTGTGTCCAGGACAATTACATCCGTACGGTGTGTGCAGACCTGTTCCGCAGTAATATCATGAAAATCAAAAATATTCTGGATAAATTCGTTTTCCTGTGTATCAATGACACCCTGGGCATTTCCCTCCATAAGCATCATCTGGATTTCTTCCTTTGTTACCTGTTCGTCATCTTCGGCAGGATTGATGCCCATAAGCTTCAGGATCAGGTTGGTAGATCCTGTCAGCAGAGACACCAGAGGCGAAAAGACCTTGGAGACTCCATAAAGGGTAGGGGCAAGTCCAAGGGAAAGAGCCTCGGAGTTTTTCATGGCAATCCGTTTCGGTACCAGTTCGCCGAATACAATGCTGATATAGGAAAGAACAATGGTAATGATAATAACCGCAATAGAGTTCAGGGTTGCTCTGGGAACCGGAACACCCACAGAGATCAGGGCATCTACGATCACACCTGCAAAGTTGTCAGATGCAAACGCACTGTTGAGAAATCCGGACAGAGTTATGGCAACCTGAATGGTGGCAAGAAACCGGGCCGGCTGTTCTGTAAGGAGAGAAAGCTTTTTTGCCCGTTTGTTGCCGTCATCTACCAGATGCCTGAGTTTGGCTTCATTCATGGAGATAACGGCGATTTCCGCGCTGGCGAAAACTGCATTCAAAAATGTAAAAACAATAATGAGTATAACAGATCCTATCATGATTAAATTTTAATTCCCTTCTGTAAGTTAATAAGTAAATCTGCCTGCAGGCAGTATAAAATGACAAAAAGGCATAGCCTGTAAGCATGCTCACAAGCTATACCTCTATATATACATAATGACAATGCGGGAATCCGTAATATTTGTAGTATGATTTTCATCGGAATTGTCTTCCACGCAAAATTCACATCCTTTCTGTTTATTAATGAGAAAGATAGCATATTTCAGGTAAACTGTCAAGAAATAAGTTGCTGTCTGCGCTGCCTTTTGCCTGCGGAAACAACATGTCTGAGGAATATAAAAAACTATTTAATTTGGAAGGGAAATATGCTATAGTTATTTCTGTAATACTGCACCGGGGTGAAGCCGGAGTTATTCGGGAAACGAAGATAACAGGGAGAATGCCGGAAGTAGGTGCGTGGCACTAGCCGGGCGGCTTTCCTGTTTTTATTTTGCAGCAAAATCAGGCACTGTTTATTCAGAAACAGGCTTTTTAAAAGACGGGATTTACAGAAACTGACAGGGATAAAGCGGGAGTTAAGGTGAGATAAAAATGGAAGCAAGAGAGGTACTGACAAAATTTAAACAAAATGAGATTACGCTGGAGGAGGCAGAGCATTATTTTCGAAAGCAGCCTTTTGAGGAAATGGATTATGCGAAGCTGGATTCTCACAGAGAGATTCGAAGCGGATTTCCGGAGGTGATTTTCTGCAGCGGAAAGGCAGACGTTCATTTTACGCAAATATTTAAAAAACTGTATGAGGAAAACGGTGAGGTTTTTGGAACAAGAGCGTCCAGGCATCAGTATGAACTGGTAAAGGGAACTGTTTCCTCAGACGGAATATGATGAAATCTCACATATCATCAAGATAGAAAAAGAAAAAAATGGAACACGTGGGAAAGATTGCAGTATGTACTGCCGGAACCGCTGATATTCCGGTGGCTGAAGAAGCTGCCCAGACTGCAGAATATTTTGGCTCAGAAGTAGAAAGGATCTATGATGTAGGAGTCAGCGGGATCCACAGACTTTTTTCCAGACTTGATGTGATCCAGGAGGCAAACTGTGTGATTGCTGTTGCCGGTATGGAAGGCGCCCTTGCCAGCGTGCTGGGAGGACTGGTAGATAAACCGGTGATCGCAGTTCCTACTTCTGTAGGCTACGGAGCAAGTATGCATGGACTTTCAGCCCTTCTGACAATGATCAATTCCTGCGCCAATGGAATTGCAGTGGTCAATATTGATAATGGCTATGGGGCTGGCTATATAGCAACGCAGATCAACAGACTTGGTATCAGAGAAAAATAAAGGAGAGATTTATGGGAAGGACATTATATCTGGAATGTTATTCCGGAATCAGCGGGGATATGACGGTTGCAGCGCTTCTTGACCTGGGAGCAGATCAGAAGGTGCTGGAAAAAGCGCTTTCCAGTATCCGGGCTGACGGATTTCGTACAGAGATCACCCGGGTGAAAAAGTCCGGGCTGGATGCCTGTGATTTTTCTGTGATATTGGATAAAAACCATGAGAATCATGACCATGATATGGAATATCTTCATGGTCACAGCATAGAGCAGGCTCATCATGTCCATACAGAAGAGCATACACATGTACATGACTGTACAGAGACAGCCAACGGACATTTTTGCACAGAAGAATCTGATTATGGGAAGGAACATGCTCACACAGAAGAACCGGGTCATGAGGAGGAACCTTTTTATACAGAAGAACCGGATCGTGGAATGGAAGATTTGCATACGGAAAAAACAGCCCACGGGCACAGAAGTTTCCATACCGGGGAATCAGGACATGACCATGGGCATATTCATGAACACAGAGGAATGAAAGAAATCCGCGAGATTCTTCTGAATTCAGAGATGACAGACCGGGCAAAGGAGACTGCGCTTCATATTTTTCAGATTCTGGCAAAGGCTGAGGCAAAAGCTCACGGAGTATCAGAGGAACAGGTGCATTTTCATGAGGTAGGAGCAGTGGATTCCATAGTGGATATTGCAGCGGCAGCAGTGTGCCTGGATGATCTGGACATTACGGAAGTGATCGTGCCAAAGCTCTGTGAGGGAACAGGCTTTGTACGCTGTCAGCACGGAACACTTCCGGTGCCGGTGCCTGCAGTTGTGAATATTGTGCAGCAGAACCGGCTTACTTTAAAGATCACGGACATTGAGGGGGAACTGGTAACGCCTACCGGGGCAGCTATTGTGGCAGCCATAAAAACATCAGACTGTCTTCCGGAAAAATTCACAGTGGATAAAACCGGAATCGGGGCAGGCAAACGGAAATATACATGTCCGGGAATTTTAAGGGCAATGCTGATCACTCCGGAAAAGAAAAAAGAGGATCAGGTGCAGAAGGATGTGATCTGGAAACTGGAAACAAATGTGGACGACTGTACCGGAGAGGAACTTGGAAACGTAATGAATCTTCTTTTTGGAGCGGGAGCCAGAGATGTGTATTATATGCCGGCTTATATGAAAAAAAACCGCCCGGCATGGATTCTGTCAGTGATCTGTGCAGAACAGGACATTTTTGCTCTGGAAGAAATTCTTTTCCGACAGACCACTACCATTGGTATTCGGAGAAGCCGGATGGAACGTTCAGTTCTAAAAAGAGAGATTCAAAAGCTTTCCATGCCTGAGGCAGTGGTGACAGTAAAAATCTGCACACTTCCGGACGGAAGCAGAAGATGTTATCCGGAATATGAAAGTGCGGCAGCTTTTGCAGGCAGAAAATCATATAAGGCTACAGAGAAGCATGGGAACGGATCAGGGATTACTGGATAAGAGAAAGGCGAGGCGTCAGATGAAAACAGGACTTGTTTTGGAAGGCGGAGCAATGAGGGGGGATTTATACGGCAGGGGTTCTGGATGTGTTTCTGGAAAATCAGATTCATTTCGACGGAGTGATCGGAGTTTCTGCAGGGGCGCTCCAATGGCTGCTCCTTTGTGTCAGGCCAGAAGGGAAGAAGTATCCGGTATTATAAAAAATACAGGAATGACAAACATTTTATGAGTCTGTGGAGTCTGGTACACACAGGGGAAGTCGTGGGAAAACAGTTCTGTTATCATGAGATTCCGGAGCGTCTGGATCCTTATGATTATGAAGCTTTTTTTAAATCGGATACAGCGTTTTATGCAGTGTGCACCAATCTGGAAACCGGAAAGGCAGAATATATCAGAATTACAGATATGCTGAACCAGGTAGATGTGATGAGGGCTTCGGCATCCATGCCCTATGTATCACGGATTGTTGACTGGGAAGGCAGAAAGCTTCTGGACGGGGGCTGTACAGATAGTATTCCGGTCAGCCAGTTCCAGAGAATGGGGTATAAAAGGAATGTGGTGGTACTTACCAGAGAAGAAGGTTTTGTAAAAGAGCCGGAAATGGTAAAACTGGCAGAAATTTATTATCACCGATATCCCAGATTTGTGGACGCCCTGAAGAACAGGCATATGGTATATAATCAGACCCTGGAAGATATCCGCGCTATGGAAAAATCCGGAGAGGCTTTTGTGATCCGGCCTAGCCGAAGACTGACCGTGGGAAGGATGGAAAGTGATCTGGAAAAAATTCAGGAGGTATATGAACTGGGAAAAAAAGATGCCAAAAGGAATCTCAGTGCACTGAAAGCATGGATGCAGCAGGAAGGGCAGATATAAAAGAAAGGCGTTAAAAAAGAAAAAGGAGATTTTTATGTTTGATACGATAGTAAATGTGATCAATCAGATCGACAAGATGGTTTGGGGATGGTGGATGATCCTTCTGCTTCTTGGAACTCATATTTTTATGACAGTACGGACAGGATTTATACAGAGGAAGATTGGAAAGGCAATCAGACTGTCTGTGACAAAAGATCCGGACGCAGAAGGAGAGGTCAGTCAGTTCGGCGCTCTGACCACCGCACTGGCGTCTACCATTGGCACAGGAAATATTATCGGTGTGGGAACCGCTGTGGCTCTGGGAGGACCCGGTGCTGTTTTCTGGTGCTGGATCACCGGTGTTTTTGGGATAGCAACCAAATACAGTGAATCTCTGATCGCAGTGAAATATCGTGTGAAGACAAAGGACGGAAGAATGCAGGGGGGAGCCATGTATGCTCTGGAACGCGGATTGAACATGAAGTGGCTGGGAATGATTTTGCGTTTCTGGCAGGCTTCGCTTCTTTTGGAATCGGCTGCGCCACACAGGTAAATGCCATTGCCACTGTCTGTGAGGAAAATCTGCATATTGCTCCGGCGCTGGTGGGAATCGTAGTCGCAGCTTTGACAGCGCTGGTTATTTTCGGGGGAATCCGCTCCATTGCAAACGTATGTGAAAAACTGGTTCCTTTTATGGCAGCTTTTTATATCCTGGGCTGTGTGATCATTCTGGGACTGAATTTTGATTTTATCATTCCGGCAATCAAAACCATCTGCAGGCTTGCCTTTACTCCGGGAGCTGCTGCAGGAGGACTGGTTGGAAGAGGGATCATGATGGCAATGCAGTATGGAATCGCCAGAGGACTTTTTTCCAATGAATCAGGCCTTGGCTCTGCGCCTATTGCCGCCGCAGCAGCGCAGACAAGAAACCCGGTGCGCCAGGCTCTTGTATCCAGCACAGGAACCTTCTGGGATACAGTTGTAGTCTGTCTGATGACAGGTCTGGTCCTTGTGACCAGTATTATGAAAAATCCGTCCATTGATATGTCAAATATTACGGACGGAGGAATCCTTACCACTTTGGCATTTCAGCAGATTCCGGTACTGGGCCCCTTTATCCTGGTTGTGGGAATTATTTCCTTTGCGTATTCAACCGTTCTCGGGTGGGCCTATTACGGAGAGAGGTGTGTGGAATATTTTGCCGGAAAAGCGGGACTGATTCCATACAGAGTGGTTTATATTATTGTTGCGGCAGTGGCCCCGGTAGTTTCACTGAATCTGGTATGGACAGTTGCGGATATTCTGAATGCGCTTATGGCAATTCCCAACCTGGTGGCGGTACTTCTTTTATCCAATGTAATTGTAAAAGAAACAAAAAAATACATAAATGATCTTGATAAAAAAGATGATACTCCGGTAGAAGTGATTGACCGGTAAAATTTTGTGGGAGGGGAAATAATGTCTGAAATAATGCCAAAATCTGAACACAGTCTGCAGATCATTGCGCAGATCCACAATGACTTTCCGGAAAAATTTGGTGTTCCTCATCAGAGCGGATGGCTGAAAAAGCAGAAGGCTCAGATTATTTTTGAGCCGGAATACAGGAGGCCGGAAGCCTTCCGCGGAATTGAGGAGTATGATTATATCTGGCTGATCTGGCAGTTTTCAGAGGCAGTGGAAAAAGGCTGGTCCTCTACAGTACGTCCTCCCAGACTGGGAGGAAATGTGCGGAAAGGTGTTTTTGCCACCAGATCCCCCTTTCGCCCAAATCATCTGGGGCTGTCCTGCGTCCGGCTTGAAAAGGTGGAGCAGCATCCAAGACTGGGAATCATACTTCATGTATCGGGCGCAGACCTTATGGACGGCACTCCTGTTTTTGATATTAAACCGTACCTTCCTTATGTGGAAAGTCATCCCGGCGCAGCGGGAGGATTTACCGATCAGATTGAAAGGAGCAGACTTGCCGTAGAGTTTCCGGAGGAGCTTCTGGAGAAAATTCCAGAGGAACAGAGAGCGGCTCTTACAGAGGTTCTGGAAAACGATCCCAGACCGGGCTATCAGGAGGATCCCAACAGGATCTATGGGCTTTCTTATGGAAGCAAAAATATAAAATTTCATGTAAAAGAAAGGGTTCTGACAGTCTGTGAGGTGACAGAGTATAAAAAAGAACAAAAATCTTTTGACAAATAAAAAATCCTGTGATAAGATGTTTACAACGAGTTAGCAAGTGCTAACTCAAATTTTTAACTTTAAGTTAGTTATAAATAACAAAGGAGAGCGGGATATGAGTGTTGTGATTGTGGGCGGTAATGAGCGTATGGTATGTCAGTATGAAAATATCTGCAAAGGATATGGATGTAAGGCAAAAGTTTTTGCAAAAGAAAAAGGTACTATGAAAAAGAAAATCGGAGCGCCGGATCTTCTGATTCTTTTTACAAACACAGTATCTCACAAAATGGTCAACTGTGCGGTGGAAGAGGCAAAGAGAAAATCTATCCCCGTATGCAGATGCCATACCAGCAGTGCGTCTGCGCTGGAAAATATCATGAAGGAATATTGCGCGTAAACGGAGGCTGTTCCTTACGTTTGAGGCAACCTGACCGAAATGCATTCCGGATCATTTTCGGTGGTGTCATTTTGCCCTGTATGTTTCGGGATTCTGGGATTTTTATGCCGAGACGCCTTGCAGGATCATTACATGTAAACAGTGACGGGCGGTAATGCAGCTATACTTGAGTATATCATTATATTTTCGATAAAATCAAAGAAATACTTGCAAAAATCTTCCTTTTTCAATAAAATAAAAGTCAGATTTTCTATTATGCTGCGTTTTTGGGATACAGCTATTAAATGAAGAAGGGTGAGAGGAAGTATTATGAAAAAAGTGGTAAAATTCGGAGGAAGTTCTCTGGCAAATGCAGAGCAGTTCCGTAAAGTCGGAGACATTATCCGCAGTGAGGAAGGCAGACGTTATGTGGTACCGTCTGCGCCCGGAAAAAGATTTTCCGGTGATACAAAGGTAACAGACCTTCTGTATGCATGTTATGACAGAGCTGCCCAGGGGAAAGAGTTCGGCGGAATCTTTCAGGAGATCAAAGAGCGCTATTATGAGATCATCAGAGGTCTTGATCTTAAGCTTTCCCTGGAGGAAGAGTTTGCTCAGATAGAAGCAGATTTCAGAGCGCAGGCAGGCACAGACTACGCAGCTTCCAGAGGTGAGTTTTTAAACGGAAAAATTATGGCAGCGTATCTTGGATATGAGTTTGTTGACGCTGCATCTGTGATCCGTTTTGATAAAAACGGCAACTTTGACGGGGAGAAAACAGACCGTCTTCTTGGCAAACGTCTTTCTAAATGTGAGCGCGCAGTGATTCCGGGATTTTATGGGGCAAAGGAAGACGGAACCGTTCAGACATTTTCTAGAGGAGGGTCTGATGTGACCGGTTCTCTGGTGGCAAGAGCAGTCCATGCGGATATTTATGAGAACTGGACAGATGTTTCCGGTTTCCTGGTAACAGATCCCAGGATTGTGGAGAATCCGGCTGTAATCGAAACGATTACTTACAGAGAGCTTCGCGAACTTTCCTATATGGGCGCGACAGTACTTCATGAGGAAGCCATTTTCCCTGTAAGGAAAGAGGGGATTCCTATCAATATCAGAAATACAAACCGTCCTCAGGACAAGGGAACCTTTATTGTGGAAAGCACCTGCCGCAAGCCAAGATATGTGATCACAGGAATTGCAGGCAAAAAAGGGTTCTGTTCTATTAACATCGAAAAATCCATGATGAACAGCGAGGTAGGCTTCGGAAGAAAGATCCTTCAGGTTTTTGAAGATCAGGGAATTAATTTTGAACATGTTCCCTCCGGAATTGATACCATGACAGTTTATGTGCATCAGGATGAATTTGAAGAGAAGGAGCAGCAGGTGATCGCAGGCATTCACAGAGCCGTACAGCCTGACTTTGTGGAAATGGAATCAGACCTTGCTCTGATCGCTGTCGTGGGACGGGGAATGAAATCTCAGAGGGGAACTGCAGGCCGAGTATTTGCAGCCCTGGCTCATGCTCACGTAAACGTAAAAATGATCGATCAGGGATCCAGTGAGCTGAATATTATCATAGGCGTTGAGAACCGCGATTTTGAGACTGCTGTAAAAGCGATCTATGATATCTTTGTGGAAACACAGCTTTAAAATGAAATAATTATGTAATAAAAAATTCCAGATTTGTTCTGGAACTTTTTTTAGTTCATCCCGTTTTATTGGATTGATACAAACGTCTGTTTGGATTAAAATAATCACAAACAAATGTTTGGGAGGCCCATATGGTTATTCAGGAGTCAATGACAGTAATGGAAAAGCTGGGAATACTGGCAGATGCAGCGAAATATGATGTTGCCTGTACCTCCAGCGGAACTGCAAGAAAAGGGGACGGGACAGGGATCGGAAACAGCATTTCAGCAGGCATCTGCCACAGCTTTGCAGGAGACGGAAGGTGCATCAGCCTTCTGAAAGTCCTTTATACCAACGAGTGTGTATTTGACTGTAAATACTGCGTGAACCGCGCTTCCAATGATGTGGTGCGGGCAAGCTTTACCCCGGAAGAAATCAGCAGGCTCACCATAGAATTTTACAGAAGAAATTATATTGAAGGTCTGTTTTTAAGCTCCGGAGTAAAGGGTTCTCCGGATGCTACAATGGAAGAGCTGATTCGCTCTGTGGAAATTTTAAGGAAACAATATCATTTTCAGGGGTATATTCACCTGAAAGCAATTCCGGGGGCTTCACCGGAGCTGATCCAAAAAGCAGGTTATCTGGCGGACCGTATGAGTGTGAACCTGGAACTTCCTACTGCAGAGGGACTGAAAAAGCTGGCTCCCCATAAAAGCAGGACTACGATTCTCCGTCCCATGAAACAGATCCGGAACAGAAGGGAAGAAAACAGACAGGAGCTGGTGCTTTACCGGCATGCTCCGGAATTTGTGCCTGCCGGGCAGAGCGCTCAGATGATCGTAGGGGCAGCAGGAGAAAGTGACTACCAGATCGTCTCTGTGGCAGAGGCGCTGTACAGGCAGTTTTCTCTGAAGCGTGTATTTTATTCTGCTTTTGTATCTGTGAATGAAGATAAAGATCTTCCTGTTCTTCCACAGGGGCCGCTGCTTTTAAGAGAACACCGGCTGTATCAGGCAGACTGGCTCCTCAGGTTTTATGGCTTCCGGGCAGAAGAGCTTTTGTCAGAAAAGCATCCGAACTTTAATCTGTTCCTGGATCCCAAATGCGACTGGGCCATCAGTCATCTGGAATGTTTTCCTGTGGAGATCAACCGGGCAGATTACCGGACGCTTCTCCGGGTTCCCGGAATCGGCGAGAAATCTGCCAGAAGGATTCTGGGAGCAAGGAGATATCATACGCTGGATTTTTCTGATTTGAAAAAGATCGGAGTGGTGCTGAAGAGGGCAGTATATTTTATTACCTGCAATGGAAGGCAGATGTATCCGGTAAAGCTGGATGAGGATTATATAGTAAGAAATATTCTGGAAACAGGAACCGGAAAATATCCTGCAGATACGGGGATTACCTACAGACAGCTGTCGCTGTTTGACGCAGATCTGGCTGTTCCGGGAATGGAAGGGGTGAGCGTTTGTGGAATATAAAAAGAAAATGCTGATCTGTGACGATACGATGGAAGGAATCTTTACGGCTGTTTATGACGGCTGGCGCTGGGGAAACAGAGGATTTTCCGTGGGGATTGCTGTCAGAGAGCCGGATTATCCGGAGCTTTTTACGGAAAACCTGGAGATCATCTCAGATTCCGTCAAGGCATTTAAGGTTGCCAGAACGATAAAAAACAGGCTTGGCGGACAGGTTTATGAAGCAGTGTGCTATGCTGCGGCATCTGTTCATCCGGAAAAGGGAACGGCAATTTTTTATTTGCTTCGCAGAGCGCTGGAAAAGGGAAGGATTGATACGCGGGTACTGGAACTTCTGGCGCCCCATTTTTCAGATCGTTTTCCAAATGAAAACTGGATGATCTATGACAAAAAAAGGCAGAAGGTTCTGGCTCATGAGCAGGGCGGAGAATGTACGGTTTATATACAGGCAGTATTAAATACACAAGAGACGGATCCGGTGCAGTCAGATGAGTATGAGAATCTCTGGAAGGCCTTCTGCAGCCATATTACCATACCGGAAAGGAAAAATCCCGGTCTTCAGAGGCAGTTTGTTCCATTAAAATTTCGTTCAAATATGCCGGAATTCAGCTAGAAAAGTACCTGAAAATAATAAACACATGAAAAAGTTGTATAATAAGTCGAAAAATATGAAGAAATTTGAAGTCTGTTGACAAATACTTTACAGAGTGACAAAATATCGCCTAGTGCAGAAAACATTAGGAGGATGAGACAAATGAAAGAACATCAGATTATGTTAAATGCCACAGAGGATGTAAAGGAATTCGTTAATGCGGCAAGTAAATGTGATTTTGACATTGATATTTCATATAACAGGATTATAATTGACGCAAAATCCCTTCTGGGAATTCTCAGTATGGATCTGACCAGAAAGCTCACTGTCAGATGCTATGGGGAAAACACTCATTTCAATGAAGTCATTGCAAAATTTGCAGTTGCATAAACGATTACAAGTGTCAAAGGCGCATAACCTGGAAACAGGTATGCGCCTTTTCAGAAGTGGAAGAACTTATATTTATTAATGGGAGATTTTGGGGGAAGTAGAAAAATAATGGAAAAGAAAGTAGTCCGCATTTCTGTCCGTAATCTTGTGGAATTTATTCTGCGAAGCGGAGATCTGGACAGCGGAAGCGGCGTACAGGATAAGGAGGCAATGCAGAAGGGCAGCCGTATCCACCGCAAAATTCAAAAGCAGATGGGAAGCAGCTACCGGCCTGAGGTTTCTCTGAAGCAGGACACAGAATATGAGGATCTGATCCTTCGGGTAGAGGGAAGAGCGGACGGTAATTTTTACAGAAGAAGAAACCGTGTGTATTGATGAGATCAAAGGCGTTTACAAAAAACTGGAGCATCTGGAAAGCCCTGTGGAGGTTCACAGGGCTCAGGCCATGTGTTATGCCTGGATCTATATGCTTCAGAACGATCTGGAAAAATAGACGTTCAGATGACGTATGCCCATCTGGATACAGAAGAAATCCGACGGTTCCGGGAATCTTTTTCCAGAGAAGAGCTGGAAGCCTGGTATCAGAAACTTACAGGAGAATATCATAAATGGGTATCCTTCAGGCTGAAATGGCAGGAAAAAAGAAACGCCTCCATGAAAAATCTGGAACTTCCCTTCCTTACCGCAAAGGCCAGAGAGAAATGGTTGCCGGCGTTTATCATGCTGTTTCCAGCAAAAACAGAATTTTTGTACAGGCGCCTACAGGAGTGGGAAAAACCATGTCCTCTGTATTTCCTTCTGTGCGGGCAATTGGAGAGGGAAAAGGGGAGCTGCTCTTTTATCTTACGGCAAAAACTATTACCAGAACCGTTGCTCAGGATGCCTTTGAGATTCTGAGGACAAAAGGCCTTCTTTTTCAGACGGTGACCATCACTGCAAAGGAAAAGCTGTGTTTTTGCGAAAAAACCGAGTGTACGCCTGAGAAATGTCCCTGGGCAAAAGGTCATTTTGACAGAGTGAATGATGCGGTTTATGAACTGTGGACTGCCGAACAGTCCTTCAGCCGCGAAAAGATCCTGGAACAGGCAGAA
>ENA-OQAB01000849-OQAB01000849.1-human-gut-metagenome-genome-assembly--contig:-NODE-849-length-15358-cov-4.232224_pt1 | contig 15358 bp, 20 predicted proteins | sample MGYA00242490_ERZ504517 | MGnify/ENA primary metagenome ERZ504517 (study PRJEB26092, sample SAMD00036298) | human gut metagenome | host: Homo sapiens | study: EMG produced TPA metagenomics assembly of...
TTTCCTGTCTGCAGCGCAAGACGCAGGCACCAGAAAAACTCCAGGTTTTTTCTTGGTACGGCTTGAACCTGCCTCCCTATTAAGGTCGCACTTAAAATGATGAATATCCAAAATAACGTGCCGCTTAACCACCATCTTTCATATTTCTTTAAAATCAACTTTTTATGATACATGATATTTGGTATCAACAAGCAGACAGCAAATGCCATTATCATAATTCTAGGTGAAACATTGCGGAATGGATTCCAATCACTCCAAATCATTTTCCTGTATTCCCTTAACATAGAAGTTCTTATACCATTTTGCAAATTTTTTCATCCCATCCCTAAGATCTGTCTTAGGCTGGAAATTAAAATCCCTTTTTATCTCTGTTATATCTGCGTAGGTTACTTCCACGTCCCCTGGCTGCATTCCTACTAACTCCATATGTGCCTCCAAATCATAATCCGCAGGAAGAAGCTGCTCGCATTTTAATGCATGTTCCAAAATATGCACGAATTCCAAAAGATTCTCCGGCGAATTATTTCCGATATTATATATTTTACATGGCACCCCATTTTCACTCGTTTAGGGACGCGCCGCAACACCTCCTCTACTCCATTGACGATATCGTCAATATATGTAAAATCCCGTTTACAGTTTCCATGGTTAAAAATCTTTATTGTTTCGCCTTTCATCATTTTATTTGTAAAATCAAAATAGGCCATATCCGGCCGGCCAGCCGGCCCATATACAGTAAAGAAACGCAGTCCAGTAGAAGGAAGCCCGTACAGCGCTGCATATGTATATGCCAAAAGTTCATTTGATTTTTTAGTGGCAGCATACAAAGAAACCGGATAATCAGTCTTATCATTTACGGAATATGGAATCTTTTTATTACTTCCATAAACCGATGAAGAACTTGCGTAAACAAGATGCTCTACACCGCCCTTTGTTTTATCTTGGCTATGTCTACAGGCTTCCAGTATATGATAGAAACCAATCAGATTTGACTTGATATATGCATCAGGATTTATAATACTATAGCGTACTCCTGCCTGTGCCGCTAAATTCACAACAATATCCGGACAGTATTGCTGAAATAAACCAAACACAGTTTCTTTCTCCGCGATATCTCCTTTTATGAATGTAAATGTTCCTGACGATTATTCGTTCAGCATGGATTCGAATTAGGTATATCCTTAGAAATTCTTGAATATTGTATCGGTCAGTCAATGAAAACGAACCGCCCTATATTCAACTATTTTCGAGTAATGCGAAAACATGCGGATGATGCAATGAGGAAAATTTTCGATAGCTTAAAATGATTGTTTCTGAACGAAAGCTATTGCTTCGGCAGTAGCTTCTTCCCTCTCCTTTTCTACATCAGAGTTCAAACGGTCTATTAACTCCATATTTCCCGTTATTGCGGTTTTCACGCAATCGGAATACGTGACTGTTAGCTGATAATGACCGTAGCCAATGAAAGCCTTTGTAAGCTTTGGAGAGGATGATTGAAATTTGCCCATAATGTAACGGATTAAGGAGCGGAAAAAAAGAACGGTTCCGCTTTCCCGTTGCGTTACATATTCTCAAATAGGAGGATACAGTGAAACCATTAAGCTATCACACGGGGGTCGGAACCGTATATGAATAAGCTACTGGCAAAATTTATCACCAGTAGCTTTACGGTCGGAATATTACTATTCCTCCTATTCAATAAAATATGTAACGCACTGCAAATATGGAAAAAATATGCGAGATAACGAAAATAATTCATGTAATAGTTGTACATAATAAATTTATTATGTACATTTGTAGTGTCATAAGAAAACAGAGTATTAACCCTTAAAAAACGAGTAATGACAGATGAAGAACTAAAACAAGAAATTGAGAAAGTCAAACAAAAGATTGCCGATTACACAAGAATCGCCCCACTACTGGGAATTACACCAGAAGAAAAGGAAAGGCAAATAAATCTAATGTTAGACGACCTTAGTAAATTGCTAAAGGAAAAGAAGTAAAAACAACCGGATGCCCCTCAGCGGGCATCCTAAAAACATTATCCTATGAGAAGTGTACAAGATATTTTAGCAGAAATGAAACCGCTAATGGGTTCTTTGGATGCAGAAGAACGGAAAAAGTTAAATGCTTTAGAAGAGGAATTAAAAACCCTTCAAATGACTACCGAAGATAAAGCTGCAGCTAAAGTATGGTATGAAGAGGGATTAGGGGAGATTGAAAAAAGCATCACCCATATAGAGCATGAATTAAAAATTAGAGACCAGTTGAAAGAAGTGGCCGATATCCTGCCCCTCTCCTACATTGCTAAAAACTATTTCGGTAAAAGCGCAGCATGGTTATATCAGCGCATAAACGGTAATAAGGTACGCGGAAAGGTATACACCCTGAACCGTGAAGAAGTAGACACATTCAACCGCGCACTAAAAGAAATTGGAAATAAAATCAGCTCGCTGTCTATTACAAGTTAATAGCTGTTTCTTATGACAACTAATCCCCGGTATTCGAGCATATCGGGGATTTTTATATCAATTGCTTATTATCAATGCCCAATTATCCATAATAACCATATCCCAACGTGGCACATCAAATTCATTATTGACCGATCCCTCATACACAGAAAGACTCTTGTCGACACCATTAAACTCAATCAAAACCATTCAGCCATCCCTTCTACAAAGTTGTTTTTTACCTTTGAAAAACGGAATTATCAGTAGTCTGTACATTGGCTAATAAGAATTCTTCTAAAGCGGCACATTCAAAAGCCGAATCAAATGGAACCGCAATAGATACAATATATTTAGGTGACGTGCTCCAATAAGGACTTCTAACCCGACATTTCCTTTCATCATCATAACAAAAATAACTTCCAAGCCTTCCGCCAATGGCAACGGATGATTTACCTATATATAGTACATTATCATTATCGTCCATTATCAAATAGGCTCCAGGTCTATCGGCATATGGGTAGCATTGGGGCCAGCTGTTTTCCATATTCTCTTTCTCAGGAAATAAATCATACTTGTTACTAACTAAAAAACGTGTAAGATCTGGGTGACGATACTTCTCTTCGTATAATCTCACTAATTTTAAAACCTCATCTAATTTTGCCATTCTTGGTTACTTTGTTTTGTAAATCATCGAATCCCTTTTGCCAAAAATACATATCTACAACCTTCATTGATGGGTAGAAGCAGTCAAGTTTTTCAGAAATATATCTTTGGCATTGTTGTATTGTATCTTTATTGCTCTGAGAACAGTCAATTATCCGCTTTAGCAATTCCTCGTCAAACTGTTTGCCTTGACAATGAAATGCCTGCTTAAACAAGCCATCCAACGCAGGGACGCAACCAATGGTTCCCAACATTAGTTTTAGTAATCAATGTATCTGTCACAGCAAGGTTTAAGGGTGAAGTACTGTTTTCCGGTTTATAATATTTGATTTCACCATAGTGCTTTTTAAGTTCACCGTACAAGTCCATTATTTGAAAAATATCATCCATTGTAAGCCATTCTTTTCGTAGGGAATGAAATTTCCTTATTATGTTTACGGCATCCATATGAATCGTATAATCTTTCCAAAGTATTCCGCAACTACCTCTATACATTCCCCAACTCGCCAAATAAAAAGCAAGGTGAAGAGCTAAATAGTCTGTTGGATTATCTAAATTGTTGAATGCCCCATAGCAATACTCCCACGATTTAAAACGATGATTTGAGTCTTGAACCATATTACTCAAATATTTGTCAACGCTACTTTTGTCTATGGTTAAAACTGGATATGTCATTTCTATATACTGTGCTAATTGTTTGACTCAATAAATTCCTTCAACCGATAAAGTCGAGTGATAGCCGGGTTATAGAACTCATCCGGATAATGCTGCTTGATGTCGTTGATGTTCGCCCGGACATACAGAGACGTATCATAGATGTGTTCGGATTCACTCAATACTATCTCTTTCGGTAACTATGCCGTCTCTGTTCAGTGCATAATTGCCTGTACCGAGGCTTCATCAAATTGATATTTGCTTTTTGTGTCATGGCCATTATTCATTTAAGCAACTCACTCAGTGGAATTACATCAGTCTTATATTTGGGTGGCATAAATAGAATTTCATTTATATTCTTAGGTAAATGCCATTTTTCGTTCTCTTTTACAGCTTCAATTAAATCTCCTCTTCTGACAAGATAATCAAACCTACTTTTCGCATCATTATGCTTAAAATAAAAGGATTTATCCCCATTATAATATTTCGGACACCATATATCATATTCATAGCTTAAGATTGGAGTGCCATCATGATAACACCGAACAGAACCTTTATCCTTGATAAAAAAGGGAATTACATTTTTATAGTGTTCCTTAGCAAGAAAAACGTACTGTTTGAGACATGCACTCTTATCAACATATTTAGCTATCTGTTTCACATAATCCACATTATTACCAAGGGCTATTACAAAATTTACTTGATTAAAACTACTGCTAACCAATTTTGTATGTAAAGCATATAGTTTAGTATCAAAATATTGTGTAACGGTGAATTTACATTCTGTAGGCATATATCTTTCTTCCATATTATTCCGCATTTTTAAGAGCTTGTTCCCTTTCAAATAGAAGATGCTCATATTTGTCACACTCATCATTGAAATATTTTTCTGCCAAAGCGAAAGCTCCTCCCCAAGTTATATCACAAAAAGTCTTAGTAATAAAATTATTACTAATCTTAACCCTGTTATGCCAATAAAAAGCAGTACATCCCCATAAATCCGATTTGAACTTGTGAATCTTTGAATTAGCTAAAATAAAAACCAAACACTTTACAACTACACGATTCCCTTTTTCAGCATCTTCTTGCCCATTACGTTTAATAATACACCGAAAAGGAGGGCGTATTATCTCTATTTCACCAATTGGACGTTCGGTTATTACACTTCCTTCTGTATCTTTAACAATTTTCTGAATCATAGTATTAATGATTAAAGCCCAGTACAAAAATACAAAGCCAAGAGAAATTATCAAATAAAAAGTAAATAAAAAAAGCCCCGACAAAACCGGGGCGAATATATCTTTTACTTATCAAGAACCTTTTATGAAATCTATAAAATCACCTAATGACAAGATAAAAATATTATTGTATATCAGAGTGTTTTGATAAATAGATATCTCTCAGATAGATGCTCATTAATTTAACTATAGATTGCATAGAAAGTTTTACAGCTTTATTTGTATTAGAAGCAGGGTCTAATAACTCTATTGTATCAGGAGAATAATATATGAATTGTTTGATATCAGTAAACATTTCATGCCCCATATTTCTAAGAAGAAATCCTAAAGCCTCTTCTTCTACATCATACGCTGTCGTTGGATTTATCTTCTCTAACTCTTCCATTAAAAAATCAATATTATCATCTATCGTTTTTTTAGCTGAAGATTTCACAAACAAGACATTGCCAAGCGGTGTCATTTTTAAAGGACTCGCCTTCTTTGCCAATTTATCAATCATGTCATTATCAAATTTCATTAACCATTTATTTATCTCAACAACCATGTCATTTGTAGATGAAACAATACGTTGTAATTCTTTATAACGTAAGTCGGAATTTCTTATATCATCTTTATGCTTTTCACATGGCAAATCATCAACTGCTTTTCTTGTTGATTCCAGTTTAGTATGATATTTTGATATTATCCACGTAGCTATGACTGCTATCAATATAACAGCTAACCATGGAGCATGGTTCAATAAATAAGTTAAAATTGGATTCATAATCGTGTTTACCCTTTACTTGCAAACTTTACGTATCAAGATGCTGCAAATATAGGATGTTTCATTGAAACAACAACTACAACAATAAACATTTTATATTATAGTATAAATATTTATACTATAATATAAACTATATCAAAGTGTTAAATTGAAAGCATAAAAATAAATCGTCTACCACAGCCACAAATTATAACTCACCCCACCACCTACATAAAAACCGCCCGGATAGCCGTAGCCTGCTTGTAACCCCAATCCCCAACGCTTCTTCTTCGGCTTGGTGGTGACCGGATGATAGATGTCATTCGTCACCGTCTGATAAACCGTCTTCGGATACACAGTCATACTATCCATCCGTGGGTCTACATATCCGCTTACCACCGCACGATACAAGCTATCTTCATACACAACCCGTTTGCGATGAAGCAAGGTATCACCTATCCGTATAGTATCATTCGGTAATATCTGCCAAAAGACAGCTATCGGTGCAGAGATAAGAACCGTATCAAGTTTGACAACCGTCTGTACCTTCGTCTCGGTACGTATTTCTGCCGGCAAAGGCTCGTGCGGACGGAACCAAGCTGCGACACAAGCGATTACCTGCAATACAACTAATAGCCAAAGTAGTTTTTTCATAGCTTCAGTACTTGATTACGGTTATTTCTATCCGATCTGTAGCTAATATGTACCCAAGCGAAGTTGCTCTCATCAATCAGCTGGTCAAAAGGCAGGCTCTTGCGGATGTACTCAAACAAGAGCTTGTTTTGCTGTCTGTCTCCCGCATCAATGTCTGCCGCCTGACCGTTCATATGCTGGCTGGTAGCCGCACCGCCTACAGCTTTATTCAATGCAGGGCAGCGATAACCACTGTTGACTGTAATAGGTTTGCCGTACCATATACGCAGCGGGTCAAGAACATTATCAACTAATGCAGTCAGATTAGCTGCAATTTCGTTACTGCATCTGTTGTCGATGCCTTTACGGTCTGCCGTTGTTGATTGGCAGAGTTCTTCAATTGTGAAATACTTCATACGTCTTTGATTTTACATAAATATTCGTTATATTTGCAATTCGCCTTTGTTAAACTTTAAGTTGTGTCAAATTTAAAGGCGGAAGGGAGCTGTTGGGAAACACCTTCCTTCCATGCATCAGTAATCACTTGGCGGCTTTCGTCCCCCGCATCCTCGAACATCACACCGTTTCATTTCAGCCTCTTTCAGTTTTAATTCTATCTCATGCCGCTTATGGACTTCTTCCAAATGGGCGCTTTGAGACTGACGTAGCTCGGCATACAAACCGTCTATTTTCGTATCACGCTGTGCTATCCGTTCTTCCAACCAGGCAATTTGTTTGCGTTCATTCTCATTCTCCATAGCATCGGCAGAAGCATCCTCTTTACGGGCGTCCGTCTTTCGGGACATCCACCATTTTAAAAGCTGTTTGATTCCCTCGATACCACCTAATGCAGTAATCAATATTACCCAGTCATTCACATTCATAGCAGCAGCCAAAACACGGTAAGATAAACACTCAGGAAAAGGCTGCACTCTACCCAGAACATAGGTCTTTGGTAGCGGTATGTCAAATAAATACAGGAAGCGAACAGTAGCAAAGGAAACAGCCAATACCCCACCAGGCATATCCAAGCCAACGAAGCCACACCGCAAACTCCGGTAGCGATATAATGCACCTTGCCTTCAAGTTCCAACTTAAAGCAGGGCGCAGCGCCTACAAAAATAAGCCCGACGCCGGAAAGGAAAGCGAGAAACTGTATCTTCACAGGAGACACATCCAGCCATGCGGGGAGAAGTCAAAAAAGCCGGGACAATCATAGCCGCTTGGAATAGCCATTTGGGATGCCCCCGTTTATCAAGCTGATAATAAGTATCGCTCACACTCCAGGGAATTCCCTGCATGACACTAATAGCATATACGATATACGCTACAATCAAAACTAAAGAAATCAACATACAAATCATAATTCCGAATTTTAATTTTATCCAAAATTATAATTCCTTATATTCAAATCGTCCTATTTATATTACATTCCACTGACATAAAATGTCAATATAAATACTACTGATTTTCTACCCTACTCTATCTTTTCATGTTTTTCTTATATTCCCCTTACATATATACTTCAGAAGCCTATATAAAGCCACCCATTTTCTATTTTTTGCCTTGAAAAGTAGTCTTAGTCCCGCAAGAACTTAGGAACGTGGGACTGAAGGTGTCATTCGTGAACAGTGCCGGTCAGGTAGAAACATGGGAATATCAGAACGGAACGTTCACTAATATTCTAAGTTGGACACAAAGTGGAGCACAGAAACTTTCAGAATTAGAAATTCGTACAAAATACAGGCTTGGATTTTATAATAGGAGCAATAAAGGTCTTTATCATGCCTTTAAAGGGGATTGCTTTTGCTCTGGATATATTCCTTTGATAGCAGGAGAAAAGACTATCAGCTACTATGGGGAAATTTTAGGTAGTGATATGTCCGCTTTAAATTTCTATGATAAGAATCAAAACTATCTATCGTCTTTGCCTGAAGATAGGAAGCAAAAAGTTATTGAGTTGTCAGAAGCTGTAATACCTTCGGATGCCGTGTACCTTACATTTGCCTCAAACTTTAATGTTCCGTTAAATATCTACACGAATGCCCGACAAATTGTTGACATGAACTTCAACGCTGTAAAACATATACAGGATAACATGTCAGAACTACAAAATGATGTTCAAGTCCATACGGGTGAAATTACCTCTTTGGGGCGTATTTATTCTACTGTAAGTGATGAACTGGTCAATGGCTTTTGGAATGACAAAGGTTCTTTTAATAATTATTCCGGTGATTATTATGGCTGTAAAACACATGTTCCGGTAAAGCCAGGCTGGTCAATTTCTGTTTCTCCGGCAGTAAACATGTTAGATTCTTCGCGGTCATTAGTGTTTTACAATAAAGAAAAGGAAATGATACGGTCACATCGGCTAATCATAGGCTCGTTCCCAATTAAAGCACCCGCAGAAGCCGCTTATTTCACCTATACTTTACGTAGTCAGGAAAACAGAACCGTTTTTGTCATACCGTCCGTTCAGGAATTAAAAAACAGGACGAGAGAGGAAAAAAAGAAGGACTTATATGACAACCTTAATTTACAACTTTTCTCTGTTCAATATGGAGAACTGGGAAGTGCGACAAACGCATACAGGGATTATGCCCAACTATATTCGGAAAGACCTTACAAATCATCGTACATAAGAATCAAGTCTATTTCTTTCAAAATAGGGGAATTGTCGGATACCCCTGATGATGAACAAGGTGTGTATGTTTTTGCTGGGGAAAAAGGGGCGGGAAATAAAATAATAATTGTCTCTGAAGCCGACTTTTATCAGAAAAAAATACTCCCGAATTCCGTGAATACAATTGAAACTGATTTCCTGTTAGCACCGGAGCAGATACCGGTTGTCATAACGGCAGGTGGAACTCTTTATTGGGGCGGCTCTCTCTTCGAGGGAAATACGGGATATAATAGCGGTAAATTGGTAAGTTCGATAGGAGAAGAATTTTCTGCGGAACCGACATTCTCCGATGACAATGTGCCTTCTTCAAAGAAAGGTGGATTTTTCACCTTCACCTATGATGTATATAATATTAAAACAACATCCGGCAGTAGTTTTCTCGCCGGAAAGAAAATAGGGGTCATCGGTGACTCCGAATCTGTTTCTCCATTTCCAAATGTCACCTGGGCACAGGAAGAGCAAGACAGGGCTGAATATAGTATTATGGGAAAAAGCTCCGGGCATTGGAGTGAAATGATATGTAAAAGGACCGGTGCTATTTTAAACAATCAAGGTGTAAGCGGCTCTGTTGTTTTTGGAGACATCTCTGACCAGAACTCGGCAATGAAGCAGTTGGAACGTCTTGACAGGGATATAGATTATCTGATTGTATTTACAGGAACAAATGGAGCAAGATTAAAGGATAAAAACAATGTCGTTATATCCGCTCTTGGAGATGAGACCAGTCCCAAATTAAGTGCGATGCCCACAACCATCGACAGCAATGATGAAACCTTTACTATCTGTGGCGCATTGAAATGGATGATAGAATATATGTATGAGTTATTCCCGAATGCCAAGATTGGTTTCATAACTCCATGGGCCTATCAAACAAGAAATGATTTGGACGGTACTTATATCCTTGATGAGAGCCGTGTGGAAGGGGGTGATTTTGCAAAGGCCATAAGGATGATTTGTCCATTGTATTCAATACCGTATTTTGACAATGTAAAAGACAGCAATATCTGCTGGTTCAATGACAGTCAACGGCACGCGCTGATGGGTTATCATGAAATAGTTCCCACTATTTCACAAGTAAAGAACTTTAAAATCGGCAAGAATATGCACTTCTATGTCAAAGATGAAAATGCCCTGTATAAAGTTTTGACGGAGGACAGCAGCCATATTCCCCAAAGCTGGCAAAAAGAACAGGACAACAGTTCGGGAAAGGCTTATGGTGACGGATTACATATATCCAACAGCAACGGACATCGGTATCTGTCATATAAATATGAATCTTTTTTGAAATCTTTGTAGGATTAGAAAAGGGATATATTCATCCCGGACTGTAAAGTGCCGGGATGAATTTGTGTTAACCTCATTGGAAAGTAGGATCAACCCCATTATCCAACACTTCAATACTGACTTCAAGACCGCTTGTGTTTTCTGCGACTGAAAATTGTATTAACCCACTTTCTCGGCACATCACTTTCCACAATCAAATGGTCTCCCATATTAATCATCGTATGACAAGCCAAATGTATGGATGCAAGTGCCGTACATATATCCTGTACAGACATATCGTCAGTAGTGGCCACACTCCACGGCTTATTAGTGTATGAAGTACCTTCTACCTCATTATCTATATTTTCGCTACTGAATAATGTAGTGGTATACTCTTTCAGAGTAATAACTCCATTGGTAGGAGTGCCTGTAAAAGAGATTTTTATTTTTTCTCTGGTGCCATAATCAGTGCACACCTTAACCCCTTCACCGAAATAAGCACTCCCGACAAACGGGAATACAGGCTTAATCATAGATATATTATTTCTCCAGGTTTTAAGCAGAGAAGTATATTGCGTATTAGTATCAACGACAACAAGCAGCCCTTTGTCTGCATAATCTTTGATGGCATTTAAAATCCTCTCTCTGTCTGTCGTAGTAGCGGTATCATGGGCATACAGAGCAAGATGCTTTTTATACTTGACCGCTTCATCAAGTAAAGACAATGAATAATCTACCAACTCTGCATTATCCATTCCGTGCCTTGGGATGTACCATCTATTAGTGCTGGCAGTGATAAACCTGGCTTCACCGTTGAAATACTTCTGGCCGGTTGTTCCGATGGAATAATTATAATACTTGGATAATATTACAGCACTATGGGCATCCATATAATTCTCCGGCGGACACCACCCCTCGGTTTTCAGCCCTTGAGAAATAAAGTATTCTTTGGCCGATTTGATTGTATCTTCAAACTCAGCATCACTGAAGTTATTACTTCCTTTATGCGGGTTCCACCCGTGCGCTATAAAACCATTCCCGGCTTGTATTAACGACTTGAATTTCTCCTTGTCTTGGATAGACCTGTTTTTGTATATAAAGGCATTAAGGCAACAGGTAATTGGAATACCCATTGGGTTCGCCACGTCACACCAGGAAAAAAAGGCATCAATGTAATCCAGCATTATACTGACTGATGCTGTTTCTTGTACTGTCGGTATGTGCGTGTCTAATTTGTTTAACAACTTTATCTCTTTATTGGTCTCTTCTATTTTTTCATCAATAGTTGGAAAAGTGTATGATATAGATACAGTTGCATCCAAATCATATCCCTTATAAATTATATAAGGATAGTCAGATGGTGACGGCGCAACAACCTGTTTGCTGCCTGATTCAACCTTATTACTTCTGTATATCTCTTGTACCCCATCCGTATTATTATCACTTGACTTGCTGAAATAAACCTCAGTCCAAGCTGCTTTAGTATTAGCATAGTCAACATTCAAGGTACTGTTGTCAGGAAATGTATTCTCTAATGACTGAAACTGCATCTTAAATGGATATATATCAACATTTATCTCTTTGCCGCCAATACTATCCTGTATGTCAGAGATAATTTGGCTCTGCTCTTCTATTTTCTGATTAACATTTTCAGAAACCTTATTGATGTCGTCAAATATGTTTTTATTCTCACCGGCAGATATTGTCGTTTTAATGCTGCTGTCATCTACTGCCTTAAAAAGTATATATGGATATTCTGACCTATTAGGAGTTTTACCTGTTCTACTAATAGTTTCATGATTCATCCCTTTAACGACCAAATCAGGATGGAAGTATTGTTGGCCTTGATATGGAGATACAGACGAGAACGCCAAGAATATAGTTTGCTTATTCGGGTTATTAATGTGAATAGTACAATCTTTCCCTTCGGGGAAAATATTCTCAAGGGATTGCCAAACTGCCGATGGAGAAAGTTCTAATGTTATCTCTTTGTCGTAAGTTCCATCTATATCAATCTTATCGGCGTTTAAGTTGAATATATCATTATCAATTCGTTCAATCATTGCCTGATTGGGTATTTGCTTCCAACTACCGGCACTCGTAAACGTCCCGCCCTGGAACTCCCATGTTTCTACCTTACCATCCGAATTGATGAACGACACCTTCAGCCCTACATTCCTAAGTTCTTGCGGGACTTGGGCGATGGCGCTTTCCAGACTGTACTTGTTGCTTCCGTCGATTCCCGAAGTCGGATGCTGGACGGAAACATTATATTCTGTAATGGTACCAGTCATTGTATCTACTACGTCCTCACAAAATGAGCCTACTCTTGCAGAAGTATTAGCGCCGTCCTCAACTTCATTTTTTATTTGAGTTGCCCTTTGTCTTAATGTATTAAAATTCTCTTTCATAATTATTCACCCAAAATTCTACATGTTATACGGTTTGCGGCCAGTCCCCCATTTCCTCTATATAGTGGAAAAGATTCTCTATTATCATTCAAATAGCGTACACACTCTTTTAAATATCGGTCGGCCATAGAAAATGCATCATTATAAGCCATAAGCTTCTCTTTAAAATCAGAATGGGACGAATATTCGTTACCCTTATTCATAAATCCTAAACGGGTAACACTACCATCCCCATTCTTTACTATACGGGCATAGGTATAATAAGCTAAAGCGGCTTTTAATCCCACAAAAGAACGTCTTCCACCACATTGTACATCATAAGAACTTCCATCGAGTAACTCACTATAATTATCCGGATGTTCTTTCACATCCAAGAATAGTGTATCACCCAAAGCCGACTTCAAATCAATATTCTCTGACTCTCGGATATAGGTTTCTATCTTTTCCGTATCTATATGTACTGACATCGTACGGGCCAACTTAGAAACTTCATCCGTTGTTATTAGATACTGTTGCATTTCTTACGTATTTAAGAGGTTGTACACTAAAGTCATTAGAGGGGTTAACAGGTTCATACCAATGTTCAAAGATTTTCTGAAAAGCACGTTCAATCATTCGCTGTTGTTTTGATACAATAGAGTTATAATACTCAAAAGCATCTTCCAAGATATCACCGGAAAAACCCACCTTACCAATACGAATACAATACCAAGGTTCCTGCCCAAAAGCGGAATAAACACGCTCTACCACACTGGCATCGGTAACTGTAAAATCTTTATCATAGTTCTTGGGACTGATATCTAAAAAACTCCGGCTTTTCTTCATCAGATTCCAATATTGTTTCTAAGATTTTATTGGCATTAGTGTCTCCTTGTAACTGTTCAAAAGTCTCAGAGAATCCGGTATCTTCTGTTTGATTATCATCTTTAATTTGATTTCCATTTTCATCAATGCGAACTGATGCAGAACCTTTTTTAGTGATAAGCATTCCAGAAGGCATGAAATTACAGCGTACATTACGGTACTTCACATTGGCTAATCCTTCATCCGTACTCATTTCCGTAATCACCCGGTCAGCCCTTCCGACAGGATACACAAATTTTCCTGTGTTACTAATCCATAATATCTGTCCTTTATAGTTTTCAATTCCTCCTGCAGCACGAATCTGTGCATACACCACTTCTTTACAAGGATTAAAAACATCGATGAACTCTACATTCTCCTGTACAACCTTAATAGCCTTACCCTTACGAGTTTTCTTTCCTGTCCAATCCGGATGAACCGCAATCTTTGCAATATATCCGGTTTCATCTTCTTCTAATAAACGGCAATTCTCAAAGGGGACATGCTGTATCTCTACTATATCAGCAAACATATTATAGTTTACATGTATTGCTATCCCATCATAATCCGCAACATCCCTACAAACAAGAGCATGAATATCATCTGCCGTATCCCCACGACGGTTAACTACATATTCAGAAAAAGCGACCTCACGGAAACCGTTTCCTTCTATAAAATTGGCATAACGTTCCGCACATTCACTGCCCGTTGAACTCGCTGCAATGATATTTCTTAAATGTTGGGGATATAGGTTATCATCACCATAGCTTTGAATGCCAAGATTACGTAAGTATCCCGTATCAACACGCCTATTACTTTTCTTCTTTAAATCATTTACATTCATTGTTCCGTGAGGTCATTTTTATTCTACCATTTCTCTGGCTACTCCATTGTCCGCCACTTCTTGTTCTGGTTCAAGAAGGGATTGGGCTTTTTTTATATGAGCATCCAATAACTTAACAGTCACTTTTTTCCCGTCTACTTGATAAGTTTTAAACGCTTCTTTCACTATTTTGACAGTAGCACCTTCCACTTGGAAAGCTTTCACTAATTCTGAAACTAAAGTCTCATCCAGAGCCGTAACCGGATTCTTGCGTTTTTCAACCCTTTCCTCCCAATCAGAAGGCGTTAAAGCAAAAAACACTATCCCTTTAGAATTTCCCGCAAGAAATCTTTCTGCCGCTTCATCAGTTAGATTATCATTGGTATACATTTCACCACTCCCAAAGCCAGCCTGGAGTAAGACACCATTTTTCAATGCATAATTTGATTTTTCTTTCATCTTTCCGTATTTTTTTAAATATGAATACATCTCAATCACAGCATCACGATAGCAATCACTACATGAAGTTCTAATAAAAGTTCGTCCGAAGACTTCATGATATATTACTTCAATGTCTGATTTATCAGAAGAAGAGAGGGGGAGTTTACCCCCCAACTCTTTCAATTTATCAACCACTTCTAAAACTGTCATACCTCTACTCTGCCGGTTCGGCCGTTAAAGTATTAATAGCAGTTTTAGTAGCTTCATAACTTGTTTTATACAAGAATAAAGCTGACTTTGGAGCTTTCTGTTCTTCGAGTGTTACAGTCCATCCGCCTTCTGTATCTTCACTATACTTATTGTTTTCAATAGTAGTAGCTGTAAGACCTTGATAATATCCAAAAACCTGAAAAGCGGCATCGCCCGGATTTGCTTCTTTTTGTAACCCCTTTATATTTATTTTCCAACACTACAACAGTAAGAACCGTTTAGCCAAGCCGTCAATAATATCTGA
>ENA-OQAB01000850-OQAB01000850.1-human-gut-metagenome-genome-assembly--contig:-NODE-850-length-15353-cov-7.245501_pt1 | contig 15353 bp, 10 predicted proteins | sample MGYA00242490_ERZ504517 | MGnify/ENA primary metagenome ERZ504517 (study PRJEB26092, sample SAMD00036298) | human gut metagenome | host: Homo sapiens | study: EMG produced TPA metagenomics assembly of...
AAATTAAAAGCATTCCGACGAATCGCTACACGTTATGACAAATTAGCTGCAACCTACTTGGGATTTATTTGTATCGCCTCAATATTAATTTGGTTAAAATAAACAATTTAAAATGTTTTTCAGACACACTCTAAGGCGGATATATTGCAAGGTAAAATACATTGCAATATATCCATTACGGTATTATTTATGCATTTTTTTCTTCTGCTTTTTCAGATTCTTCTGAGCTGTGGAGAGCATCAGTTTGATTCGGTTGAGCTGGTTAACTTCACTTGCACCCGGATCATAGTCGATGGCTACAATATTGGCTGTCGGATATTCTCTGCGGATCTCTTTGATAACACCCTTACCTACAATGTGGTTCGGCAGACATCCGAAAGGCTGGATACAAACAATATTCGGAACATCTCCATGGATCAGTTCCATCATCTCTCCTGTCAGGAACCATCCTTCACCTGTCTGGTTTCCGGTGGAAACGATCGGAGATGCCATTTTTGCCAGATCTCTGATATCAGCAGGCGGTGCGAAATGACGGCTCTGCGCAAGGGCTTCGCTTGCAGGCTTTCTCACCCATTCGATTGCTTTGATTCCCCAGTTTGCCATGGTTGCCTTGGACTTCTTGAATCCAAGATTTTCTACCTTAAAGTTCTGATTATAGAAGCAGTAGCACATGAAATCGATCAGATCCGGTACAACTGCCTCAGCGCCTTCAGATTCCAGAAGCTCTGCCAGATGATTATTTGCAGCAGGCAGGAACTTGACAAGGATCTCACCTACGATGCCGACACGAGGCTTTTTCACATCACTGATCGGAATGGTATCAAATTCGTGAACCATTTCGCGGCACATTTTCTTAAACTGGCTGTGGCTGATACTGCTTCCGCTTAAGAAAGAAATCACACGCTGTTCCCAGATTTTATGTTTCCTGTTTACGATTCCTTCTTCCAGTTCATAAGGACGCATACGATATACGCATTTCATCAGGATATCTCCGAATACGGCACCGTAAGCAACTTTCTTCACTAATGGAAGCGTAAGTTTGAATCCGGGATTGCTTTCCAGACCGCTTAAGTTAACAGAGATAACCGGAATCTGTTCCATACCGGCTTTCTTTAATGCGCGTCGTATAAATGCGATATAGTTGGAAGCACGACATCCGCCACCTGTCTGTGACATGACAACGGCCGTTTTGTTCAGGTCATATTTACCGGAAAGCAGAGCATCCATGATCTGTCCCACAACGATCAGAGACGGATAGCAGGCGTCATTGTTTACATACTTCAGACCAACATCCACTGCATGCTTATTGTCATTCGGAAGCACCTCCAGGTTGTATCCGCAGGAATTGAATGCTGCCTGCAGGAGGCTGAAATGGAACGGTGACATCTGCGGGCAGAGGATGGTATAGTCCTTTCTCATTTCCTTTGTAAAGGATACTTTATCAATAGAAGCAGGTTTGACAGTACGTTTCTGTCCTTGTGCTTTCTTCGCGCGGATCGCTGCGATCAGGGAACGGATACGGATTCTTGCAGCACCAAGGTTATTTACCTCGTCAATCTTTAAGCAGGTATAGATTTTGTCACTTCCGTCAAGGATTTCATAAACCTCGTCAGTAGTAACTGCATCCAGACCACATCCGAAAGAGTTCAGCTGGATCAGATCCAGATCATCGCGTGTCTTTACATAGTTTGCGGCAGCATACAGTCTGGAGTGGTACATCCACTGGTCATTGACGCGGATCGGGCGTTCCACAGGTGCCAGATGAGAGATGGAATCCTCGGTAAGTACGGCAATACCATAGCTGTTGATCAGATCCGGGATACCGTGATGGATTTCCGGGTCAATGTGGTATGGGCGGCCTGCAAGGACAATACCATGACGTCCTGTTTCTTCCAGATATTTCAGGGTTTCTTCTCCCTTTTTCTGTACATCGCGACGTGCAGCAGCCATTTCCTCCCAGCCCTTATGCACAGCAGCTTTGATTTCCTCAGCCGGGATATCCTTAAATTCCTCTACCAGACGATTTGCCAGAATTTCCTCAGAAGTAAATGCAAGGAACGGATTGCGGAAGGTAATGGACGGATCATTTAATTCGTCTACGTTATTCTTGATGTTTTCGGCATATGAGGTAACGATCGGGCAGTTATAGTGGTTGACTGCATCCGGGAACTCGTTACGTTCATATGGGATACATGGGTAGAAAATAAATTTCACGCCATTGCGGATCAGCCAGGTTACATGGCCATGTGCGAGCTTGGCAGGGTAGCATTCGGACTCACTTGGAATGGACTCAATACCCAGCTCATAAATCTTTCTGGTGGAAGTAGGAGAGAGCACAACCTCATACTTCAGTTCTGTAAAGAAAGTATACCAGAAAGGATAATTCTCAAACATGTTCAGAACACGGGGGATACCTACTTTACCTCGCGTTGCCTTATCAGCAGTAAGCGGTGCGTAGGAGAAAATACGCTTATATTTATATTCATAAAGATTCGGAATATGATCTTTGTTCTTTTCCTTACCGATACCGCGTTCACAGCGGTTACCGCTTACATACTGGCGGCCGCCGGAGAATTTGTTGATAGTCAGACGACAGTTATTGGTACATCCACGACAGTTTGCCATAGAAGTTGTATATTTCAGCTCGTTAATCTTATCAATGGAGAGCATAGTCGTTTCTGCGCCTTCCTGATGGCGTTCACGGGCAATCAGTGCGGCACCGAAGGCACCCATGATTCCGGCGATATCCGGACGAATGGCTTCGCAGCCTGCAATCTTTTCGAAGCTTCGAAGAACCGCATCATTGTAGAAAGTACCACCCTGTACAACGATGTGTCTGCCAAGTTCGGAAGCATCAGAAACCTTGATAACCTTATACAGAGCATTTTTGATAACAGAGTAAGCAAGACCTGCGGAAATATCGGATACCTCAGCTCCTTCTTTCTGTGCCTGCTTTACCTTGGAATTCATGAAAACAGTACATCTGGTACCAAGATCTATAGGATGCTGTGCAAAAACAGCAGCTTTTGCGAAATCCTGTACTGTATAATTCAGGGATTTGGCAAAGGTTTCAATAAAGGAACCGCATCCGGAGGAGCATGCTTCATTTAACTGTACGCTGTCAACGGTCTTGTTGCGGATCTTGATACATTTCATATCCTGTCCGCCGATATCCAGGATACAGTCTACCTCCGGGTCAAAAAACGCTGCTGCATAGTAATGGGACACGGTCTCAACCTCGCCCTCATCCAGGATCAGAGCAGCCTTAATCAGAGCCTCGCCGTAACCTGTAGAACAGGAATAAGCGATCTTTGCGTCTTTGGGAAGCAGTTCATAGATTTCTTTAATAGAACGGATGGTAGTTTTTAACGGGTTTCCGTTGTTGCTGCTGTAAAAAGAATAGAGAAGTGTTCCATCTTCGCCTACCAGTGCAGTTTTGGTTGTGGTGGAACCTGCATCAATACCCAGATAGCAGTTTCCTTTATATGTAGCTAGATCTCCTGTTTTTACTTTGTAGGAACTCTGACGTTTTGCAAATGCATCGTATTCTTCCTGAGACGCGAAAAGTGGTTCCATACGTTCTACTTCGAAATCCAGCTTAATGGAATTGCGGAGTCTGTCTTTCATTTCTGTCAGGGAAATGGAGTTGTCTTCTTTTGCATTTAATGCAGAACCGATGGCTGCAAAAAGATGGGAGTTCTCCGGAATGATGGTGTGTTCCTCATCCAGCTTCAAAGTACGGATAAAGGATTCTCTCAGTTCGGACAGGAAGTGAAGCGGACCACCCAGGAATGCAACATGTCCACGGATAGGTTTTCCACAGGCAAGACCGGAGATGGTCTGGTTTACAACTGCCTGGAAAATAGAAGCTGACAGATCCGGTTTGGTTGCACCGTCATTGATCAGCGGCTGGATATCCGTTTTGGCGAAAACACCGCAGCGTGCAGCAATCGGGTAGAGCGCTTTGTAATCTTTGGCATATTCATTCAGACCTGTGGCATCTGTCTGGAGAAGAGAAGCCATCTGGTCGATGAAAGAACCGGTACCGCCTGCACAGATACCGTTCATACGCTGTTCTACGTTTCCGTTTTCGAAATAAATGATCTTGGCATCCTCACCGCCAAGCTCGATGGCAACATCTGTCTTTGGTGCCAGCTTCTGCAGAGAAGTAGAAACTGCAATAACCTCCTGGGTAAAAGGAACGCCCAGATGGTTGGCAAGGGTCAGACCGCCGGAACCTGTGATCACAGGATGGAGAATCATCTCGCCATACTGGTCAAAGGCCTCCTGAAGAAGGTCTGCAAGGGTTTCCTGAATGTTCGCAAAATGACGCTTGTAATCCGCGAAAATGAGATTTTCATTCTCATCTAAGATCGCGATCTTTACAGTAGTGGAACCAATGTCAATTCCAAGTGTTTTGTAATTCATAAAGTAAATTCAAGCCTCCTCTTTCTGTATAAAAGAAAAAATATTGAAGTAATTCTTTCCTATTAAATATCTGTTTCCAGATATGGAATATTCCGTAATATTATACGCTAATGGTCTGGAAAAGACAATATGAAAGTTTACCAAGGTTTGAGTGATTTGCAGTTGAAAATTCAGCTATTTCAAGATATAATAAAAAAAGTGATTTTTATCAAGAGGAGAAGAAAAATGGCAGAATATAAACTTCTGAAAACAGAGGGGCGTGCCAAACGTGCAGAGTTTCATACAGTGCATGGTACGATCCAGACTCCTGTTTTTATGAATGTGGGAACGATCGGTGCGATTAAAGGCGCTGTATCCACCATGGATTTACAGCAGATCGGAACACAGGTAGAATTATCAAATACTTATCATCTTCATGTGCGTCCGGGTGATAAAATAGTAAAGCAGTTAGGTGGTCTTCATAAATTTATGGTATGGGACAAACCAATCCTTACAGACTCAGGCGGATTCCAGGTATTTTCTCTTGCAAAGCTGAGAAAGATCAAAGAAGAGGGAGTCTATTTTAACTCCCATATTGACGGACATAAGATCTTTATGGGACCGGAAGAGAGTATGCAGATCCAGTCCAATCTTGCCTCCACCATTGCCATGGCATTTGATGAATGTCCCAGCAGTGTGGCTGACAGGGATTATGTGCAGAAATCTGTAGACAGGACCACAAGATGGCTTGCCCGCTGTAAAGCGGAAATGGCGAGACTGAACAGTTTGCCGGATACCATTAACAAAGAACAGCTTCTGTTTGGAATCAACCAGGGTGCTGTTTATGAAGATATCCGTATTGAGCATGCCAAAGCGATTTCTGAAATGGATCTGGATGGCTATGCTGTCGGCGGTCTGGCAGTTGGAGAAACCCATGAAGAGATGTACAGGATCCTGGATGCGGTAGTCCCCTATCTTCCTCAGAATAAACCTACTTACCTGATGGGTGTGGGAACACCGGCAAATATTCTGGAAGGTGTTGAGAGAGGAATTGATTTCTTTGACTGCGTATATCCAAGCCGTAACGGCCGCCATGGACATGTATATACCAATCATGGAAAGATGAATCTGTTTAATGCAAAATATGAACTGGACACACGTCCTATCGAAGAAGGCTGTCAGTGTCCTGCATGCCAGCATTACAGCAGAGCCTATATCCGTCATCTTCTGAAAGCAAAGGAAATGCTGGGAATGCGTCTCTGTGTACTTCACAATCTGTATTTCTATAATCATATGATGGAAGAGATCCGAGATGCTCTTGATGCAGGAAACTTCGCAGAATATAAGAAAATGCGGCTGGAAGGCTTTGAAGAGGGCAAAATAAACTCGAAAAGATAATCTGTATATAAAATAATTATTAAATATGCCAAAAACTCTTGAAGTAAAGCGTTTTTTTGTGTATGATGTGTAGTGACGCTTTAATCAGATTGTTCTGCATGAAAACAAGATTTCATACAGAAGGTAACGGAGATTATAAGTGGATCGCAAAGCAGCTCTTCAGTATGAGCAGCCGTCAGGACGGTCTGTGAATACATGATGGACTGCAAATATGCAGAATAACAGGAAAAGTTACAGGAGGAATCAAAATGAACGCATCAAGCGGAATGGGTATGGTTGGCGCTATTGTCTGGATGGTAGTACTGTTCGGAATTATGTACTTCTTAATGCTTCGCCCTCAGAAAAAAGAGCAGAAGAGACTTCAGGCAATGTTAAATGACATGGAGGTTGGCGACAGCATTGTTACTACCGGCGGCTTTTATGGAGTTGTCATTGATATGACAGAAGAAGACGTGATCGTAGAATTCGGTAATAACAAAAACTGCCGTATTCCAATGAGAAAACAGGCAATCGCTGAAGTTGAGAAAGCCGGAAGCGCTGCCGAATAATGAAAGAGATATGAAAAAAGCGGAACCTATAGTCAGTGATGGCTGTGGTTCTGTTTTTTTATTTTTACAGTAAAATCTCCGGAAAACAGCACTTTTGTATTTTTTCACTTTAATAGGTTGAAATCTGTCGGAAAGTGCGTTATTATAATAACAATTACGCAATTAGAGTATTTTTGGAGGAAATTATTATGGATTATAAGATTGCATTGATCCCCGGCGACGGAATCGGACCGGAAATCGTAAGAGAAGCAAAGAAAGTACTGGACAAGGTATGCGAGAAATATGGACACAGCTTTTCCTATTCAGAAGTTCTGTTAGGCGGCGCATCCATCGATGTACACGGCGTACCCCTTACTGATGAGGCAATTGCCACTGCCAAATCATCAGACGCCGTACTGATGGGCTCTATTGGCGGAGATGCAAAAACTTCTCCATGGTATAAGCTTGAGCCGTCCAAACGCCCGGAAGCAGGACTTCTTGCAATCCGTAAGGCATTAAATCTTTTTGCAAACTTAAGACCGGCTTACCTTTACAATGAGCTGAGAAAAGCCTGCCCTCTCCGCGATGAGATCATCGGAGACGGATTTGACATGATCATTGTACGTGAGCTTACAGGCGGTCTGTATTTCGGAGAACGTCAGACTATTGAAGAGAATGGTGTGAAGAAAGCAATTGATACACTTTCCTATAATGAAAACGAAATCCGCCGTATTGCCATCAAAGCATTTGAGATCGCACGTAAGAGAAGAAATAAAGTAACAAGCGTAGATAAGGCAAATGTTCTGGATTCTTCCAGACTCTGGAGAAAAGTGGTAGAGGAAGTTGCCAAAGACTATCCGGATGTTACCTTAGAGCATATGCTGGTTGACAACTGCGCAATGCAGCTTGTACGTGATCCAAAACAGTTCGATGTTATCCTTACAGAGAACATGTTCGGAGATATCCTTTCAGACGAGGCAAGTATGGTAACAGGCTCCATCGGAATGCTTTCATCTGCAAGTTTAAATGAGACAAAATTCGGTCTCTATGAGCCAAGCCATGGTTCAGCACCTGATATTGCAGGACAGGATAAGGCAAACCCCATCGCAACCATTCTTTCCGCAGCAATGATGCTTCGTTTCTCCCTTGATATGGACAAGGAAGCAGATGCAGTGGAAGCAGCAGTGCAGAAAGTCCTGACAGAGGGATACCGCACAGGTGATATCATGTCAGAGGGATGCAAGCTTGTAGGAACAAAGGAAATGGGCGATCTGATCGCAGCAGCTCTGTAAGAATTGATATTAAGAGGATTCAGCCGGCGCAGGCAGATTACGGAGTCAGGAATTTCGGTTGAATCATTAAAAATAAATAAAACAGTAAGAAAAGAGGAAATAAAACAATGAGAAGTGATGCAGTAAAAACAGGCACACAGCAGGCACCTCACCGTTCCCTGTTTAATGCTCTTGGAATGACAAAAGAAGAAATGGACAGACCTCTGGTAGGTATCGTAAGTTCTTACAATGAAATTGTACCGGGTCATATGAATCTTGACAAGATCACACAGGCAGTTAAGCTTGGTGTGGCAATGGCAGGCGGTACACCTGTTATGTTCCCGGCAATCGCAGTATGCGACGGTATTGCAATGGGACACGTTGGAATGAAATATTCTCTGGTTACCAGAGACCTGATCGCAGATTCCACAGAAGCCATGGCAATGGCACATCAGTTTGATGCACTGGTAATGATTCCAAACTGTGACAAGAACGTACCCGGACTTCTGATGGCAGCAGCCAGACTGAATGTTCCTACTGTATTTGTAAGCGGTGGTCCGATGCTTGCCGGACATCTGAACGGACACAAGACAAGCCTTTCCAGTATGTTCGAGGCAGTAGGTGCTTATGCAGCAGGGAAACTTGATGAGGACGGCCTGACAGAATGTGAAATGAAAACATGTCCTACATGCGGATCCTGTTCCGGTATGTACACAGCAAACTCCATGAACTGTCTGACAGAGGTTCTTGGTATGGGTCTGAAAGGAAACGGAACCATCCCTGCAGTATATTCCGAACGTATCCGTCTTGCAAAACATGCAGGTATGCAGGTTATGGAAATGTACAGAAAGAACATCCGTCCAAGAGATATCATGACAAAAGAAGCAATCCTCAATGCCCTGACAGTAGACATGGCACTTGGATGCTCCACAAACAGTATGCTTCACCTTCCGGCTATTGCTCATGAGATCGGAATGGACTTTGATATTAGTTTTGCAAACGAGATCAGCGCAAAGACTCCAAACCTCTGTCACCTTGCACCTGCAGGTCCTACATACATGGAAGATCTGAACGAAGCAGGCGGTGTATACGCAGTTATGAACGAACTGAATAAGAAGGGACTCCTTCATACTGAGTGCATGACAGTCACAGGTAAGACAGTAGGCGAGAACATCAAAGATTGTGTAAACTTAAATCCTGAAGTTATCAGACCGATTGACAATCCATACAGCCAGACAGGCGGACTTGCAGTTCTTAAGGGTAACCTTGCACCGGACGGTGGTGTTGTAAAACGTTCTGCAGTTGTAGAAGAGATGATGGTCCATGAAGGACCTGCAAGAGTCTTTGACTGCGAGGAAGACGCAATCGCAGCTATCAAAGGTGGCAAGATCGTAGAGGGTGACGTAGTAGTTATCCGTTACGAAGGACCGAAAGGCGGCCCTGGTATGAGAGAAATGCTGAACCCTACATCTGCAATCGCAGGTATGGGACTGGGATCTTCCGTAGCCCTGATCACAGACGGACGTTTCAGCGGTGCATCCAGAGGAGCATCCATCGGACACGTATCACCGGAAGCAGCAGTCGGCGGACCGATCGCACTTGTTGAAGAGGGCGATATCATCAGCATCAACATTCCGGAACTGAAACTGGAGATCAAGGTTTCCGATGAAGAAATGCAGGCAAGAAAAGCAAAATGGCAGCCTCGTGAGCCAAAGGTAACAACCGGATATCTTGCAAGATATGCTGCCATGGTAACCTCCGGAAACAGAGGAGCGATCCTTGAGGTACCAAAAGCAAAATAAAGATGAACAAGTACCCGGCGGGAATTGCAGCATAACCTGTGATTCCTGCCTGAAAAGTTAGGAGGATATGTAAAGATGCAGCTTACAGGTGCTGAAATCATCGTTGAATGTTTAAAAGAACAGGGCGTTGACACTGTATTCGGATATCCGGGCGGTGCCATCCTGAATGTATATGACGCCCTCTATGAATATAAAGACCAGATCACACATGTACTGACCTCCCATGAGCAGGGAGCATCCCATGCAGCAGACGGATACGCAAGAGCTACCGGAAAAGTTGGCGTATGCCTTGCAACTTCCGGTCCTGGAGCCACAAACCTGGTAACAGGAATTGCAACTGCATACATGGATTCCGTACCAATGGTAGCCATCACATGTAATGTAGGAACACCGCTTCTTGGAAAGGATTCTTTCCAGGAGGTTGATATTACCGGAATCGTAATGCCGATCACAAAGCACAGCTTTATCGTAAAAGACATTACGACTCTGGCAGATACCATCCGCAGAGCATTTTATATTGCGAAGAGCGGCCGCCCGGGTCCTGTACTTGTAGATGTAACAAAGGATGTAACCGGTGCGAAATACGAATATGAACCATGTCAGCCGACAGCTGTCACACCAAAGGTTGACACAATTAAAGATGAGGACATTGCAACAGCAGTCCAGATGATCAAAGATGCGAAGAAACCGTTTATCTTTACAGGCGGTGGCACCATTATTTCAGAAGCATCTAAAGAAGTGACAGAGCTTGCTCACAAGATTGATGCTCCGGTATGTGACAGCCTTATGGGGAAAGGTGGATTTTCCGGTGAAGATCCTTTATATACAGGAATGCTGGGAATGCACGGAACAAAGGCTTCCAATCTGGGAGTTTCTGAATGCGATCTCCTGATCGTGCTGGGAGCCAGATTCAGTGATCGTGTCACAGGAAACACAAAGACCTTTGCAAAGAATGCGAAGATTCTCCAGATTGACGTAGATGCTGCAGAGATTAACAAAAACATCGTAGTAGATGCAAGTGTGGTAGGAGATGAGAAAGAAGTTCTCAAACGTATTCTGGCAGAGGTTCCGGAAATGAGACATCCGGAATGGACTGCACATATCAGTGAACTGAAGGAAAAATATCCGTTAAGATATGATCATTCCCAGCTTACAGGCCCATACATTATTGAAAAGCTGTACGAACTGACAAAAGGAGATGCCATCATCACAACAGAGGTTGGACAGAACCAGATGTGGGCAGCTCAGTATTTCAAATACAAAGAGCCAAGAACTTTCCTTTCTTCCGGTGGCCTGGGAACTATGGGATATGGACTTGGTGCAGCAATCGGTGCCAAGATGGGAAGACCGGACAAAACTGTAGTAAACATCGCAGGTGACGGATGTTTCCGTATGAATATGAATGAGATCGCAACAGCAGTCCGCTGTGGCAGACCTTTAATTGAAATTGTATTGAACAATCATGTACTGGGAATGGTACGTCAGTGGCAGACCTTGTTCTATGACCACAGATATTCCCATACAATTTTAAATGATGCAGTAGATTTTGTGAAGCTGGCAGAAGCCATGGGAGCAAAAGCAATCCGTATCACAAAGATGGAAGAGGTAGAGCCTGCATTAAAAGAGGCTCTGGCATGTCCGGGACCTATCGTACTTGACTGTATGATCGATCAGGATCTCAGCGTATTCCCGATGGTACCGGCAGGCGCAAGCATTGATGATATTTTTGATGAGGAGGATATGAAAAAATGAGCAGAGTGTATAATTTTTCCGCAGGACCGGCTGTACTGCCGGAAGAGGTACTGAAAGAAGTAGCAGAGGAGATGATGGACTATCAGGGATCCGGTATGTCTGTAATGGAAATGAGCCACAGAAGTGCTGATTTCCAGAAGATCATCGACGAAGCAGAGCAGGATCTTCGTGACCTGATGAAGATTCCGGATAACTATAAGGTATTATTCCTTCAGGGCGGAGCTTCCCAGCAGTTTGCAGCAATCCCTATGAACCTTATGAAGAACAAGGTTGCTGATTACATTGTAACAGGACAGTGGGCAAAGAAAGCATATCAGGAAGCACAGAAATATGGAAAAGCAAACAAGATCGCTTCTTCCGAGGATAAGACTTTCTCCTATATTCCTGACTGCAGCGACCTTCCGATCAGCCCGGATGCAGACTATGTATACATTTGTGAAAACAACACAATTTACGGAACAAAATTCAAGAAGCTTCCCAATACAAAAGGAAAAACTCTGGTAGCAGATGTTTCCTCCTGCTTCTTATCTGAGCCTGTTGATGTATCCAAATATGGCATCATCTATGGCGGTGTACAGAAGAATATCGGACCTGCAGGTATGGTAATCTCCATTATCCGCGAAGATCTGATCACAGACGATGTTCTGGAAGGAACACCTACTATGCTGAAATTCAAAACACAGGCAGACGCAGGTTCTCTTTACAATACTCCAAACTGCTACTGCATCTATGTATGCGGTAAAGTCTTCAAATGGCTGAAGAAAATGGGCGGACTGGAAGAAATGCAGAGACGTAACATTGAGAAAGCGAAAATCCTCTATGATTTCCTTGATCAGAGCAAGCTTTTCAAAGGAACTGTTGTACCGGAAGACCGTTCTCTCATGAATGTACCTTTCGTAACAGGTGACAAGGACATGGATGCCAAATTTGTAAAAGAAGCAAAAGAGGCAGGACTTGTAAACTTAAAGGGACACCGTACAGTGGGCGGTATGCGTGCAAGTATCTACAACGCTATGCCAAAAGAAGGTGTGGAAGCACTGGTTGCTTTCATGAAGAAGTTTGAGGAGGAGAATGCATAATGTTTCAGTATCATTGCCTGAATCCCATTGCAGAAAAAGGCCTGGGATTATTTGATGAAGAATATAAGAAAAGCGAAGATCTGCAGGAGTGTGATGCAGTCCTTGTAAGAAGTGCAAAAATGCATGACATGGAGCTTCCTGAGAGCGTAAAGGTAATCGCACGTGCAGGTGCAGGTGTCAACAATATTCCTATAAAGGACTGTGCAGAGAAAGGCGTTGTAGTATTTAACACACCGGGCGCCAATGCAAACGGTGTTAAGGAGCTTGTACTTGCAGGTATGCTCCTTGCTTCCCGTGATATCGTAGGTGGTATCGAATGGGTTGCCAAAGAGAAAGACCAGGAAGACATCGATAAACTTGCTGAGAAACAGAAAAAACAGTTCGCAGGATGCGAGATCATGGGCAAGAAACTGGGTATCATCGGTCTTGGTGCTATCGGAGCAATGGTGGCAAATGCTGCTTCTGCACTTGGAATGGAAGTATACGGATATGACCCGTACATCTCCATTGATGCTGCATGGAATCTTTCCCGCACCATCAAACATATCAAGAGCCTGGATGAGATTTATTCCCAGTGTGATTACATCACCATCCATGTACCTCTTCTTGACAGCACAAAACAGATGATCAACAAAGAAGCGTTAGACAAGATGAAAGACGGCGTAGTACTTCTGAACTTTGCCCGGGATCTTCTGGTTGATGAGGATGCTCTGATCGAAGCATTAGACAGCGGAAAAGTAAAGAAATATGTGACAGACTTTGCAAACCATACAGTAGCAGGACATAAGGGAATCCTGGTAACTCCACACCTTGGAGCATCTACAGAAGAATCCGAAGAAAACTGTGCGGTAATGGCTGTAAAAGAAGTCAGAGATTTCCTTGAGAACGGAAATATCAAGAACTCTGTAAACTTCCCGAACTGCGACATGGGAACCTGCGTAGCAGTAGGACGTATCGCCATCTGCCACAAAAATATCCCGAACATGATCAGCCAGTTCACCAAGATCCTTGGTGCAGAAGGTCTGAACATCGCAGATATGACAAACAAGAGCAAAGGCGAATACGCATATACTCTCATCGATCTGGAAAGCGTAGCATCCAGAGAAGCACTGGATGAGCTGAAAGCAATTGAAGGTGTTTCCAGAGTACGTGTGGTAAAATAGTAAGATACAAGTTAACGGTTTAGAGCGTGTCTGAAAAATCATTCCCGCAATCTGCATGCCCCACTTTGCGGTATATTTTGTCCGAATTCGGTTGCCGTATTCCACTACGACGCCCTCATCCGAACAAAATCCCCCACAAATTGTGACGTACATCTTGCGTAAAGCATTTTTCAGACACGCTCTAGTATTTTTATAATGACTGTCGATTTGCAATAAAGATTTATATATTTAAAATATCTCCTGTCCAATTGAGATTTTCAATTGCCGGGAGATATTTTTGTTTTCATGTTAGGATAAAAAAGAAGCCCGGCCTGGCAGTGCCAGAGGGCTTCCTCAAAGTTTTTGATGGTCAAGTGTATATTTACAATCAGCATCCTCTTGATTTCATAAAGTCAAGAACCTCTTCTTTGGTGGACATAACGCGAAGAGCACCCTTGCGTGTGGTAATCAGAGAAGCTGCCGCATTTGCGAATGTGAGCAGTTCTTTTAAGTTCTCTTCTGTCAGATCGTCCAGACCATGTTCCAGAATGTAGTTTAAGGAGCTTGCACAGAAAGTATCTCCGGCGCCTGTAGTTTCGATAGTGTGCTCCTGAAGGAAAGGAGCAGCCTCTACTTTCATATCTTTGTAGTAAGCGCGGCTTCCGTCTTTTCCAAGTGTGATAAGGATAAGCGGAATGTTGTATTTCTCTTTCAGAAGTGCGGCGCCTTTGTCATAGTCTGTAGTTCCGAACAGGAATTCAACTTCGTTATCTGAGATTTTCAGAATATCGCATTTGCCAAGGCCGTATTCGATCTCTGCCTTTGCGTCATCCAGAGATTTCCATAATGGCGGACGAAGGTTCGGGTCGAAGCTGACAATACATCCGGCTTCTTTTGCAACGTCGATGGCATAGCGGGTTGCCTCACGTACTCCTTCGTGAGTAGAAGAAAGTGTTCCGAAGTGGAAGATTCTGGAATCTCTGATCAGGTCTTCCTGGATTTCGTCTTTGGTAAGCATCATATCTGCACCCGGGTTACGGTAGAAGGAGAAATCTCTGTCTCCGTCAGGATAAGTATGTACGAAGGCAAGTGTTGTGTGTACCTCGTTGTCGATCACAAGGTTGCGGGTGTCGATCCCTACTTCCTCTACGGCATTCTTAAGCTGGGTTCCGAACATGTCGTTTCCGACTTTGCCGATGAATGCAGTTTTTTTGCCAAGCTTTTCAAGCATTGCAAGCACGTTGCATGGAGCACCGCCCGGATTAGCTTCCAGCATTGGATTTCCCTGTGCGCTGCTTCCGTTTTCAGTAAAGTCAATCAATAATTCGCCTAATGCGGTTACGTCAAAGGCTTTGTTTCCCATTTTGTATCCTCCTTGTTGTGATGGAAAGAAGCATAGTATCCGGAACAAGATTCTTTCCATAGTTAATAACATAAATTTAGCGCAGGAAAGGGAATTTGTCAAACAATTTTCTTTATTTTTTTGTGCAAAGATGCTAAAATAAACATAACTTGATTTGTTATTGTTTACAGGTGACGTTTAATGTACCATAAATACGCTGCCGGTAAGGGTAACCGATCATCGTAATTTTGACAATCGGGGAGGTAACGTGGCTATGGACGAAAAAGTATACGGCTATATGGACTGGCCGAGGATTGAAGCTATTGTGTATGGAGAGGAAACTGCTCCCAGAGATGTGATGGGACCAAGGATCACACAGGACGGAGTTCTTATTCAGGGATTTTTTTCCTGATGCAGAGGAAGTAAGTGTGATCAGCGGAAAGAAAACCTATGTCTGCGAGAAAGAGGACGAGGAAAAACCCGCTCCCTGGTCTTTCGTCCGATTACGTCCTTTTCCGGAAATAGCCCTGGAAACTGTAGTTTTACTCACTCCCAGTTCCCGGGTAATATCCTCAATGGTATATATCTTCTTTTCCTCTTGTTCCATACTTACACCCCATCCAATATGCACAA
>ENA-OQAB01000851-OQAB01000851.1-human-gut-metagenome-genome-assembly--contig:-NODE-851-length-15343-cov-2.234753_pt1 | contig 15343 bp, 19 predicted proteins | sample MGYA00242490_ERZ504517 | MGnify/ENA primary metagenome ERZ504517 (study PRJEB26092, sample SAMD00036298) | human gut metagenome | host: Homo sapiens | study: EMG produced TPA metagenomics assembly of...
CAGTGACTATATACACAATGAAATCATAAAATCATATATAGAACCGCACTAAAACATATTCAAAGTTTTATGACATAATACATAAAACAACAAGTGAATCCCAAAAACTTTTTCGTGTCATTCATTCCAACTTTATGCTATACTCAAACACAAGACATACGTTCTGACTGCAAAGGCATCCTCCTGAGCAAAAAGGCGCACATATGGAATATCAGAGGGACTCTCCCTCTTTCTTTGTATATCCGCGCGCCTTTTCAGGCGCGCTTTTTACAATGTCTGCAAACGAAAGTCCGAACTTGTCTGAAACCTTGTCAACTGCTTACACTATACGAATTATAACAAGGAGACATACTATGGACACTAGAATCGCTCTTATCGGCGTTCTTCTCGAAACCCGAGAATCCGTCGATAAACTAAACCATCTTCTAAGCGACTACGGAGAATATGTAATCGGAAGAATGGGACTGCCATACAAAGAAAAAGGAATCCATATTATCAGTATCGCCGTAGACGCCCCGAACAATATCATCAGCGCCCTTTCCGGCAAACTCGGAATGCTTCCGGGCGTCAGCACGAAAACGATCTACGGCAAAACAACGTAACTTATTTGTAACAGCTATATGATCCAAACGCCCGCTTATGAGTAAAACAGCGGCGTCAGCCGCGATAAGCACGCAGTACGGTTTTACGAATGGCGCGAACTGAACTGTCACACTTATTTTTCTGCGAGAGGACACGACTATGACCGAAAAAAACGATACAAAACAACTGATTGACCGATTAGAAGCAACCCGTAATCTTTCCAGAGACGAATGGATCCGCCTGATTCAAAACAGAACGGCCGATGATGCAGACTATTTATTTGAACGGGCACAGGCCGTCCGCACACGCCATTATGGACGCAGCGTATACATCCGCGGACTGATCGAATTTACAAATTATTGTAAAAACGACTGCTTCTACTGCGGAATACGAAAAAGTAACAGAAATGCCAACCGTTACCGTCTGACAAAAGAGCAGATACTCTCCTGCTGTGAGATGGGATATGCTCTCGGCTTTCGGACGTTCGTTCTGCAAGGCGTGAGGACGGTTCATTTACGGATGACCGGCTGACTGATATTATTTCTTCTATACGAACGCGATGGAGTGACTGCGCGATCACACTCTCAATCGGAGAACGTTCTTATGAAAGCTACAAGCAACTTTATGACGCCGGAGCGAATCGCTTTCTTTTAAGACATGAAACATACGATGACACGCATTACGGAAAGCTTCACCCCCTGCCTTAAGCGCCGCCAGACGAAAGCAATGTCTTTTTGATCTAAAAAAGATCGGCTATCAGGTCGGCACCGGATTTATGGTCGGATCGCCTTATCAGACTTTTGAAAATCTGGCAGACGATATGCTGTTTTTAAAAGAACTCAATCCACAGATGGTCGGGATCGGTCCTTTCATCCCCCATCATGACACCCCGTTTGCAGATCAAAAGGCCGGAAGCGCTGATCTAACGCTGTTTCTGCTCGGATTGATCCGTCTGCTTCTTCCGAAAGTCCTTCTCCCTGCCACGACCGCTCTTGGCACGATTGATTCCGACGGCCGCGAAAAAGGGAATTCTTGCCGGAGCGAACGTGATCATGCCGAATCTTTCTCCGCCGCAGGTGAGAGAAAAATATTTACTTTACGACAGTAAACTGTGCACCGGTGACGAAGCCGCCGAAAGCCTTCGTTCTTTAAAGCAGAGAATACAAAATATCGGATATGAAATCACAGTTTCCAGAGGAGATTCCCTGAACATATAAAAAGCACTTTCATCCGAAACATTTTCCCTGTCTGAAAGCAGATAAAACGATTTAAAATTCCGAAAAATAATATTAAAAATTAAAAGGAGACTCAACTATGTACGATGTAAATTCAAAACATGCAGATGATTTTATCAATCATGAAGAAATTCTCGAAACGCTCGCCTATGCAGATGAGAATAAAAATTAACATGAAACTGATCGATGCGATCATTGAAAAAGCAAAAAAAAGCGAAAAGGGCTGACACATCGGGAAGCATCAGTTCTTCTCGCCTGTTCGGACGAAGAAAAAACAAAGAGATCTATAAGCTTGCAGAACAGATCAAAAAAGGATTTCTACGGAAACAGAATCGTAATGTTTGCTCCTCTTTATCTGTCAAATTATTGTGTCAACGGCTGTACTTACTGCCCGTACCACGCGAAAAACAAACATATTATGAGGAAACAGCTCTCTCAGGAAGAGATCCGAAGAGAAGTCATCGCACTTCAGGACATGGGGCATAAACGGCTTGCTTTGGAAGCAGGCGAAGATCCTGTCCGCAATACGATGGACTATTACTTAGAATCGATCAAAACGATTTACAGCATCAAACATAAAAACGGCGCGATCCGCCGTGTCAATATTAATATTGCGGCTACGACAGTCGATAATTACCGCCTGCTCAAAGAAGCCGGCATCGGAACGTACATCTTGTTTCAGGAACATACCATAAAGAAAGCTATCTTGAACTGCATCCGACCGGACCAAAACACGACTACAACTATCACACCGAAGCGATGGACCGCGCCATGGAAGGCGGCATAGACGACGTCGGTCTGGGTGTTCTCTTCGGACTGGACAAATACCGCTATGAATTTGCCGGGCTTCTCATGCATGCCGAGCATCTGGAAGCGGCGTTCGGAGTCGGTCCGCACACGATCAGCGTTCCTCGTCTGAAACACGCCGACGATATCGATCCCGATCAGTTTGACAACGGAATCGACGACGATACTTTTGCCAAGATCGTTGCCTGCATCCGAATCGCCGTTCCATATACGGGAATGATTATCTCTACCCGCGAAAACCAGAAAACACGGGAGCGCGTCCTTCATCTTGGAATCTCCCAGATCAGCGGCGGATCACGAACCAGCGTAGGAGGGTACTGTGAACCGGAACCTGAAGATGCCAAATCCGAACAGTTTGACGTCAGCGATACCCGCACACTTGACGAAGTTGTCCGCTGGCTTATGGAAATGGATTACATCCCAAGTTTTTGTACCGCATGTTATCGTGAAGGAAGAACCGGAGATCGGTTTATGTCTCTTTGCAAAAGCGGACAGATCCAAAACTGCTGTCATCCGAACGCTCTCATGACACTGAAAGAATATTTGATGGATTATGCGTCTCCTGAGACAAAGGCAATCGGAGACCGGCTGATCGACAGAGAAGTTCTCAATGTTCCGAATGAGAAAGCGCGTGCCGTCGTTTTGGAAAATCTGAAACTGATCGAGCAGGATAACAGAAGAGATTTTCGTTTCTAAATTTATTTTCTTGTGATATAATGAGCGTTGGCAGACGGAAGCCGCAGTAAAAACCACTTCTGCTTCCTCTGCAAATTTACGATACAGACGAAAGCAGTTTCATCGTTTCGTCTTATGCATGGCAATGAAAAGAGGGAATAACCATGAGCGCACAAAATCTCACCTTGCTGACAGATCTTTACGAACTGACAATGATGCAGGGATATTTTGAATCGCAGGCAAACGAAACGGTCATTTTCGACGTGTTTTTCCGCGAAAATCCAAACAAGGGCGGATACTCTGTCATGGCCGGTTTAGAGCAGGTGATCGAATATATTAAAAACTTGAATTTTTCTTATGAAGACGTAGATTATCTAAGGGGACTCGGACTGTTCAGCGAGGACTTCCTCCACTACTTGAGCGGATTCCACTTCAGCGGCGATATTTATGCCATTCCTGAAGGCAGCGTCATCTTTCCGCGGGAACCGCTCGTGAAAGTGATCGCCCCTATCATGGAAGCGCTAGTTAGTCGAAACCGCGATCTTAAACATTATCAACCATCAGTCTTTGATCGCAACAAAGGCTTCCCGCGTTGTCCAACGCGGCACAGGGAAACGGCGTGATGGAATTCGGTCTGCGCCGCGCCCAGGGACCTGATGCAGGTCTTTACGGGGCAAAGGGCAGCCATGATCGGAGGTTTGGTGTCGGAACGTCCAAATGTTCTCGCGGGAAAAAATGGTTTGACGTTCCTGTTCTCGGAACACATGCACACAGCTGGATCATGAGTTTTCCTGACGAATATACGGCATTTAAAGAATACGCCAGACTGTATCCTGACGCCTGTACGCTTCTCGTAGACACATACGACACATTAAAATCAGGTGTTCCGAATGCGATCCGTGTATTTCAGAAAATGAAAGATGCCGGAATCCATCCGAAAAGTTACGGAATCCGTCTTGATTCCGGCGATCTTGCCTACCTTTCCAAAAAGGCACGGAAAATGCTCGATGAAGCCGGATTTCCTGACGCAGTTATCGCCGCGTCAAATGATCTGGACGAATTTTTGATCAACGATCTGAAAATTCAGGGAGCTGCCATCACTTCATGGGGTGTCGGAACGAATCTGATCACATCAAAAGACTGTCCGTCATTCGGAGGGTTTACAAACTTGCCGCCATCCAAAATAAAGACGGGGAATTTGTTCCGAAAATCAAGATTTCCGAAAATATAGAAAAAATCACCAATCCCGGAAACAAAACGATCTATCGCATTTATGATAAAGATACAGGAAAAATCCGCGCCGATCTAATCTGTTTTGCAGATGAAACTTACGATACTTCTGAAGATCTGCATTCTTTTTGATCCGAATTCCACATGGAAAAAGACACGGCTTGAAGGCGGCACATATACAATGAAAGAGATTTTAAAACCGATCTTTATCCGTGGCGAATGTAAATACACTTCTCCGTCCGTAAAAGAGATTGCCTCTTTCTGCGAACAGGAGAAAAATACTCTGTGGGATGAGACAAAGCGTCTCTTTAACCCGCACAAAGTATATGTAGACCTTTCACAAAGACTTTATGATACAAAAACCGAACTGTTAAATAACGTAAACCGATAGGAACAACTCTCTTATGAATCTATATCAGATCGACGACTTAGACGACTTAACCGAAACGTTCCATATTATAATTTAATGAAACTAAACGAATATCTGAAAATCAAATAAACAAAAACGAATATCTCGAAATCAAAGGAGTATAAACAATTATGAAAATCATCGTACTCGCCGGAGGACTAAGCACTGAAAGAGACGTTTCTCTTGCTTCTGCCGCCGGCATCTGCCGTACATTAATCGAAAAAGGTCATGACGCTTTTCTTCTTGACGTATTTTTAGGGCTGGAACACGCTCCCGAACATTTGGAAGACGTATTTACCCTTCCCGGTCACGGTCTTGAGATTGCGAAAAACATCAGTTGTGAAGAACCTGATCTTGCCGCTGTAAAAGCATCCCGGCCTGATCAATCCGACTGTTTCTTAGGACCAAACGTCATTGAATTATGTCGTCTGGCAGATATCACATTTCTCGGACTTCACGGCGGTGAAGGAGAAAACGGAAAACTTCAGGCTACTTTTGACCTGCTCGGTATCCGCTACACAGGTCCCGATTCTCTCGGCTGCGCCGTCGCTATGGATAAAGGACTGACAAAACAAGTCTTTCTCCAGGCAGGCATCGACACGCCGGCAGGCGTTACCATTCACAAGAAATCAAAAGACCGCTCTCTTGCTTTAACAGGTCTTTCCCTTCCTGTCGTTATAAAACCATGTTCTGGAGGTTCGAGCATCGGGGTATATATCGTCAGTACAGAAGAAGAATATGCAGAAGCTTTGGAAAAATCCTTTTTCTATGAGGATGAAGTCGTTGTAGAAGAGTATATAAAAGGACGTGAATTTGCATGTGGCGTAATTGACAACGAGGCGCTTCCTCCGATCGAAATCATACCGAAAACAGGATTTTTCGATTATGCGAATAAATATCAGGCGGACGCGACTTTAGAAGTATGCCCTGCGGACATTCCCGAAGAGACAGCTTCCCGGATGATGGAACTTACCGTAAAAGCATTCCGTGCGCTGAAACTCAACGTATACAGCCGCGCCGATTTTCTTCTGGATGAAAAAGGAAATCTTTACTGTCTGGAAATGAACACTCTGCCGGGCATGACCGCAGCCAGCCTGCTGCCGAAAGAAGCGAAAGCGGCAGGAATCGAATACGGCGATCTGTGTGAACTGATCATCAAAAAATCGTTAGAAGCGCGTTATTAATACATGTTGTTTAAGAAAGGCAGGAGCTATCTTATGAAATATATGTCATTACAGGAAATTGCCGCAGCCTGCGGCGGTACATACTACGGCGGATCTGAATTTCTCCCCCGTGAAGTAAGCAGCGTCGTCATCGACAGCCGTAAAGCAGAAAAAGACAGTCTGTTTATCGCGATCCGGGGGGCACGCGTCGACGGACATTCCTTTATTCCGAAAATAATGGAACAAGGAGCGCTCTGCGCCGTTTCCGAAGAAGATCTCGGAGATGTTCCTTATTCTTATATTAAAGTGGCGTCATGTGAACAGGCTTTAAAAGATATCGCAGAACACTATCGGCGTTCCCTTGATATCAAAGTGTAGGCATTTCGGGAGCGTCGGAAAAACGAGCACAAAAGAAATGATCGCCTCTGTCCTGTCACAAAAATATTCGGTTCTGAAAACAGAAGGAAACTTTAACAATGAGATTGGGCTTCCTCTTACTGTTTTCAACCTCCGTAAGGAACATGAAATCGCGGTTCTGAGATGGGGATCAGCGGCTTCGAAGAGATGACGCGCCTTGCGAAAGTTGCCCGGCCGGACATCATGCGTTCTCACAAATATCGGTGTCGCCCATATGGAAAATCTAGGTTCAAGAGACGGGATCTTAAAAGCAAAAACAGAAATGTTTGCTTATATGAATGAAAACGGAACAATAATCTTAAACGGAGACGATGACAAACTGCGCGGATATTCTCCCGAAAACGGAATCACGCCTGTCTACTTCGGTCTTGATGAAAGCTGCGGTTTTCACGCCGAAAATATTTCCGGCAAAGGTTTAAACGGAACGGACGCACAGTTTTTCACACCAAATTCTTCTTTTACGGCACATATCAACATCCCGGGCGCTCACATGGTGTACAACGCGCTTGCGGCTACCGCAGTCGGATACGCTCTTGGTATGACAGACAGGGAAATCTGCGCAGGAATCGAAGCAAATGTTCCGATTGCCGGACGCAATAACCTGATCCGTGCGCCCCATTTTACGATCATCGACGACTGCTACAACGCAAACCCTACTTCTATGAAAGCGTCTCTCGATGTTCTTGCCTTTGCAGATACTCGCAAAGCAGCAATACTCGGAGATATGTTTGAACTCGGAGAAAACGAAAAACAGATGCACCGCGAAGTCGGCATTCACGCCGTCAGAAAAGGCATCGATGTTTTGATCTGCATCGGCAGTTTGATGAAGTCGGCGGCAGACGGAGCGTTGGAATATCTTGAGCAGCAAAAAAACGCAGAACATACCGAAGAGACGCCTTCGTCTTCTGCGCATTTTCCGACTCAGATCTGCCATTTCGCCACAAAGGCAGATTTTCTGCGCGAGGCGAAAGAACTTTTAAAAGAAGGCGATACCGTACTTGTAAAGGCTTCACACGGAATGGAGTTTCCGGAAATCGTCGAATTTTTACAGCAATAATATTATATTTTGATAAAGCATAGGAGAAGGATTATGAAATATCAGGTTCTCGTCCTTGATCTGGACGGCACTTTGACCAATTCAAAAAGGAAATTACCGCGCCGACAAAACAGGCGCTTCTTGAGATTCAGGAAGCCGGCCGCACTGTCGTTCTTGCCAGCGGGCGGCCGATCAACGGTGTTGCGCCTCTTGCAAAAGAACTTCAGATGGATACTTTCGGCGGATACATGCTCTCCTTTAACGGCGCACGTATTACAAAATGTTCCACAGGCGAGATCATTTACAATAAAACGATCCCAAAAGAAATCATCCGTCCGGTCTGGGAATACGTAAAGACATTTCCGGGACTGGATATCATCTCTTACGATGACACTCATATTTTCTCAGGGATTTGTCCGAACAAATATGTAGAAATAGAATCGGGAATAAACAATATGGAAATTGTTCCAACGGACGACTTTCCATCCGCCCTTGATTTCCCGGTAAATAAGCTGCTCATCTGCGGCGATCCGAAAACACTTGAAACGATGATCGAACCGCTCCGCAAGCAGTACCACGGGCTTTTAAATATCTATCTTTCCGAACCGTTTTTCTTGGAGATCATGCCGAAAAACATTGACAAAGCGCAGTCTCTCCAAAAGCTGTTAAACAGCATCGGTCTGACCGCTAATGAGATGATCTGCTGCGGCGACGGCTTCAACGATCTGTCCATGATCGAATATGCCGGTCTTGGAGTCGCCATGGAAAACGCACAGCCGATCATAAAAGAAACCGCCGACTTCATCACTCGTTCCAATGACGAAGACGGCGTACTCCATGTGATCGATACGTTTATGCGATAAAGAAATCTTTTATATCGGCTCACACATACAATCTGTAAGAGCTGTCACGATACTTTTTCAGGAAAAGAAAAGTTCCATCACTTCCTGTGCCGGCATTTCTTTTCCTGTAAACAGTTCAAACGCCGCAGCTCCCTGCCAGAGCAGCATCCCGATTCCTCCGACTGCGGCTTTACAGCCTGCCTCTTTTGCTTTTTTTATAAGCAGCGTCTCTCTCGGATTATACACGACGTCCGCAACAGCCAGATCTTTATGAAGTAATTCTTCCGGAACGGGAAGCACGTTTTCCAAAGGACTCATTCCGGCGCGTGTTGCATTGATCAAAAGATCGCTTCCGGCGATAGCTTCTCCTAATTTTTTCTCATCATCAATATCTTCAATATAGATTTTTTTCATCGACGGTACTGCTTTTTTAATCTTTTCTACCGTTTTTTCTCCGTTTGCGAAAAATTCATCCTTCCGGTTAAATATCGCAATCTCTGACGCTTTATCAAGCGCCGCCTGTACTGCGATCGCAGTCGCCGCTCCGCCTGTACCAAGCAAAACGATCTTCTTTCCCTCTATCCCGACTCCTTGTTCCTTCAGATTGCGGACAAATCCGATCCCGTCTGTAATATGCCCTGTCATCGTTTTGTCCTCTTCCACAACGACGGTGTTACACGCTCCGACAAGTTCCGCCGCAGGGGACAATCTGTCTACAAGCTGTGCCGCCGCGGTTTTGTTCGGCATCGTTATGTTAAAACCGCCTACGTTTAATGTGCGGAATGCGTCAATCGCATCTTTTGTTTTCTCCAGCGGTATGTCAAACGCAAGATACGCCGCATCGATCCCTAGCTTTTCAAAACTGTAGTTGTACATAGCCGGAGACCCCGAATGGCCTACCGGTGAACCGATCAGCGCGTAAAGCCTTGTATGTCCGTTAATTCTTCTTTCCATCTTTTCTCCCTCCATGATCATGCGCTCTCAAAACAGGCGCACTGCAAATATGGATACAGTATATCACAACTTTTTGTTTACTTCAACACTTTAAAGTGTGAATAAAATTCGTTAAAATAAAAATCGAATTAAAATGCATACATTTATCCCGTGTCACCCCATGTTACTAACGCGTTGTCGTTTTGTCTTAATGAATTGCCCCTTTTAAAAAAATGTGCTATCTTATTCCAAAAGAAAGGAGATTTTACGAAAATATGAAAAACAGTTTTTCTTTTCTCGCAAAACATATTTCATGGAAATACATTGTACTTATCTTAATCCTTATTTATATTATCCTCCTTACTGTTCCTTATCTGCCGCATAAAACTGTATCGGAAGAATACAAAGAAAAAGATGCGGCAGCCGAATATTATTCCGACACATCCGGGACAGAGCGCATCGCCTACATCACTGATAATAACGACGCTCTTTTGTATCGGCTCGGTATGATCGAAGAAGCAGAAAAATCCATCATTTTATCGACCTTTGATTTTTAACCGTTGATGAAGGCGGGGGCCAGGGATAATTCTTTTCCGCCTTACTTAAAACGCCGCGGACCGGGGGCGTCGATATCCGTGTTATCGTCGATGGAATCAGCGGATTTATGGATGTACAGCACAATCCGTGGTTTCTTGCTTTAGACGCTCATAAAAACGCTCAGGTCCGCATTTATAATCCTGTGAATTTTTTGAAACCATGGGATATGCAGGCCCGCCTTCATGACAAATATCTGATCATCGATGACCAGATGTATACACTTGGCGGACGCAACACAACAAACCTGTTTCTCGGAGATTATTCAAAAGGAAAAAACATCGACAAGGAGCTGTTTGTTTACGAAACAGATCCGGGCAAAAATATGCAAAACACTTCTATGTCCCAGCTTCAGACTTATTTTGATTCCATATGGGATTCTTCTGACAGCAAACCGTGCCGTGGCTCAAGAAACGGAAAAAAGACGGTCGAAAAAACAGAAGCTCTGAAAAAACATTACAAAGAGCTACAGAAAAAATATCCTGCCGCATACGAAAAACAAAACTGGGAAGAACTGACATTTGAGACAAATAAGATCACTCTTTTGAGCAATCCGATCGAATCAGAAAACAAAGAACCGTGGATGTGGTACTCTCTTCACCGGCTTATGATGTCCGGAAAACAGGCGACGATCTACACCCCTTACATTATATGCGGCAGGGAAATGTACGACGATCTTTCTCAGCTCACAGATAATAACGTCTCTGTCGAGATCATTACAAATGATGTCGCAAAAGGCGCCAATCCGTGGGGCTGTACAGATTACTTAAATGAAAAAGAAAAGATATGGAGAACCGGTGTGAAAGTTTACGAATATATGGCTCCCCATTCCTGCCATACGAAAGCCGTTCTCATAGATGACCGCATGAGTATCGTCGGTTCTTACAATCTTGACATGCGAAGCACATATCTTGATACCGAATTAATGCTTGCCGTCGATTCAACCGAATTAAACGCAATTATACGAAAAGAAGCCGAACATGATAAAACCTTTTCAAAAACGATGGAAAACGGAAAATATACCTACGGGGAAAATTACAAAACAAAAGAATTAAGCACCGGAAAGAAATTATTCTACGCAACATTAAGACAAATTATCAAACCGCTCCGAAGATTCTTATAGACAACTTTATTAAAAACTCTTTATAGACAAAACTTTTATGATTAAATTTTTACAGCCGAATTTCTTATGATCGATATCTTCTCTGATCGGATTTATCTGCACGGAAACGAGAATCACAAATCAGGCATCCCTTGTACCTTCCCGAGAACTGTTCCCATGCAGATAAACCGGTCTTTCGGCTTTACTACTACATCCTGTTCCAATACGTTCAATGCTTTCAGCTTTTTCTCTTCATTTTCCTGATATAATAATCTCAAATAATAAACTTCATTTACTAAGAAAATTCCTATTTCATTTTGACCTGCCTTTTTTTTCGGTCAATGCGATCACATCCCCGTTCCGAAAAACAGGCTCGTATCTGTCTGTCTGAAGCTGCAGGCAAAATTCCATGCCGTCTATCATATTCTCCTTGCTGTACACGGAATTCAAAATATTCTGCTCTTTTTTACAAATCGCATCAATCCCTCCTCCCATATCTTTCATACACGGAAAAGAAATCCATTCTTCCTGCTGCATTCTCGAATACTCTTCTTCGATCACCATACGAACAAGTTTTTTCCCGCTGCTCGTCAACTGCCTGTACTTTTCAAGAGCATATATCTCATCCTGTGTGATCGCTCTTTTACATGCGATGGCAATCTCTCTGTTTCTTACATACTCTTCATAAAAGTAATTCGCATCTACTTCAAGCGTGATCATCAGCGCAACAAAAATATCCGGTTTCGGATAGCTGATTCCATTCTCATAATTTGCAATAGCAGACGGTGTAACCTGCACCGCTTCGGCAAGCTGTACTCTTGACATGTTTAACTCCTGACGTCGCTTACGAATCTTATTTCTGATCATCGTCATGATTTTAACCCTCTCTTCACCACATATTATTCAAAGTATATTACAAATTTCCTGTAAAAGCAATCGCTTTTTCAAGATTATTGTAGTTTCTCATTGACATTTTATTAAATCTGTCGTAAACTGATGTAGAAATAGCCGTAAAATTGGTATATTTTCTTAATATGAATCAATTTTCTTAGGTAATATTAACAACTAGAATCGAGGGGCATGATGAAAGATTATGTAATAGATGTACTGATGAACATCGGAGTTCCGGCAGGAATCAAAGGTTTTACTTATATTTGCGACGCAATAGAATTATTTAATACCGATCCATACTATCCTGACGGAAAGATATCAGCACTCTATATCGATATCGCTAAAAAGTATCACACAACACCATCAAGAGTAGAGCGTTCCATACGACACGCTTTCGATATTGCACTTACAAAAGGTGATCCTGATATGGTATCCCGCTATCTGGATCTGACAAACAGACAGAACTCCACGCTATTGCGGACACTCTATCTTCGAATCGGGCAAGAACGCCGCAGACATCAGGCAGAACGGCATCATCAGCAATGCAACCCACAAACTTGTACCTCACAGACTTGTGAGTTTAAAGCACAGATATATATGGAAGCAATGAAAACCTTATCCGAAGAGATCGAATCTTTGTTTAATCGCACTCTTGCTTCTGTAAGAGATGATATTCATCCGACAGACGACGGACAAAGTGAACGGAGCTGTTCCGGATTTCCAAAATCTTTAAAATCTTAAAGACTCGGCTCTTTCTTATTTTATTTTTATCATCTTTGAAAACAGCTCCGCAAAACAACATATGTTTGAATTTCACTTGGTTTTACCTCGCTTTTCATATATAATATTAGGCGTTTCACAAACGCCTAATACCGAAAATTATTGAAAGGAGATGGTTCTATGTCTACCAACATTCAGAAAAACCAGATTACAGAAGGCATTATTTGGCGGCAGCTTCTACTTTTCTTCTTTCCCATTTTACTCGGGACTTTCTTTCAACAGCTATACAACACGATTGACAGTGTTATCGTCGGTCAATTCGTCGGAAAAGAAGCTCTCGCCGCAGTAGGAGGTTCTTCTGCTCAGATCGTTGCTTTTGTAGTCGGATTTTTTACCGGGCTTTCTTCCGGGGCATCCGTAACGATTGCACAATTTTTCGGTGCGAAAGACTCCCGCTCTGCAAATAAAGGTCTTCACACAGCTTACGCGATCGCCGCTTTTCGGAGGTTTGATCCTTACCGTATCAGGAATAATTCTGACTCCGTTTCTTTTAGAGATGATGAATACGCCTGCCGATATTGTAGCAGATTCCGCCGTTTACTTAAGGATCTACTTTGCCGGAATCATTTTCGTCCTCATTTACAACATGGGATCGGCAATACTGCGCGCCACCGGAGATTCCAAACGTCCGCTCTATTATTTGATCGTCTGCTGCATCATCAACATCGTGCTTGACGTTTTATTCGTTATCGTATTCCATATGGGTGTTATGGGAGTTGCCGTTGCCACCCTCATCGCACAGGCTGTAAGCGCCGTACTTGTCACTTTAAAACTGATGCGCTCTGAAGGCATATTAAAACTTTCCGTCAAACAGATCCGTTTCCACGGTTCGATTTTGAAAATGCAGTTAAAACTCGGACTGCCGACCGGATTTGAAGCGATCCTGTTCTCTATTACAAACATTGCCATTCAATCTGCTGTCAACACTTTCGGCACGGACACAACCGCCGCATGGTCAGCCTACGGAAAACTGGACGCAAATTTTTTTGGATGGTCAGCACTGCGTTCGGAATTGCGATCACAACATTCGTAGGGCAAAACTACGGCGCCGGAAAAATGGATCGCGTACGCAAAAGTACCCGCGTATGCCTTCTTATGGATTTTATTGTTTCCGCCGTACTTGTTGTCTTTCTGATCGCCGCACGATTCCTTTTATTCCGGTTATTTACAAACGACAGTCATGTAATTGAAATCGGATGCGACATGCTCGTTCTGATCACGCCATGGTACATTGTATATGTCTTTATCGAAGTTATCGCCGGAGCGCTGCGCGGAGTCGGAAACGTCGTCGTTCCGGTAGCCATTACTCTGCTTGGCGTCTGCGTCCTTCGCATCGCATGGCTTGCCGCCATGCTGAAAATCTCACCGACGATATCGGCGATTATTTTAAGCTATCCGGTAACATGGGTTATCACAGCGCTTGCATTTATCATCTACTATATATACATAACCCATAAAACTATCGCCGGAAGTTCTAAAAAGCATGTTCCAAAATTGTAAGCAGCCGATAAAATCTTAGATAGACCCGGACTTGGACTATCTGCGCTGCGAGAGTAAAAAAGCAAAAATTACCCGAATCATCATAAAGTAATATACTCACATAAGAAACGGGTGATTTTTTGCTTTTCTGCATTCTTCTGCATAATAATCAAAATTATGTTGTCTTTTTCGGAAATTTCAAACAGGCTTTAAACTGATCGCAGTCGATCAATATATCAAATTCTCCCCCGAGCGCTTTGGCATAAGTACTTACGATCGCCAGTCCAAGTCGTTTCCGTCTCCGGTTCTTGCCTTATCTCCTCTTGCAAACCTTTCGATAATATCTTCTTTTGTAAAATCCATCGGATATCCCGATGTGTTTGTTACTTCCAGCCATACTTCCTCTTTTCCTTCCGACTGCAAAAGCTTCGTTTTTCACAAAGACACGCGTTTCCCTTTGCAGAATATTTCAACGCATTTTCAATCAGATTCTGGCAGATTCTGTAAAAATAAGAATTGTCCGATATAAGCTGTGTATCTTCTTTTGTCAGATCGGTAACAAATTCCAAATGACTTTCTTTTATCCTGTCATCCATATCCGCAAAGATCTGTTCGATCATCCGATTTACCTCGAACGGCTCCGGATGCAGCTCTACATTTCCGCTGCTTGCTTTTGCAAGATTAAATAAACTGTTGATCATTTCTTTTAGTTTCTCTGCCCGCTCTGAAATCACATCCACATAATCGCGGACAATATCGCTTAATTCTTCCCTCTTGATCAGTTCAATATAGCCGACCATCGACGTAAGCGGCGTTTTCAGTTCGTGAGATACATTTGCGGAAAACTCTTTCCTCATATTCGCAACCGCTTCTTTTTCTCTGTTCTGCCGGTCCATCGCCTCCAGCAAAGGACTTAATTCCTCATAAATATCACTGTCCAATGGACGTTCCAGATCAAGTTCATTGATCGGTTTGATCAATCGGTTTGTCTGCCATCTTGCCAAAGCGAAAGCGAACAATATTGTCAGTACGGCAAGAATTCCCATCACCGGCATTAGACTGACTGCGGTACTTGCCAGATTATCAATCGACTTGGATACGCGCAGCACCGTTCCGTCGTTGAGAAGAAGAGCATAATAATACATATCCTTCCCTACCGTTTCTGACT
>ENA-OQAB01000852-OQAB01000852.1-human-gut-metagenome-genome-assembly--contig:-NODE-852-length-15339-cov-3.200763_pt1 | contig 15339 bp, 19 predicted proteins | sample MGYA00242490_ERZ504517 | MGnify/ENA primary metagenome ERZ504517 (study PRJEB26092, sample SAMD00036298) | human gut metagenome | host: Homo sapiens | study: EMG produced TPA metagenomics assembly of...
TTTGCAAGGTATACACCTTCGATCATTTCTTTCACAAAATCATTTGCATCATTCATAATTTTCTTCATAATGAGCTCCTCCTTATGCTTTTAACGCTTCTACGATTGCTTTAGCCATATCACCGACTGCTACAATGCCTGGGTCATATGTTCCAATACTCCGCTCTCCGGTAAATGACTGGCGCCCTCGTTTTGCAATCCATGATTTTGTAATTTCTCTTGTTTCATAAGCTGCGTCTGCTGCTGCCTCAAGAGCTTCCATCAATGTTCCGTTTTTATCCGCTTTATCAAAAGATTCAACGATTGCCTGTAAAGCATCTAATAAAGTTTTATCACCGAGGTGCGCTCCACCTCTCTTCATAATCCCTTCAATAGAACTCTTTAATCCTCCCGAAGCCTCTTCAAGAGTAATTTCTGTTTTATCACGAAATGCCATCCCGCATCTCATGAAAAGTGTCCCCCAGACTGGACCTGAACATCCACCTGTGCTACTTGTAATTACAGAAGTTACATTTAAAAGAAAACTTCCGATAGATGTCATATCATAGCTGTCCCATTTTGACATTACGCTCTTAAAACCAGCAGCTAATGACACTCCAAAATCTGCATCCCCCATTACGCCATCTAATTCTGAGAAGTATTCTTCATTATCTTCTGCTATTTTTGCCATCGTTCTAACAATTGTCTGTACTTGCTGAAGTGTAATTCTTTCCATATATCCTCCTATATTGGGCATTTGATCATCTCAAATGCCCCTCCGGCTATCTAAATTTACTTATAAACAAGCTACGCAGGAAATTTCAACTAACATATCTGGATGGCCAAGATCAGACACACATGCTGTTCTTGATGGAAATGCATCACCAAAGAATCCTTTGTATGCTTCATTCATACCCATAAAATTTTCTTTCCCGCGAACAAATACAGTTACCATTACAATATCTTTACGAGTTAAGTCCCATTTTGACTAAAATCTGTTCAATCTTATTCAAACACTTACATGTCTGATCCTTAACATCAGAAAAACATTTCCCTGTTCATCTTGAAATACTGCTGTACCAGAAACATACACATGTGTTGATGTTTTTACGGCAGCTGCACAAGGTATATCTGGAACTTCTCCTTCTAAATATTCAAACCTTCCCATAATTTACTGCTTCTCTCTGCGTTTATTAAGTTCTTCAACCACATCGTTGTATTCTTTTGTGCTTAAGTTATAGAACACAAATAAGATGATACATACGAGACCTGCAATAATTAGAGGTACACCGGCTGCCATGCGAATACCTGCAATTGTACTTGCTGTCTGTTCTCCAGCTGCGTTGTATCCAATAAATGTAAGAACCAGGCCAGCGACTACGCCACTAAGTCCATTCCCTACTTTGTTGAACATTGCGCCCAGGGAATATAAGAAGCCCGGAGCCCTGATACCGCTTACATACTCGCCATACTCTACTACATCTGGTAACGCCCCCCAAATTGTTGTAAAGAACACCGTTAATCCAATACCAAAGAATACCACAGCCGCATAGTTCATAATCATATTATCTTTTGCAGCCAAAAAGAGAATTCCATCGATAAGATATGCAGCGCTTCCTATAATCAAAGCGTTTCTCTTACCCATTTTTTGATAATCGGCATAATAATAAATTTGCAGAGGAATGCTACAAAGCACCACATACTAATAAAAGAACCTGTTAATTCTCCATTTCCTAAACAGTATGTACAATAGTACATAACCCAGCTAAACTGCATCATAACTGCAAGGTTCATAACGATCATTGCAATGTAAATGATAATTGCCGGACGGTTTCCTTTTAATGTTCCAAAAGAAGATGTAATGCAAAACCTGATGGAAGAATTTTCACTGTCACAGGAAGAGGCTGAAAAGTATTTAGAAGAATACTGGAAATAAATTTCATGCAAAATAGCGATCTCCCATAGAACGCAATGCTTTTAGCATCTCGTTCTACGGGAGATTGTTTTCATCTATATCTTCCAGTTCCTGTTCCTCTTCCACATCATAAAAAAATGTTTCATCCAAATGTTTATTTATGACGCGCTTTCCCCCCAATATCTCCAGGCAAGTTCCAATAGCTCTTTTTGATATTCTGCCGTAAAAATACACGGATTTCCAGTTCTGTTCCCATATTCTTACACAGGCACAGCTCTTCCCACTTTTTTGAAATGCTTCCACAAATCTTTCAAGCGTCTCTGCTTTCAGGTACGGCTGATCTGCCACAAGGAAGCACCATGCCTCTTCTTCAGACGCCGCAAGACCAAGCTGTATCGAGTGCGATATCCCAAGATAACTCTCTGTATTTCGCACTGTCAGATACCCTTCCCTTGACAACGTATCCAAGATCTCATCATATTGGCTCACCACAATTTTCTCCGCAAATACCGTCGTATCCAGTTTCGCAACTTCATCGACACTGTACCTGTACATCGGTTTTCCATGAAGTTCATACAATAATTTATTTGAGCCAAAACGGCGGCTGTCCCCAGCCGCCAGTAAAATCAAACTAATTTTCATTGTTTTGCATTCCCATGTATACTTTTTCTGAAGTGATCGGCAGTTCTTTGATCTGCACTCCGGTCGCATTATATACTGCATGTGCAATTGCCGGTGACGGCGTATTGATCACAACCTCACCGATGGATTTTGCTCCAAACGGACCTGTCGGCTCATAACTGCTCTCAAATTCAACACGTATATCTCCCACATCCATTCTAGACGGAATCTTATACTGCATAAAAGAATTACTCAGACACTGTCCCTTTTCATTGTACACAACATTCTCATACAGAGCCATACCGATTCCCTGTGCAATTCCACCTTCTGTCTGTATGCGGGCAAGGTTTGGATTGACTACAGTTCCGCAGTCTACAACCGCTGCATAATCAATCAACTCTACTTTTCCGGTCTCTTTATCGACTTCTACTTCTGCCATTCCGACCATAAACGGTGGTGGTGACACCGGCGAAGAATGTGCCCCTGCAGCTACCAGTGCTTCCTCGTTATTTGTCATCACTCTGTTTCCGATTTCTTTTAAAGAAATGGATACATCTTTGGAACGCATGAACACTTTTTGTCCGTCAAAATCTACCTCTTCCACGTCGCATTCCAAATACTTTGCTCCCTGCGCCAATATTTTTTCCCGAAGGGAATCACACGCTTTCACCACTGCCATTCCGGTCAGATATGTCGTACTTGACGCATACGATCCGGAATCATATGGCGAAATATCTGTGTCCACCCCATGCACGATAAAATCATCTGCCGAGCAGTCCATACAGTCTGCCGCCATCTGTGCCAAAATGGTATCACACCCGGTTCCCATATCAGATGCTCCAATCATCAACGAATAGAACCCATCATCATTTACCTTGATCGATACCGATGCATGATCCACTTTGGAGATTGATGATCCCTGCATTGCCATCGCCACACCGACACCTCTGACTTTTCCATTTCCCATATCACGTGCCGGATATTTTTTCTCCCAGTCAATCATCTCTTTCGCACGCAAAAGGCATCTGTCAAGCGCACAGCTGTTTGCAGTCTCACCGTAGTATGCCGGCATCACATCACCTTCCCGCACAATATTTTTCAGGCGAAGTTCTACCGGATCCATCTGCATCTTGGCAGCAAGCTCATTGACCGCTGACTCAACCGCAAAAATCCCCTGTGTCGCTCCATATCCTCTGTATGCCCCTGACGACATCTTATTCGTATAGACAACATCATATGCAAATCGGAATGCTTCTGCCTGCCCATACATCGGATGGACTTATGCCCTGACAAGCCTACTGTAGTCGGTCCATGTTCTCCAAACGCTCCTGTGTTGGAAAGTGTATACACATCGATTGCACGAATTTTTCCTTCTTTATTTGCCCCACTCTTACAGTCACTTCCATCTCATGACGTGGCGAAGATGCAATTTGGGATTCTTCCCTTGTATAGACAATTTTTGCCGGTTTCCCCGTCTTCATTGTCACAATTGCCGGATACACTTCTGTGATTACTGTCTGTTTTGCTCCGAATCCTCCTCCTATTCTAGGTTTGATCACTCGAATCTGAGACTTCGGTATATCCAGCGCATTCGCAAGGATACGTCGCACATGGAATGTAATCTGCGTAGAGGATACCACGTTCAGTCTTCCATAAGTATCCATATATGTATATGTGCGGAATGTCTCCATCATTGCCTGCTGGTTTGCCTGCGTATGATACGTTCCCTCCACTACATAATCACAGTCTTCCAAAATCTTATCCACATCTCCATTTTGTTCCGAACCGGTCGCGCAAAGATTTCTTTTATTATCCGCGCCCACATCGCATAGTGCTTTCCAGTTCTCTTCTGGATGAACAAGAATCTTGGCATCTTTTGCCTGGTGAAAATCAAGTACAGCCTCCAGCACTTCGTATTTTACTTTTATTAATTTCAGTGCCTTTTCAACTGCCTCTTCCGTCTTTCCTGCCACAATTGCGACCGCATCGCCCACAAAACGTACTCGTCTGTCCAAAATGAGGCGATCATACGGACTTGGTTCCGGATAGGTCTGACCCGCCATTGTAAATCTTTTATCCGGCACATCCTCATAAGTCAGAATACATTCAATTCCCGGCACTTTCATCGCAATGTCTGTGTTGATTTCCTCAATCACTGCATGTGCGTGTGGGCTTCGAAGAATCTTACAGACAAGACAGTCCTTTGGAGCAATATCATCTGTATAGACTGGCTTTCCTGTTACAAGAGCCATCGCATCTTTTTTCATAATTGGTGCATTTACAGACTTCATCTACTTCTCCTCCTTCTTCATCTTTAAGAATTTCTGAATCGCACGAAGCTGTCCCATATACCCCGTGCATCTGCACAGATTTCCAGACAGATATTCTTTAATCTCATCAAGACCCGGATTTTCCAGTTCTTTCGACATGGCAATCACATTCATGATAAATCCCGGACTGCAATAGCCACACTGCTCTGCCCCTTCATTTGCAAGAAATGCCCCAAACTCTGCCGCTTCCTCCTGCATGCCTTCCATCGTCGTCACCGTTTTTCCATTCGCACGCATCGCAAGCGTTGAACAGGACAGCATTGGTGTTCCATCCACCAAAACAGTGCAAAGACCACAGTTTGCAGTCTCGCATCCTCTTTTTACACTATAACACCCTTGTGAACGTACAAAGTCCAAAAGAAGCATATCCGGTGCAATCTCTTCCAGGACTGTCTTTCCATTTAAAACCAATTTTAATTCCGCCATGTTATGCTCCCTTCTCACTGTTTTTTGCCAGTATTTCTTCCACTGCTCTTTTCGTATACACCTCTGCCAAATGTCTTCTGTATACTTCACTTCCACGCATATTAGAAGAAAATGTATATCCGGCAATCACCTCTTTGGTAAATGTCTCTGCATTTTCAATCTGCGCCTGTCTTACCTGAAGTTTCGCTTTTCCTGATCTTGCCCCGACAGATACATACCACTGATCGTCTTTATTTGCCACCGCACAGGCGATCACCGGGAAATCCGTCGCCGCCTCACGGTGTGACCGATATGCAATCTTTCTGCCATCTTTTTTTATAATAATGCGCACCAAGATATCATTATCGCGTGGCATCTCCACAAACTCAGATAACGCAATCACACCTGCATGATATAATTCCACATATGTATCTAATGCCAGAAGACAAGTCAATATATCCGAAAATCCAAATCTTCCAAAAATGCTTCCGCCAACCGTTGCGCCATTGCGGAACTGTGTACCGACAATATGTCTTGTACAAGCTTTCATCGCGCCTCCAAAATAGCGATTCAATGCTTCGTGTATTTCCAACTGGCGAAGTGTACACATACATCCGATGGAAAACGCATCTTCCTGTTCCTCAATCTTGTCCAGACCAAGTCCCGACAGATCAATTGCTGTCTGCATATTTCGGTTGCTCATCTTCAGCCAGAGCATTCCTCCGATAATCGCATTTGATTTTTTTGATTCAATTCATATGCCTCTTCAAGGCTTGTTACTTTTATATAATTTTTTGCGTGAAACAACGATATTCCCCTTTCTCTTCGTCATTTTATGCTTCTTTACCCAATCTGATATTCTATCATATTTAGATGACCTTTTCAAACAGAACCTCTACATATCCTCCACAGATCATTCCGATACTCGCCGCCGCTTTCGCTGTCAGATCATAAGCCTCTAAGGCAAACTCTTTCTCTTCTTCGAGCATGATACATGCCTTTTGTAACACGAGATGCTCAATTGCACCTCCACCAATCGTCCCTGTCATCGTGCCGTCTGCTGCAACAAGCATTCTCGCACCAACTCCGCGCGGAGCCGAGCCTTTCTTTCCCACGATCGTGGTCATCACCATCGGTTGCTTTTTGTTCAAAAGCCACTCTATCATCTCTTTCGGCAAATCTGTATAACCAAGCTTTGATTTTTCCTGTATCATCTCAGCCATGATACTAACTGTGATCTCCTCCGGGGTATTTGCTCCGATTGGCAGCCCGATCGGAGCATGTATCTGCTCCTGCTGTTCTTTTGTAACCCCATCTTTTTTCAGACGTTCAAGTGTCGTTCGCACTTTCCCTTTACTTCCAATCATTCCTACATAGCTGCTCTTTCGCTCCATCACTTTTTTGAGACATTCATAGTCATTTTGGTGACCTCTTGTCACGATGACATACCATGCGCTCTCTGGAAAAATCACCTTGTCAAATGCCTCTTCAAATCCCATACAATATACGTGATCCGCCTGCGGAAACCGTTCTTCATTGGCAAACTCTTCTCTGTCATCAATGATCCACACTTGATATCCAAGCATCTTCGCAAGATTGCAAAGTGAATACGAAATATGTCCGCCTCCACATATTACCAGTGTAAATCCTCCGCTAAGACTTTCTTCCAGACAGCGCTCCTTTGTAATCCTCGTCTTTTTTCACCACGGTTTTCCGTCCTTTAACATTCTTGCAATTTCACGATATTCCGATATTTTCTCCATTGGTATCTGCTCCTCCTTTCCTTGAATACAGGCAAATCCCCTGTTCTTTTTTGAATTTTCCACCTGCTCTTGCGTCCAAAAGATCTGCTTGTCCGATGACCATACGATATTTCTGCTTCACATGCTTTTTCTGTCCTGCCTTGCTTTTCAGGATTGTCATCACATCCTCTTCTGTCAGGATCTCACTAAGTTTTTTCCCAAGTAACTCCCCCACAAGTTCTCCTCTGTGACAGCCTGCTTTGATCGTCCGCCCAATCGCTGAGGCTCCTGCGATCCCAATTACCATATCCGTATCTTCTGGTATCACCGGTTCATGCTCTGCCGGAACTTTGAGCGGCTTTCGCTTAGCTCCATCCGCTTCGACTAGCAGCACATCGCATTGTGTTTTCAGTTTTCGGTACTCCTCCTCCGAAAGTCCCCTAATTTTCTCTGGTTCCTCCTCACACGGCACCCCGACTGTATGAAGCAATTCCCACTCATTTTTCGGTCTCAGCATATGCGTTGTTGTTGTGACAATTACTCTTTTTCCAACCGACTCCAATTCTTTTGCAAGTTCGTATATCAACGTCGTCTTTCCACCGCCTCCTACAAATGCGATCACTCTGTCTTGTGTCGGATGTATCTGAAGTAAGTGTTGTAATCTCAAATGTTTCTGCACTACATCTAAAATCCCTTTTGCAATTGCAATTGCTTTGTCCGACCGCTCATAACATGCAGCCTGCTTGTCCGGTCGCGGATCGATATCCGCAATCTTCATTCCTTTTTTCACAGCGAATCCATCTCGGATTAATCCGCGCAGTATTCCCGTCAGTGTCGCATACACCGGTTCTTCCCCAACAAAAGCAATCACGCTTCCTCTTTGCACGATTTCTCCAATGTGATGCTTCTGTCTCAGAACTCCTTCTGCCGGCGAATGGATCACCCGCTCTTTTGCATATCCGCCTACCATTCCCGGAATGCCTGTATTTTCCAGTGCACTTCCCTGATAAATCGCCTTTCCCGGCTCATAACCTCTCATCGTCTCAATCACTACATCTACATCTTCTCCTGCGGCAAAACCCGGTCCCGCTCCAATTACAAGCGGCGCCATATCCTGCCTTGTACCAAGATTTTTTCTTCGCCAAAATTAAATCCGCCACTGCCAACGGACGTAATGCTTCAATACTTTTTCCCTCGGCATCTATCAAACAGGAATCTCTCCCTTTTCCCAAACCGTTGCCACCTCTTCTACAGAAGTAATCTTACGCGCAGTGACTCCCTCTACCTCCTTCACTCCGTCATAGACCGCCTCACTGAAGGCAACTTCTCTTCGAATCGCCGTCGGTCTTGCACATTCAAGGGCAAGTACACGATATCCCGCCTTATGAAGTTCATAAATTGTTCCTGTCGCAAGATCTCCCGCTCCTCTCACAATAATCATCTATTTTCTCCTCACTTTTAACTGATATACCATCGGATAAATGCCTTTCCCAAAAAGATAGAAAGCAAAATTCCCACACACAAAAATGGTCCAAAGGCAATCTCCGACTCTTTCTTTCTATCTCTGCGCAATATCCCCGGCAGACAATATAATGCCGCTAACGCTGTCGCAAATCCAAATGCAGTGAGATTTCTCCCCACACCGAGCATAAGACCAGATATCGCCATGAGCTTGACATCACCTGCCCCAAATGCTCCCGGTCGAATCCATATCACGGTCAAAAACACTACGCTGACCAGAATCCCTCCCGCAATTCGATCCGGCCACGATATCTCCGGAAAGATAAATCCGGAAAGCACCGCACAGAAAAAAAGTATTCCCAAAAGTATATTGGGAATTTTCTTTTTTCTTGCATCCACTACTGCAATCGATATTAAGATAACACAAACAACTCCTATTAGAAAGATTTTTTCCATATCTGTCCTCTTTTTTTCCATCTTTTATCCTAAAAAGATTGCGCTATTGCGCAATCTTCGCGCGCGAGCGGTTCACGCAGTGATAATTTCACCCCCGCGAGCTGCGCATCTTTGCACGAAGTGCATTTTTTTGAATTATAGGATTCCAAAGGAATTTCCTATAATTTAAAAAGAATCCTGCAGATGCAGGATTCTCCTTTTAAACTGTCTGAGCACTATAACCTGGAAGTTCTCCTTCTGCCACCAGTCCTTTTCCGATGCTCTCTGTTCGGATTGCCACATAAAATTCTGCAAATGTCGCATCCAAATACGGATTTACATAAAAGATACCAACCAGTCCGCAAGTCAATGTCGATAATAAGAACCAGCCAAAGAAAGACAGTTCCAACACAAACGCTTCCATCTTGTGCCCGTCCATCATCTGCTGACTCAGCTCCAGCGCACGTTTTCTGTCCATATGTGGATTCTCTGACAAAATATATGGAACAAGTCTGTAACTGTAGCTTTTAATGATTCCAGGTACGATCAAAAGCAGTGTCCACAATAAAATAAACAAATCCCGGAAAAACATTGTCTTAACCACATTTCCATATCTTCCATTCTGGAATCCATAAAACACCTTTGAAGCACTTGTCTGATGCTCTCTGTTCTCCATAAAATATCTGCATCCGCCTACCGATACCGCATTTCCGACAAAAATCGTATATAACGAAGCTAACAAAGCAATCACCAGCAAAATCGCGATTACTATCGAAGAAAAAATAACTCCCCCGAATATCGAATTGCTGCTGTTATAAGAATATGCGCTGTAACTGTCATACGCATATGGATTATTATGCTGTACCTCCAGCGTAGTCTGCACACCGCTTCCGGAACCGGCAAACATACTTCCACTCAAAACTCCTACCACCAGACTTGCAGCCACACACGTCCAGTAATTTCTCTTAAATGCCATCTTCGCATTCATCTTCAAATCATATCTTGTCCACATAACTGTCTTCCTTTCTGCTATCTTTTGTAATTTGCAAGATATTCCATCTCGATTGGATCTATCGGATCTATCGGATTCTCCAGCATACTCTTTCTCTTTCGTTTGCTTCTTTTAATCAGTCCACCTGTTTTGTTATAGATCCAAAACGAATACACCAGAATCTTATTTGCCTTTCCAAGCTTTTCCTTCGTCGTCTTATTATATAACATTCCGCCGACTTCCAAAGGCACCTTTTTTCGAATCAGGGAAATCAGCTCTGTCTCACAAGTCACCCTCTCCGGTAAATCTGTGTAAGCCATACTTACACAGTTCGGACGATGTGCGTCGCTTCCCCCGATTCCCACTTTTTGATACTTATAAGCCAGCTTTGCCGCCTTTTCATTGGACTCCATTGACTCACACGCATTGAATACTTCAATGAAATCAAATCGCTTTATGATTTCCGGATTTTTATAAAATCTCTTTGTGTTCGTAAAGCTCATATACTTTTCTCCGCACGGATGCGCCGGTCCAAGCACACCTCCATGCCGATGGACAAAGTCAATCAGCACAGAGACCGGAAGTCCTTTTAGTTCCAGAAGCCTCATCTTTACCCCTTCCGGCATAATGACAATAATATGCCCTGCATCACAGGTATCATATTCAATTCCTTTCAGGACGACAAAATCCTCATGGCTTTTTCCTTTCATCTTGTTTTTCCAATACCTGTATCCTTTGTACGTGTCGTGATCAGTAATCAGCATCCCTTCAAAGCCATTTGCTTTTAGAATCGTAATATATTCATCTAAACTTACCTTGCTATCCGGGGATCCTTCTTTTACATGACAATGCATATCTATCTTCATAAAATAAGCCCCCTTTTCTTTTTATATACCCATTATACATCTTCACTTCCGAAGTCGCAATGACATAAAATCGGAAGTTTTACAATAAATTTTGTATCTTCTTTATTGCTAACTGCCCAAATCTCCCCACCATGCAGCGTGACAATCTCTTTTGCGATCGCAAGACCAAGTCCGGCATTTCCGGTATCTGTAGATCTTGCACTGTCCGAACGATAAAATTTCTCAAAAATATGTTCCAACTGATGTTTTGGTATCTCTGCTCCCCTGTTCACAAAGGTGACCACAACATTCTCCACACCTTTCGCCGCCTGCACTGTAATCTCACTTCCCGCATCTCCGTAAGCGATTGCATTTTTTAAAATATTTCCAAACACACGCGCCAATTTGTCTGCCTCTCCGTATATCAAAATCTTCTCGTCAATCTCCATCTTCATGCTCTGTCCTTTTTGTTCCAACATCGGATAAAATTCATCTGCCATCTGATACAACATGAAAGTCAGATTCACCTGCTCCTTCTTTAAGGCAACTGTCTGCATATTTAATTTTGAAATATCAAACAACTCATTGATTAGTTTTTCCAATCGCTTTGCTTTATCATACGTGATCCGCAAATATTTTTCCTGCTGTGTCCTTTCCATCTGTTTCATGTCATTTAGAAGTTCCAGATAGCCGACTATGGAAGTCAGCGGTGTACGGATATCATGCGCAAGATAACCGACCAGATCATTCTTTCTCTGCTCTGTGCGGATTGCATCTTTGGTTCGCTGTTCCAGCGTGATCTTCAGCCGGTTCATTTTCTTCTCAATAAATTCCAGTTCCGGCTCCAATTGTATCTTGTCGTTTTCTTCCTCCAGAAGCTGATTGATGCCGGCTCCAATCTCATCAAAATATTTTATAATTTTCTTTAACGAAAAAGAATATGCGGTTAAAAAAAAACAGGATTGTTCCGACTATGCAGACAATCTCTTTCTGCCTTTCCTCCTTAAGTACTCCATCAGATATAATAAACAGACTGACTGCCCATATTATGGTGAGAACTCCGGGAAAAAATGCTGTCTTCCACAATATTTTTTTCTTAAATACCCGAACATCATCCTTCAATTTTGTATCCCACTCCCCACACAGTCTTGATATATTTTGGATTCTCCGCCGAATCATTCATCTTATCCCGCAAATGTCTGATGTGAACCATAATTGTATTCGTACTGTTCACAAAATACTTTTCTCCCCACACTTCCTCAAACAATTTTTCAGAATCCACAACTTTACCACGATTCTTACATAATACCCACAAAATCGAAAATTCTGTCGGGGTCAAAGACAATGGTTCGTCATTGATCGTGCATTCATGGTTCTCTTTGTCTACAACCAGACCGCCGATGATGATCACATTTTCATTCATCTTTACATCCTGCTGATTATACTTCGTCACTCTGCGAAGCTGTGCTTTGACTCTTGCAACAAGTTCCAGCATCTGGAATGGTTTTGTGATATAATCGTCTGCCCCTATCGTAAGTCCGGTAATCTTATCAATGTTCTCGTCTCTTGCAGTCAACATAATCACCGGAAAATGATAATTCTCACGAATCTTCTGACAGATATCAAATCCATCGATATCCGGAAGCATCACATCTAAAATTGCAAGGTCAATATCCTCTTTCTCAACACACTTTAACGCATCTTTTCCGTTATAACATTTCAGCACATTGTAATTTTCGCTTTTTAAATATACTTCTACTAAATCTGCAATCGCCTCTTCATCATCTACTACAAGAATGTTTATCGCCATATATTTTCCTCTTTTCTTAACGGTTTAAAAGTATTATAGCAAACTCTTGTGTACAAAATATATATTTTTTCTTAAATAAACCATCTTTCTTATCCAAATTAAAAAGAAGACCAGCGATTACTAGCTGATCTTCCTAAAATCCTGCTCAAAAAGTCTTATTCTTTTCCATCAAAGCAATATGTACAGAGTTTACATGGTTCCAATCCGATAGACGCAATCAAATCATCCAGTCTGTGGTATCTCAATGTCGTGAAGTTCTGTTGCTTGCGCACTCCTTCCAGCATTGCTGCATAGCGGTCACTGTTTGGATCTGCGTACTCATCAAGTACCTTTTCTGCATTCTCTCCCTCACGTTCCAAAATAATTCTGCGGGTAATCAGATCCAGTTCTGATTTTGAACGTGAGAAATTCAAATATTTACATCCATAAAGCAACGGCGGACATGCCGGTCTTACATGAACTTCTTTCGCGCCACTGTTATATAAAAATTCCGTCGTCTCACGAAGCTGTGTTCCTCGCACGATTGAATCGTCGATCAAAAGCAGTCTCTTGTCTTCAATTAAAGACGGCACCGGGATCAGTTTCATTCTCGCTACTTTTTCTCTCTGTGCCTGATTTGTAGGCATAAATGATCTGGACCAGGTAGGTGTATATTTGATAAATGGTCTCGCATAACGGTAGCCCGATTCGTTCGCATATCCAATCGCATGTGCAATACCCGAATCCGGAACACCTGCTACCACATCCGGCTCGATGGTTCCTTTGTCACGTTTTGCCAGCATACTGCCGCATTTATAACGCATCTCTTCCACATTCACTCCCTCGTAAGAAGAAGTCGGGTATCCATAGTACACCCAAAGGAACGAACAGATCTTCATATCTTTTTTTTGCCTCTGAAACGACTTCCACACTCTCTGGTGTAATGTAGACAATCTCCGCCGGTCCAAGTTCTTTATAATCAGAGTATCCCATACTCATGTATGCAAAACTTTCAAATGAAACACAATATGCATCTTCTTTTTGCCGACCATCAGCGGAGTACGTCCATAACGATCTCTCGCTGCATAGATTCCCTCGTTTGTCATGATCAGCATTGTCATGGAGCCATCAATGATCTCCTGCACATATCGGATTCCTTCCACAATCGTCTCTTTTTTACAGATCAACGATGCTACTAGTTCAGTTGCATTGATCTGCCCGCCGCTCATCTCCTGAAAATGTGTATGCCCATTCTCATAGACAATATTCAAAAGTGCATCCAGATTGTTGATCTTTCCAACTGTTGTGATTGCAAAACTTCCCAGATGTGACTGAATCAAAAGCGGCTGTGGTTCAAAATCAGAAATACAGCCGATTCCGATATTCCCTTTCATTTCCTCGACATCCCGCTCAAACTTTGTACGAAACGGAGAGTTCTCAATATTATGAATCGCACGGTGAAAACCGCCTTTTCCAAATGTTGCCATTCCACCGCGTCTTGTTCCCAGATGTGAATGATAATCTACGCCATAAAATAAATCTAATATGCAGTCTGTCTTTGCAGCAACGCCAAAAAATCCACCCATGTATTTTCTCCTCTTTTCAATTATCTTATTAGCTCATTAACAGAATAAGTTTAGCACGAATCGCCCGCAAGTGCAAAGAAAGATAGTTAATTATTTTTAAAGAGGGTTTATAAGTCTCATTAATAATACTATTGTAACAAGCAGAAAAATCACATATAATAAGAGCATAGAAACAACGTATTTTTCTTTTCGAAAGCCGGGGAATCTCTATGAAACTAACACAGGATAACTGCTACAAACTAGCATTGGAAATTACAGGCTGTAATGGGATGGAATGGCCGTTTTTTTCTTCTAAGATTTTAGAGTTCAACAATCTGGAACTGCTGCACGCCCTTGTGACATGCGCGACTCCATCCCAGCATCTGGCTTTATGGCATCACGAAAAGCGGAGCCAGGAATTTATTTTTAAAGTATCGATGATTGAATCCATTCTTTCTGTCTGCGACGGCTATCTAATCAAATCTCCTGAGACAGAATATTTAGATGCGAGCGAAAAAAGTGTTACCTCCTACTATCTGGGACTTATTTTTACAAAGCTTTTCAGCATGAAAGAATTTCAGACAGACTATTTTTTGAACACAACACTTTTTGAACAGGTCTACGGGAAAGAATCTTTTATCTGCAACGGGCGCGAAAAAACCCTCCTTTGTCGGTCTGACACAAGCCGATGGAAAATGGAGTATCTGGGAGCCGACAGGAAAACGTGATCATGCTCCGAAGGCATTAAGCGATGCCTTCAATCAAGTGCTCGGTATCAAAAGTGTAAATGGGCAGGCACCCACATTTGCAATGGCATCTATGACCTATTTTGACACCAAACACAATGAGCTTCAGGGAATTCTCCGCAATGCACCGGAAGGTAAAAAAGCCGATGTTCACTTTGACAAAGAACAGTTTTTGACTCTCTACTACCGACATATCTGTGAATTGTTTGATGAATCTCTTCGTCGGAGGCCTTTTGACAGTGTCATTGATTATATTGACGGTTATCTGGAGATTGAGTTGGAACTTTTCGGACTCAACATAGACGAACACGAAACAGACGAATATGCCAGAAAGCGCCGTGTGAAATTAGGTGTTCCGAAAAAAATTCTTGAATATTTTCAATATCACACAACCAGCCGCCAAAATCAAGAAATCTTGTTATCCGACATTGTAGATGCCATTCCAGACAATGAGCCAGAACTTCAGGATTCCCATTTTTTCATGGGATGGGACAAAATATATTTTCGAAATTGTAT
>ENA-OQAB01000856-OQAB01000856.1-human-gut-metagenome-genome-assembly--contig:-NODE-856-length-15320-cov-1.938985_pt1 | contig 15320 bp, 19 predicted proteins | sample MGYA00242490_ERZ504517 | MGnify/ENA primary metagenome ERZ504517 (study PRJEB26092, sample SAMD00036298) | human gut metagenome | host: Homo sapiens | study: EMG produced TPA metagenomics assembly of...
AACCGTTTCATCATACCGGCTAGGTCATTATCTCCACGAACACCGAATGAGCCGGTACAGAGGCATAAACCATTGCTTTTGTTTGGTACGGCTTCGATCAACTTGCGGAAATCCTCTTCAGTGCTCAAAATACGGGGCAAGCCTAAGATCGAGTAGGGAGGATCATCCGGATGGATAACCATACGTGCGCCTACTTCGTCGGCAACCGGAGTAATCTCTTTCAGGGAAATAAATCAAGTTGGCGCGGAGTCTTTCCGCATCAATGTCTTTGTAACGATCCAGTTCGGCCCGGAACTGATCCAATGTGAAACTTTCCTCGGAGCCGGGCAGACCAGCGATCATGTTGCGTACTAGCAGTGCTTTGTCATCTTCGCTCATCTCGTCGAAACGGGCTTTTGCGATTGCTTTTTCTTCGTCTGTATATTCCTGTTCTGCAGCAGGGCGTTTCAAGATGTAGAGATCGAAAGCCATAAAAGCTGCACGTTCGAAACGTAATGCTTTAGAGCCGTCAGGCATGGTGTAAGCCAAGTTTGTACGGGTCCAGTCCAGAACCGGCATAAAATTGTAAGTAATCACACGGATGTCACATGCAGCCAAGTTACGGATACTTTCTTTATAGTTGTCGATATATTTCTGGAAGTCTCCACTTTGTGTTTTGATATGTTCGTGTACGGGAACACTTTCCACTACGCTCCAGCGTAAGCCGGCTGCTTCGATCATATCCTTGCGTTTCTGTATTTCTTCGACAGTCCATACTTCTCCGTTCGGGATATGATGCAAGGCATTTACAATTCCGGTAGCGCCGGCTTGGCGGATATCGGAAAGACTAACAGGATCGTTCGGTCCGTACCAGCGCCATGTTTGTTCACATAAATACATAATGTCTTGTTTTTAATTGTGAGATTAAATAGAGAATGCATCAAAACCACCGTCTACGATAGCGATTGTTCCGGTTACGAATTTGGAAGCGTCGCTGATCAAGTATTGGATTGTACCAAATAATTCATCCGGTGTACCCAGACGTCTGAACGGAGTATGTGCAATGACAGATTCAGCACGTGGAGTGTAAGATCCGTCCGGATTTGTCATCAAAGTACGGTTCTGTTCCGTCAGGAAGAATCCCGGAGCAATTGCATTTACACGCAAACCTTCTCCGAATTTGATCGCCAGTTCACCGGCCAGGTATTTAGTCAGGTTGGAAATGGCGGCTTTGGCAGCACCATAACCCACGACGCGGGTAAGCGGGCGCAAGGCGGATTCGGAAGAGAAGTTAACGATAGCACCTTCTCTTTGGTTAGCCATTACATCGGCAAATACCATTGTCGGGAGAACTGTTCCGAACAGGTTCAGGTCTACCACCTTACGGAAAGCGTCGATGTTCAGGTCGAAAATCGTGCTGTCCGGTCCGATAGTCGCGCCAGCCATATTACCGCCGGCTGCATTCAGCAATGCATCGATACGACCATATTTGGCCAGGATATCTTTTTTGTTCTGTTCCAGAATTTCTTTGTTTAATACGTCGGTCAGGAAGAAGCTTGCTTCTCCTCCTTTAGCTTTGATGTCGGCTACAATTTGTTCACCAACTTCGGCTGCACGGTCAAGAATAACGATTTTAGCACCTTCTTCAGCAAGGTGACCAGCAATACCTCTGCCCAAGATCCCGGCTCCACCGGTAATAATGACAACTTTGTCTTTAACGCAAAATAAATTAGCCATATTTTTATTGTTTATGATTGTGATAATTTCATTGTTACTATCTCATTGTGCTCGCGCACACATTGGGCACAAAAGTATAGTATTTATTTATCAAACAAAAGAAAACGGATAAAAATACCTTTTTATGTTTTCAAATATAATTGTTATAGTATTTGATATTCTCTTTCATCAGGATATCAATCGGCATATAATTGATCTGTTCCACTTTTTCTTTGAGGACTAAATGGCGGAACAGTGCCCGTATGCAATTGAATCCCTGCACTTCCGGCCGTTGGGCGATCAGGTGCGTGATGGAACCGTCATTTAGGCAAGTGATATTCGGGTCTATCACATCATAGCCGATCAATCTGAATTTCTCTCCTTTATCGCGGAAGTATTTTCCCAGTAAGTGGGCACGGGAGTTGAATATGATACCTGCGTTCACCTCTTTATGCTCTTCTAAGAAAGTATTCAGTATGCTTATGTTCTTTTCCGGTTCGTCGGCATGTAATTGTACGGAATAGATACGTCCGTCATAGTTCTTTTCTGCCAGATAATTCCTGAAGCCTTCCTCGCGTTTCATGACCTGGGTTACCTGCATTTCTCCTTTGCGGATAAAGCGGAAGATTGCGATATTTTCGGTCGGGTTGATTTGTTCGTATAGCAAACGGCCGGCAATGTATCCGGAATCGTACGAGTTAGTCCCGTAATAGGCCACACAATTGGTGTTTTCAATGAATGCGTCTATCAGTATGTAAGGTATTTGTAACTGATCCAGCCGGGATGCCAACTTGACGACACTGTCATGGAACTGTGTTGCAATCACGACTCCCTGACAGTCGGCTTTTTCGATCCGGGGAATGAGCTCGTCGAAACTGCTTTTGTCGTATTGATTGAAGCACATACGTTCGACTTCCACGTTGTAGCTGAAAAGTTCCTGCTCTGCTTTATCTATTCCTTCGCAAAGTTTATCCCAATATTCGCCTTTTGCAAAAGAAGGGATCAGTGTGATAAAATGGTAGTTCTTTTTTAGTGCAAGGGAACGGGCTATCAGGTTCGGGTGATAGTCTATTTCTTTTAAAACTTTTTCTACTTTTTTCTGTGCCTCTTCGGATACTTTGCCTCGGTTGTGCAATATGCGGTCGACGGTTCCGGTCGAAACTCCGGACATCTCTGCAATGTCTTTGATTCTATATGTCTTACCCATAGATCGGAAAGCTATACAGCCCGCAGAATGTTTATTTTTGCGGGCTGTTGTCTATTTATGATTTGATATTATAGTTGTTGTACTTCTTCTGTTGAAATCGTATTTAATTTTCTGAATGTGTAGCACTGCATCATATAGATAAGAGGAACGGCGACGAAAATTCCGATACCGAACAAAATACATCCTAATATCAGGATCCCGATCATAACCAACGCCAGAATGAACAGAGGCAATACTTGTCCTTTCGTTATCTCCCAGCTTTTATGCAAAGACTCGATAATCCCGGCGTTTTCCTCGATAATAAAGGCTTGGAAGAACTGAAGGCGCAATGCCAGATAAATACCGGGGATGATAAAAATAAGAAACCCGCCAATACGACAAATCCCGTGATAAGACTCGCTAGAAAGTAGGTGATGATATTCTTTGTCTGTTGTCCATATGCGGAAAACTGAGGTTCTTCCCCATCCAACGCCTGAAATATATTTTTCATATATCCTAAGGAGAAAATAATGGAGAATAACGCGCTGATCACGTTTACGATGATTTTACCGATAATAGAACTTTGCATGGGCATCGCGAACGCTGTCAGCGTGAAAGACAAGATACAATATCCGATTAATAATCCGGCTAATATCCATAGTTGCGACTTCGTTCCCTTCCATGCGGTACTGAATACTTCTGATATTATAAATTTAGGTTCCATAATGTATAATATTTGTTTATTGTGTGTGGACACAAATGTAAATATATTGTTGAAAAAAACAATTTTATTTTCGTTTGAACCAAAATAGATGTATTTCAACAGGTGCTTCCTTCTAAGTGCTATTAATTTAGGTGAAAAAGATAAGTAGGAAACAGAAAATCGTGTAAAAAGTTTCTACATTTGTAGGATGAAACAGCGAGTAAAGACCCTATTGTGTGAATAGATGTAAAAGATCTCCACTTGGGTTAGAAAGAGAAGGTAACTGAAAAACAGCCTTGAATATATAATTATATACAAATATGGATAAACGAATGCTGAAAATTACGATTACTCAGTTAAGGCAGATCGCATTGTTTGCGGTTGGTATGTCTTTATTAACTGCCTGTGGAAACAGTCAGAGTGGTATGAAATTAGGGGATGCTGAGTTCGCTGTGATGGCGGTCAATTCAACGACTAGCGACCAAACAACATCCTATCCGGCTACCATCAAAGGTACGCAGGATATCGAAGTCCGTCCTCAAGTTTCTGGATTTATCGTGAAATTATGTGTGGATGAGGGAGCTACGGTTCGTAAAGGACAGGCGTTGTTCCAAATTGATCCTACGCAGTACGCTGCTGCGGTAGGTCAGGCTAAGGCCGCGGTCGAGATGGCGAAGGCAAACGTAAGCACTTTAACATTGACCGAGAGGAATAAGAAGACTTTGTTTGATCAGAAAATCATCAGTGATTTCGAGTATCAAACAGCCGTGAACCAGCTGATGTCGGCAAAAGCGAGCTTGGCGCAGGCAGAGGCTCAATTGGTGAGCGCTAACCAGAACTTATCTTTCTGTACGGTTACAAGTCCCTCGAACGGTGTTGTCGGTACATTCCCGTACCGTATCGGAAGTCTGGTCAGCCCTTCTGTCTCACAGCCCTTGACAACCGTATCCGAAATCAACGACGTGTATGTTTATTTTTCTATGACGGAGAAAGAGTTATTGCGCTTGACAAGAGCCGGGGGCACTTTGAAAGAACAGCTGGAAAAGATGCCGGCTGTCCGCTTGCAGCTGTCCGACGGCACAACCTATCAGTCGGAAGGCAAGATCGATGCCGTTAGCGGTGTAATCGACCAGTCAACCGGGTCTGTCAGCATGCGTGCTGTTTTTCCCGAATGATAAAAATATATTGAGAAGCGGCGGTACCGGCAACATCATATTCCCATACACGATGGATGGGATTATTATTATCCCTCAGTCCGCTACTGTCGAAATCCAGGACAAAAAGTTTGTTTTCGTCTTGCAGGCGGACAATTCCGTGAAGAATACGGAGATTCAGATCTCTAATCTGGATGACGGGAAGAATTACCTGGTGACGAATGGTTTGAAATCCGGTGACAAAATCGTGATCGAAGGCGTACAGAACCTCCATGACGGCCAGGCTATCGAGCCGATCACGCCGGAACAGCAGAAAGCGAAATATGATCAGGCCTTGAAAGACCAGAACGAAGGTAATCTGAAGACCGCTTTTAATTAATAACTTCCATTTGTTCGTTAAAAACAGAAGATATGAAATTAGATAGATTTAATAAACCGCCCGGTGCTCTCAACGGTGATCTCCATCTTGATTGTCATACTGGGTATATTAGGCTTGCTGTCCTTGCCTATTACCCAATATCCGGATATTGCCCCTCCAACCGTTTCGGTGAGAGCTACTTATACGGGGGCAAACGCACAGACGGTATTGAATAGTGTGATTGCGCCGCTGGAAGACCAGATCAATGGTGTGGAGAACATGATGTACATGACTTCATCGGCTCGAATAACGGATCGGCCGAATCTCCATTTATTTTAAACAGGGTACCGATCCTGACATGGCTGCCGTCAATGTGCAGAATCGTGTTTCCATGGCACAAGGTTTGCTGCCGGCCGAAGTAACCAAGATCGGTGTGACGACTCAGAAACGTCAGAACTCCATGTTGATCGTGTTCTCTGTTTATGATGCCGAGGACCGTTACGACCAGCGATTTATCGAAAACTATGCCAAGATCAACCTGATTCCGGAAGTACAGCGTGTACCTGGTGTGGGTGATGCAAACGTGTTAGGAACAGACTATTCCATGCGTATCTGGCTGAAGCCGGATGTGATGGCACAGTATAAACTGGTTCCGAATGACGTTGCAGGCGTCTTGGCTGAGCAGAACGTGGAAGCCGCTCCGGGTTCGTTTGGTGAACAGGGTAACCAGAGTTTCCAGTATACGATCCGTTATAAGGGACGTTTGCAGGAAGTGAACGAATTTGAGAACATGGTTGTGAAAGCTTTGCCGGATGGTGAAGTGCTCCGTATGAAAGATATCGCCGATATCGAATTGGGACGTCTGACTTATAACTTTGTCAATAAAGTAAACGGTCATAGTGCCGTAACTTGTATCGTTTATCAGATGGCAGGAACCAATGCGACGGAAACCATCAATAATATCCAGAACCTACTGGAAGAAACAGAAAAGATATTGCCTCCGGGCTTGAAGATCGACGTCGGTATGAATGCCAACGACTTCTTGTACGCTTCTATCCATGAGGTGCTCAAGACGTTGATCGAAGCCTTCATCCTGGTATTTATCGTTGTGTATATCTTCTTGCAGGATTTACGTTCGACTTTGATTCCGGCTATCGCGATCCCGGTTGCGTTGATCGGTACGTTCTTCATGCTGTCGCTGATCGGCTTTAGCTTGAACTTGCTGACTCTTTGTGCCATGGTGCTCGCCATTGCGATCGTGGTCGATGATGCGATCGTGGTCGTCGAGGGTGTCCATGCCAAGTTGGACCAGGGATACAAATCAGCGAAACTGGCTTCTATCGATGCCATGAACGAGCTGGGCGGTGCTATCGTCTCCATTACGTTGGTCATGATGTCCGTGTTTATTCCCGTAAGTTTCATGGGAGGTACAGCCGGTACGTTCTATCGCCAGTTTGGTCTGACGATGGCGATCGCTATCGGTTTGTCCGCTTTGAACGCCTTGACATTGAGTCCCGCCTTGTGTGCGATATTCCTGAAACCGCATGATGAGGAGCATAAAGAAAAGAAAACGACATTTATTTCCCGTTTCCATACCTCATTCAATGCGGCTTACGATTCTTTGCTAGCTAAGTATAAGAAGCAGGTCGTGTTTTTTATCCAGAAGAAATGGCTTTCATTCGGTATTGTCGCCGGTTGTATCGCCGTATTGGTATTCTTGATGCAGGTTACGCCTACCGGTATGGTGCCGAACGAGGATACGGGTACGATCATGGGTGCCGTTACGTTACCACCGGGAACTTCCCCAGGAGCGTACCTATGAGGTGATGAATAAGGTCGATAGTTTGATCGCTGCGGATCCGGCGGTAGAGTCGCGTACGGCGGTTGTTGGTTTCAGTTTTATCGGTGGTCAAGGACCTTCTTACGGCTCATTTATCATCAAGTTGAAAGACTGGGAAGACCGTTCTATGATGCAGAACTCGGATATCGTATATGGTAGTTTGTTCATGCGTGCCCAAAAGATCGTGAAAGACGCTCAGGTATTGTTCTTTACGCCGCCTATGATCCCGGGTTACTCCGCATCTAGTGATATCGAGTTGAATATGCAGGATAAGACCGGTGGTGAGTTGGATCGTTTCTTTGATATCTCCAAGGAATATATGGCCGCTCTGACGGCACGTCCGGAGATCAAGTCCGCTCAATCTACGTTTAACCCGAACTTCCCGCAATATGAGATCGATATCGACGCTGCCGCCTGTAAGAAAGCCGGTATCAGTCCGAAGGACATCTTGTCTACCTTGCAGGGATATTATGGTGGTTTATATGCCTCTAACTTCAACCGTTTCGGTAAGATGTACCGTGTAATGGTGCAAGCGGATCCCGATTTGCGTAAGAATATGGAGTCCATGAAGAACATCAAGGTAAAGAGTGGTAACGATATGGCTCCGATTTCTCAGTTCATTACGATGAAGAAGGTATATGGCCCGGATATCATCAGCCGTTTCAATATGTATACCGCCATCAAGGTCATGGTTGCCCCGGCGGATGGTTATACCAGTGGTCAGGCGTTGAAAGCGATTGACGAGGTGGCTAAGACAACGCTTCCGGCAGGTTTCGACTATGAGTTAGGTGGTATGGCGCGTGAGGAAGCAAGTACGAGTGGTAGTACGACGGCTTTGATCTTCTTGCTGTGTTTCGTATTCGTTTACTTGCTGTTGAGTGCGCAGTATGAGAGTTACATCCTTCCTTTGTCCGTATTGCTCTCCGTGCCGTTCGGTTTGATGGGTAGCTTCTTGTTCGTCCAAGGTTTGGGGCCGCTTTGGGAAATATCCCGGCGTTGAAGATGATCGTAGGAACCATGTCTAACAATATCTATATGCAGATCGCCTTGATCATGTTGGTAGGTTTGTTGGCGAAGAACGCTATCTTGATCGTAGAGTTCGCTTTGGAACGTCGTCGTATGGGTATGAGTATCACATGGGCTGCCGTGTTAGGAGCCGCCGCCCGTTTGCGTCCGATCTTGATGACCTCATTGGCGATGGTGGTCGGATTGTTGCCTATGATGTTCGCATTCGGAGTAGGAGCGCACGGTAACCGTACATTGGGTACAGCGGCTATCGGCGGTATGTTCATCGGTATGATCTTCCAGATCTTTATTGTTCCGGTTTTGTTCGTGGTATTCCAGTACTTGCAGGAGAAATTCAAGCCGATCGAATGGGAAGATTTGGATAACAGCGATATGAGTACGGAAATAGAACAGTACGCTAAAATAAAATAAGAGATGACAATGAAGAAACAAATTATATATATGGTATGTGCGACTGCTTTGTTAAGCAGTTGCCATATCTATAAGGCATACGAGCGTCCGGATTCCATCGATGCGACGGGAATTTATCGTGATCCGGTTTCCGAGACTGATACATTAGCCTCCGCGGATACGACCAATATGGGAAACCTTCCTTGGAAGGAAGTTTTTCGTGATCCGAAGTTACAGGCGTTAATTGAGGAGGGATTAGCTAATAACGTAGATATGCAGGCAGCCGTTCTTCGGGTAGAGGAAGCGAAAGTATTGTTGACTTCTGCCCGTCTGTCTTTCTTGCCTTCTATAAACCTTGCTCCCCAAGGTACGATTACGAAGATGGAAAGCAGTGGGTATGTAAAAGCTTACACGGCTCCTGCGGCCGCTAGCTGGGAGGTTGACCTATTCGGAAAGCTCTTGAACGCGAGCCGTGGCCAAAAAGCCTCCTACTTACAGAGCCAGTATTCAAGACAGGCCGTGCGCTCTCAATTGATCGGTGGTATAGCGAATACTTATTATACCTTGTTGATGCTTGATCGGCAGGTGGAAATTACCGCTAAGACGGTTGATATCTATAAAGAGAATGTTCGTGTCATGGAGGCTATGAAGATAGCGGGTATGGCTACCGAGGCTGCCGTGACGCAAATGCGTGCGGCTTACCATCAGGTTTCCGGCTCGTTGATCGAGCTGGAGAGCCAGGTGCGTAGCGTGGAAAACTCATTGTCCGTGTTATTGGCTAAGGGCCCCCTCAACAGATTGATCTGGGGGTACTTTGGAGGAACAAGTAATGCCGGAGGATATCATGGTTGGTGTGCCTTTGCAATTGTTGGAGAATCGTCCGGACGTAAAGATCGCGGAGATGACACTTGCCAGTGCCTTATTATACGACGAACCAAGCCCGTGCCGCTTTTTATCCGGGATTGAATATCACGGCTACGGCTGGTTGGACGAACGGTTCAGGCATACAGGTCGCTAATCCGGGTCAATTCATGTTTCAAGCTTTGGCTTCGTTGGCCCAACCGATCTTCAACAATGGTAAGTTGGTCGCTAACTTGAAGGTATCGAAGGCAGAAGAGAAGATCGCTCAAATGAATTATCAGCAGACAATTCTGGAAGCTGGTAAGGAGGTGAGTGATGCTTTACATGAGTATGATGCCACGAGCAAGAAGCTTGTGCAAGACAGAGCGCAGATCGAGCAGCTAGAGAAAGCGGTGGCTTATACCAGTGCCTTGTTCCAGTCGGCTCAATCTACTTATTTGGAAATCCTTTCCGCCCAGCAGAGTCTTTTGAGTGCCCAGTTGACGGAAGTGTCCGACAATGTGCAGCGTATGCAAGCGGTTGTCAGTTTATACAGTGCCATCGGTGGTGGTAGAGAATAATAACCTTAAATGTAGTAAAGTTATGATTAGTCCATTAGCATATGTAGATTCAAGCGCAAAGATCGGGAAGGAACGTTATGATTCATCCCTTTTGCGTACATTGATAAGAACGTGGAGATCGGGGATGATTGCGAGATCATGCCTCATGCCAGCTTGATGAGCGGTACACGCATGGGAAATCGCAACCGTGTATTTAACGGGGCTGTTATCGCTGCTGAGCCTCAGGATTTCTTTTATAAGGGAGGTGATACGATCGCCGTAATCGGAGATGACAACGTGATTCGTGAGAATGTGGTGATTAACCGTTCCTCGACAGCGGAAGGACGTACTAGTATCGGTAATGGTAATTTCTTGCATGAGGGGGTACATGTTTCTCATGATACGCAGATCGGAAACTGTAGTGTATTCGGCTATGGTAGTAAGATTTCCGGAAATTGTATCTTGGAAGATTATGTGATCTTCGGAGGCAATGTATTGATGAGCCAAGGATCCCGGGTTGGGGCTTGGGCGATGATTCAAACCGGCTGTCGTTTCCGTAAGGATATACCTCCTTTTATCGTAGCGGCTCAAGAGCCTACCACGTATTATGGCGTGAACTCTTTCATCATGTCTCATGAGGGATTCAGTGAAAAGGTTATCAAGCACATCAGTCATGCGTACCGGATCATCTTCCAAGGAAACAGCAGCCTTACGGATGCCTTGTTAATGATCAAGGATCAGGTTCCGATGAGTAAGGAGATCCAACATATTATAGATTTCGTTGGTGAGTCTAAATTAGGTATTGTCAAATAAATACTAATAACAAACGATAGGTAAAAGCCGAAGGAAATCATTTCCTCCGGCTTTTTTATGTAATGGAAGGACGGTTTGGTTAATAATGTTTGTTAAATAATGGTAAACGTGCAGCATTTGTCTCTTTTTAAGTGTCTTACTAATAAGACAACACACAATGAAATCCAATAAAGGAGGTTTAATATGAAAAAGTCATTTTTATTATATCTTATCATGTCTGTATTTCTCATCGGTTATTGCGCTTGCGATAATGATGAGGAAAATTTTTGATACGGCTACTACCGGACAAGTGATCAAAGTCCCGGATGATATCAAATCTTTTAATTCAGTTACAAAAGAAATCGTTTTCGAGAAGAATATTTCTATCAAGCAAGACGTGCGAGGCAATGAGAAGGTTGAATTCCGGATAGCTGGAAACGGTCACTTCACGGTAGGCAGTATCTCTTCGATAAGTTCCGTTATCTATAATGCCCCAGTCTTATTAGGGGATTATCAGAGATATTATTTATATGATGGATATCCTGTTGTAGATGTTCTACAAAATGAGGTAAGTAACCAAGAGGAAAGGGACGAAAACATGCAAAAGATAGAGAAAGCTTGGAGCAACTTCCTGAAAGTATTGAATGAGGCTGGAAAGTTGAAGTAGTGATTACCGGTTTGGGATGTAATTCTGCGATACATCTTTTTTGCGCATTTAATAAGTACGTTCTGTATTACATTTGCTAGCGTTTAAATTTAAGTAAATGTGATGAGTATGGGAAAGAACGATTTTGTATGCGGACGTACATAACCGAGTTATGTGAGGGAGGACATCATTCTACGGCGAAGAGTTATCAAGATGCCTTGAATTCATTCAAGCGGTTTAGTGGTCGGGAGGAAATCCCTTATACCTATATTAATAACGAGAACCTTCTATTTTATCAAAATTTCGGAGAAACTTTGCGTCGACAGATTGGAGAAACGTGTGGCGAGCCAGCCGGAAGGGGAGAAGGATTATGAGGTCTATGTCGCTTCCCAAAAGGAGATGAGCCTCACTGCTGCAGGCAAGCGGAAGTGGGTAGAACGAATCCTGTTCCGCTCCATAGTTTTCATCCGCTGTACCGATACCTTACGTAGAAAGGAGATCGTGCACCTTCCATACATCAAACGTTTCATGGTGAACATCGCCGGAGAGAGGCGAGGCGGCATACGTCCCGTGGCCTTCATCCCGGACGATCAGATGGCCAAGCTTCGCCGGATAGTGGGACCTGTTTTGTGATTCGCATAGACTTGCTTGGCTGTGCCAAGGTCAGTATTTCCCGTGATCTGCTTGGTGGGGTTTCTTTGCTTGTTGCTAAATTATATGCATGTATGTCTGAAAAAGGCAGACAAACCCTGTATCGTGGCTTTTGATGAATTTCAGCAGATTTCCAAATACCCTGAAAAAAATATTGAAGCTTTATTGCGCTCCCATATTCAGCATTTATCTAATGTGCATTTTATCTTTTCAGGCAGTGGGTGTCATTTGGTAACGGAGATGTTCCTCTCTTCCGCTCGTCCATTCTATAACAGTACATCGATTTTGGAATTGTATCCTATCGTCGCTGAAGAATACATACCTTTTGTCTGTCATTGGTTTGATGTGTATGAACGGGCTATTCGTGAGGAAGATGTATTGGTTATATATCGTTTGTTTGAGGGGAATACATATTATATGCAGAAAACTTTTCATGAAGCTTTTATAAATATCCCTATAGGCAGTAGTTGTACGTTGGATATATTACGGCAGACAGTTGATGGAGTTTTGGAAGAGGCAGGCGATGGATATCGCCAACTATTGTCCAGAATTCCCGAACGTCAGAAAGAATTGCTGTATGCCATAGCCTCAGCAGGTAAGGCGGAGAAGATTATGAGTGCCGGTTTCATTCGTAAATATTCATTGGTCTCCAGCAGTGCAGTCCAAGCGGCTGCCCGTAAACTGATGGAATTGGATTTGCTGACTGAAGAAGATAATATTTATTTTATCCCGGATATTCTGTTCCGTATGTATCTTCAGCGGCTAAAGAACACGAATATTATCTTCATTCCGTCGTAACTATCCGTATCCACATAAAAGAAAGAGGCTAACCCCGAAGGATCAGCCTCTTTTATCGCTTTAATAGAAAATTCAATTAAAGTGCACCCACTTCTTTCAAAGCCTCGTTAGTCTTATGAACAGCGGCAGCGCTCTTAGCGAACAACTCTTTCTCCTCAGCTGTCAATTCCAACTCAACGATCTTCTCGATACCGTTCTTGCCAAGGATAACAGGAACACCGATGCAGAGATCAGATTCACCGTACTCACCTTCCAAGTAAACAGAGCAAGGAACCATCTTACCTTGGTTGTGAATGATAGACTCAACAACGAATGCTCCAGCAGCACCCGGCGCATACCAAGCGGAAGTACCTAACAATTTAGTTAATGTAGCGCCACCAACCATTGTGGAAGCAACAACCTCTTGCAATTTTTCTGCGCTTAACAATTTGCTAACAGGGATACCTTTGTAAGTAGCCAAGCGAGCCAACGGAATCATTGTAGTGTCACCGTGACCACCGATTACCATACCCTCAACCTCGTTAGCGTTACAGCCTAGAGCCTGAGATAAGAAATATTTGAAACGAGAGCTATCCAAAGCACCACCCATACCGATGATACGGTTCTTCGGCAAGCCTAAAGACTTCAATGACAAATAAGTCATTGTATCCATCGGGTTAGAGATAACTACCAAGATTGCGTTCGGAGAGTATTTCAAGATGTTTTGAGCTACGCTCTTAACGATACCAGCGTTAACACCGATCAGTTCTTCGCGAGTCATACCCGGTTTACGAGGAATACCAGAAGTGATAACTACAACGTCAGAGTTAGCTGTCTTCTCATAATCGTTTGTGCAACCTACAACCTTAGTATCGAAACCTAGCAATTGAGCGGTCTGCATCATATCCATCGCTTTACCTTCGGATACGCCTTCCTTTACGTCTAGCATTACAACTTCGTCTGCCACTTCATTGAAGGCAAGAACATTTGCGCAAGTAGCGCCTACATTTCCGGCACCAACAACTGTTACTTTTGACATAATAAATAAGTTTTAGTATGTTATTACTTAATAATACGCTATGTTTTTAACGATGGCAAAGGTACAATCTATTACGGAATAAAGAAATATTTCCGTATATATTTTTGAGGGACATTATTAAATATCGCTAAAGCCTTGTCGAGGCTTCTTGACAACTTGGTACGCTTTTATTTTTAAGATCTTGAGGAAATGTTGTATCTTGGGTGTGAACAAAACTAAACCGAGGGAAGTTTTATTTATATGGGTTATTAATCTTAAATCCAACGTACTTATGAAAGTTCTTATATATATCCGAAAAGTCCTGTTTTTGTTTCTCTGCGGGGCCTTGTCTTTCTCTTACGGCTACGGTCAGGAGCTACCGCTTCTGCCGGATACGATCAAGCCTCTCTTGTCGGATTCCAATTTGATAGATGAGTTGATCACTGTCGGATATGCTACGGGCAATCGTAGTACTTTATCCGGTTCCGTAAATCGGGTGAATGAAGGGGGGATGAATGAGGGATTGATCTCTACACCCTTGGACGCTCTTCGGGGAAGGGTATCCGGCGTTAGTATCCCGGTTGGAGGAAATAGCGCCGCTGCCTTGGCTGCCGTCCGGGTCCGGGGTACAACTTCCTTAACGGGAGGTAATGATCCGTTGGTGATTATTGATGGGGTTTTTGCCGATCTTAATTTGCTTAGCTCGATCTATCCGGCGGATATCGAGAACTTTCACGATCTTGAAAGATGCCTCGGAGACTGCTCAATATGGTTCTCGTGGCGCTTCCGGTGTTATCGAGGTAACGACAAAGAAAGGGCGGCAGGGAGCTTTTAGTATCAGTTATGATGGGAGTTTCGGTGTGGAGGCGGCTTATAAAAGTTTGGATATGTTATCGACGAATGGTTTCCGGAAACTGGCGGAGGAACGTAATATCGGTATTTTAGATTTAGGAAATAATACGGACTTTCAGGATGAGGTCACCCGGTTGGGGTTGGTGCAGAATCATCATATCGCTTTTGGGGGTGGTTCGGAGACTTCCAGTTATCGTGCCTCCTTGGGATTTGTGGAAAGGGAAGGGGTTATCAGAAATACGAACTCACGTAATTTTACGACCAAGTTGAATATTACACAGCATGCGTTCAATGATCTTCTAGTCTTTGATTTAGGCATATTTGGTTCCTTGCTGAAAAATGCTTATTTAAATGACGTACAGAAGATGTTCTATTCCGCCGCTACTTTCAACCCGACATTTCCGAATCATAAGAATATGGAGACGGGTAGCTGGGATCAAATAACTAACGCTAGCCAGATCACGAATCCTTTGGCTTGGTTGGAGGTGAAGGATGATGATTCGAATGCTCATATAAATACGCACTTAAAACTGGTTTTTAACTTGAGTAAGCATTTAATGTTTACGGCTTTCGGTTCGTATACCTATAATGTAATAGATAACGCCCAATACCTCCCTACTTCGGTTTGGCACATGGGCAGGCTTATCGGGGGGAGCGGAAAACAGAATCTTTATTAGGAGGATTTACATGTTGGCCTATAAAAAAGACTTTGGTTTGCAATCAACTAAATGTATTGGGATTGGCGGAAGCTCAGAAATGATAACGAGAGGTTTTTAATACGACTGCGATCGAATTTCAGTACCGATCGTTTTGGTTATGATAATTTACAGGC
>ENA-OQAB01000857-OQAB01000857.1-human-gut-metagenome-genome-assembly--contig:-NODE-857-length-15312-cov-2.908462_pt1 | contig 15312 bp, 17 predicted proteins | sample MGYA00242490_ERZ504517 | MGnify/ENA primary metagenome ERZ504517 (study PRJEB26092, sample SAMD00036298) | human gut metagenome | host: Homo sapiens | study: EMG produced TPA metagenomics assembly of...
CAGTTATGAAGAAAAAGCACCCCGGTGTTCTTATGATCGCTCAGGAGGACGGACTGTGGCCGGAGCTTACAGATGATGTGGAAAACGATCATATTGGTTTTGACTATAAATGGAACAATAACTGGACCAGTGATTTTATTCATTATCTGGAGCTGGATCCCGTTCAGCGTCAGTATGACCATGATCAGCTTACTTTGTCCATGCTCTATGCTTACTGCGAGCATTATGTACTGACACTGGGAACAAGAAGTGCCGGGGAGATCAGTGAATTTATGGATAAGCTTCCGGGCGATGAGAAACAGAAGCTTGCCCAGATAAGAGCTGCCTATACGTATCAGATGCTTCATCCGGGAATTAAAATGACTTCTCCGGGTAAAGAGCTTTCCCGGGAAATGGAAACATTTTTCCATGATCTGAATGAGCTTTACTGTTCTCATCCCGCGCTGTGGCAGAAAGACCATGAATATGAAGGTTTTGAATGGATCCAGCTGATGAAGTATGAAGAAAATGTACTGACCTTTATGAGGAAAACAGAAAAACCGGAAGAAACCCTTGTAGCGGTGGTGAATTTTGCGGCAGTACCCTATGAAAACTACCAGATCGGCGTTCCTTTTAAGGGTAAATACAAAGAAATCTTTAACAGCGACCGAAAAGAATACGGAGGTATGGGTGCCGGAAATCCAAGGGCAAAATCCAGTAAGGCAGAGGAATGTGATGAGAGAGAAAATTCTCTGAAGATACGGATTCCGGCTTTTGGAGCCGTAGTGCTGTCCTGTACACTGGCAGAAAAAGCAGAAAAGAAGCCGCTGAAAAAGCCGGCTGCCCGTAAAAGATCAACAGCAAAAAAAACATCCAAAAAGCCTGCGGCCTGAAAAAAGAAGGTGGCGAAAAATTTGGACTTTCAAGATTGTAGCCCCTGTTTTCTGATGATATAATAAAAAAGGCAAGGAGACCGCTTTCATGTTAAAAATGATGATCCGCATGGATGATGATAAGATAACGACAGAGAAAAAATACCATTTGGACGGTATTTACAGTACAATCAATAACACATTCCTTACAGTGGGACTTTCTCATATTGAGGATGGTTCTGGTGCGTTAGTATATCGTGATTGTGGACGGGCAAGGGATTTCAGCCTGTTTGGGAAAATAGTCAATACTTTGAAAAGGCAGACTTGGTTTATGGATAATGTAGCCGTTTGGCGTTTATATGACAGTGATGATTCCGACAGCTCCGAAAATTTTAATGAAGAAGATCTGCTGACCCATTACAGAGAAAAACAGGCTATGAGGGCTTGATCTTTTGGAGAGAAAATATTTTAAGGCACTGAATTTTTGACAGAATTATTAAAACCATCAGAAGACATTGTAATCGACGATTCACTTCTGATTGCTCCATCCGAGGAACCAACAGAATAAGGATACATATCAGGCAGGACATGAAAAATGTCCTGCTTTTTGGGCTCTATGTCAAGTTTTGGGGTGGGATTCTTAGGAATCTCGCCCCGTTACTGCGTTTGGAGCCTTTTTTACATTTTTAAGTTCTATACTTATATTTGGGCATGAAAAATAAACCTTCGTGCCAGTCTTGTTTATAAGTTTCTATTTAAATTGTCGTTCATCTCGTTCTATCTTCATAACATCACCTGATATAATTTTATATTTCATGTGATATTATTTGAACGATTATAAATTTCATACAACCGACTATTTATTTTTATAATAAGGGCAATAAATTTGTATTGTAACTATTAACGATATAAAGCCCAGAGGTCAAGTATATAGAAAATTATAGGAGGAAAAATGAGTAGAGAGACTATAAAATATTTGATTGATATGATCCCCGAAAAAGACATTGATACAATTTATAGAGTTTTAGTGCGTTTTGTTCCTGAGACAAAACCACTTCCGGACGAAATAGAAGCAATATTAGAAGCAAAAGCAGATACATCTCCGACAATTTCTCATAACGAGATTAACTGGGATTAAAAGCAAATTTATAAAAGTTTTCAAAAAGAACAGGTTTTATCTTGTTCTTTTTTTATACTCAAAATTAATGTAAAAGCAGGCACAGAAAGGAGAACAAAATCATGAAAAAACAATGAAAATAATCGAACTTAGAAACCACCTTTACAAAATGGCAGAGGACAGCACTTTAGGATGGAAATACTCTTCCGATCACAAAGCTTACATGGAAATGATTGATTATCACACCGGAAAAGTTTATGCACTGGAGCATGATGTATTCGATCAAGAATACTCAAAGGGAAGACGGCTAAATCCATGTCAAATTGCAACTTTTCAGGATGTGCCTGTTATTGGTGTTTTTGATATGCGGAATGTAGATGAACCTGATATCTGGGGCAACGCAAATTATTTGAAATACATTCGTAAAAAACTTTGACTTTTCAAGGAAAGATTGATTATCTCAAGGATAAACTTGCTAAAATAGAACAAGCGAAATCACAGTTTGCTTTTCATGTATACGAGCATGTAAAGGAACAATGCCCCAACGCAGATGCAACTTTCAAGGAAAATTTAATTACTATGGTGGGTGTACCGGGATTCCATTTGCTTGAAGAAGCTGGATATATTGAACTGCTTTCATTTTCGCCCACTACAATGCTTAAGACTTCTTTCATGCCATCTTCATTGATTCCAAGTACCACAATGCAGCCAGCTTCCTGATCACACCATCATCCCGTACAGAGAAGTGCACAGCATCAATAAAAACGATTGGATACACAGGTGACAAAGGACGGTTCTGCCATTCCTCGATTTTTGGAAGGAGCTTATCTGTGATACCGGATACCATTCCTTCACTGACTTCAAACCCATAAACATCCTCTATGGTTTCTGAAATCTGCCGTGTAGTCATCCCCTTGGCATACATTGCAATAATCTTATCATCAATCGCAGAAATATCCTTTTGACGTTTTGGGAGCACTTGCGGTTCAAAAGAACTTTGGCGATCCTGAGGTACATCTACTTCGAATTCACCGTATTTACTACGAACAGTTTTAGACTTTGTTCCATTACGGTAATTAGGCTCACCAGATCTTTCATAACGATCGTATCCAAGATGATTGTCCATTTCTGTTTCAAGCATATCTTGAAGGGCTCCGGAAAGCAGATCTTTAAGTGCCTCCTGAATATCCTCAGCTGATTGGATATCGTATTCCTGGAGTAGTCCCTGAATAAGATTTCTTTTTCCTTCTGTCATCGGTTTTGGTTTGTAAACTTCTTTTTTCTGTTTGCCATAATAAAAGGCCTCCTATGATTTAATATATTTTATCATAGAAGACCTTTATAGTGTTTAATTTACAGAGATTTTTTTACAGGCTCATGTGCGCTTATCAGCCAATCTATAACCATCATATCTTATACTTTCCCCCATAATACAATCTTCGTATCCATCATAAGTAGATCTTTTTACTTCCGAAAATTTTTCCTTTTTGAGCCATTTAAGTATTCCACCGCTGAAAGTCTGAGATCTTACTTCTTTGCTTTTGTCTACAATAGTTTGTTTTTAAGACTTTTCTTAGCATCTTTATACTTTTCGCAATAAGCATCCTTTTTGGCGTTGATTTCTGCATTGGTTTTCCGTAGAAATAGTTACCGTTTACATCTTTGTAGAATTTATATTTGATTCCATTAATTGTTTTGGTTCCCCATGAACCTTCTCCATTTTTTCTTCGACTTGCCATTGCATCATACCTCCAACCATCTAAAACGTATGTTCGCAATAGCTGATTAGTTTTTTAATTTTACTTGACAATCTTATATTTGTGCATTAAGATAATAAATGTGTTTGGAGAACACGTTGTACTTTTACCATAACTATAATGAAAACTATGGTAAAAGTAAATAGGGTAAAAGCAGGAAAGAAATTACCATAGTTAGAATAACATTAGATGGTATTATAAGGTACAGCGAAGTAATACTTAACCAGTTGGAAAATCTGCTAAAAACCCTTATAACATGCGGAAATAAAGGAAAATCTTTGATTTCCGTTGTCACAGGCTGGAATAGCTCAGTCGGTAGAGCACTTCACTCGTAATGAAGGGGTCGTGAGTTCGAGTCTCATTTCCAGCTTTTATGATACAGATATCAGTAAGTGATATATACGATCCAAAAAAATGACTGTTCTTTCAGAAAATGAGAGAACAGTTTTTTGTTTTTACAGGAAAAACCAGGAGCAGGAAGGTTGTTCAGGAAAACGGAAATGTTGCTTTTGCAAATGGATTTTGGTTTTGCTGACACTTGCAATAGACAGAGATTATGGTATGATTAAATATCAGTAAGATGTTTCAGATCATGTATAAACTGACAGAAAGGATAAGCGAACCCCATCCTTTTTATTGGCGATATACTTATTTATGAGGAGAAGCGTTATGGATGAAACAGAACAGCGGATCATTGATCTTATAGAAGAGCACAGACAGGAGATTCTGGATTTTGCCAGGGATATTGAAGGGCATCCGGAGCCTGGCTTTCAGGAAGTACGAACAGCGAAAAAAACAGCAGAGCTTCTGAAAAAAATATGGATATGAGGTTCAGGAGGGAATTGCCCTGACCGGAGTCCGGGGCGGCTGGAACAGCCAGGACGGAGGTCTGGAACGGATATCCGGAGCAGGAAAAAACGTTGCAGGAAAAAGTACGGGAAAGTTTCCGAATATTTCAGTGATCGGGGAGATGGATGCCATTGGATGCAAAGCTCACCCGATGGCAGATGCGCAGAACGGCACAGCCCACGCCTGCGGCCACCATGCTCAGATGGCTGTGCTGGCCGGGGCGGCAATGGTTTTTGCAGATCCTGAGATCAGAAAACAGATTACAGGCTCTCTGACTTTTTTGGCTGTGCCTGCAGAAGAATACATTGATGCAGATAAAAGAACAGCCCTTCGGAAACAGGGAATCTGTTTCGGTTCCGGCAAAAGTGAAATGATCCGAAGAGGAGAGTTTGACAATACAGATCTTGTGATGACGACTCATGTACATATGGTTCCGGTTGAAGAGGACTTTTATCTGGGGAATCCTGCCTGCAATGGTTTTACAGCAGAACGAGTGACCGTCCGGGGAAAAGCAGCCCATGCAGCCATTGATCCCTGGAATGGCGTCAACGCGCTAAGTATTGCCTCAAGCGCCATTCAGATGATGGGACTGATGCGGGAAAACTTCCGGGAGGAGGATCATGTGCGGCTTCACAATGTAATCCGAAAAGCCGGAGATGTGGTAAACAGTGTGCCGGATGAGGCGGTTGTGGAAACAAAGATCAGAGCATCTTCTCTGGAACGGATTCAGGAAGTACAGGAGATGATCGACCGGGCCTATGACGGAGCTGCCTATGCTTTCGGTGGAAAAATTGAAAGAGAAAGGATTCCCGGCTACATGCCTGTCCGTCCAAGGGAGGCGGATCCGGCGCTGGTTCAGGCGGCAGAGGCGTTGGGAGTTTCTTTTCGTACTGTGAAGCCGGGAGATTTTAACAATGCATGTACGGATATGGGAGATCTTACCCAGCTGTTTCCGGTAGTAAATTTTACCTTCCGGGGCTTTGAAGGCCGGCTTCACGGAGAAGATTTCCGGATCACAGATGAAGAAAAGGCATATATTCTTCCGGCAAAGCTTATGGCGCTTACCATTTACCGGCTTTTGAGAAACGATGCCCGGAAGGCAAAAAAGATCGTGGATGATTTCACTCCGGTTTTTGACAAAAAACAATATATAGAGTATATTGAAAAGCAAATGTAAATATATAGAGTTACTGATCACTCCGTTCACAGAAATCTGGTCAAAACGCATTTCAAATCGCTTTCGTTGATGGTATTTTGCCCCGTATGTCCCGGAACTTTGGAATATATATCAGAACACCTTCCGGGACAGTGAGGTGCAGACAGTAACGATATAAATAAAAGCATCCCGGACAGAAAATGTGTGCGGGACAGAAACAGTAAGGAGGTAGTATAAAAAACAGAGATGACAGAAAAGTGTTTGGAATTAAAAAATATCAGAAAAGGATTTTCAAATGAGGAGGAAGTTTTAAAGGGCATCAGTCTTGCTATTGAAAAAGGTGAGTTTATTACCCTTCTGGGATCTTCCGGATGTGGAAAGACAACAACGCTGCGTATTATTGCAGGACTTGAAATGCCGGATGCGGGACAGGTGTTTCTGGATGGAAAGGATGTAACTGCTCTGAATCCGGAGGACCGGGATGTAAACACGGTATTTCAGAACTATGCTCTTTTTCCTCATATGAATGTGGCAGATAATATCGGTTACGGTCTGAGGCTGAAAAAGGTTCCCAGGACTGAAATCCGCAGAAGAGTAAAGGAAATGCTGGAGCTGGTGCAGCTTCCCGGCTATGAAAAAAGAAAGCCCTCTGAGCTTTCAGGCGGTCAGAAGCAAAGAGTTGCCATTGCCAGAGCCCTTATTAATAATCCGAGGGTGCTTCTTCTTGACGAGCCTCTGGGAGCTCTTGACCTTCAGCTGAGACGGGCCATGCAGGTGGAATTAAAGCGGCTCCAGAAAAAGCTTGGCATTACGTTTATTTATATTACTCACGATCAGGAGGAGGCTATTAACATGTCCGACCGGATCGCGGTAATGAATCACGGAACCTTTGAACAGATCGGAACTCCGGATGAAATCTACAATCATCCCCGCACAAGCTATGTGGCAACCTTTGTGGGAAATGCGAATATCCTGAAAGGAGTGGCAGGAGCCACAGAAAACGGAAAGGTAGCTGTTAATATTTCAGGAGGCCATATTCAGGCGGATTCTTACAATGAGACAATCCGGCCCGGAGAAAAAGTGACTCTGGCAGTGCGGAGCGAAAACATAAGAATTGACGAGGAATGTTCCTGCGGCCTTTCGGCAGTGGTAACGGAAAAAACCTTTGCAGGAGGACTTCTTCGGGTTGTTCTGAAGCTTACAGACGGGACAGAGCTTGTGGCAAGCCGCTATGGCATAGATGCGAGAGTGCAGCAGGGGCAGACAGTCAGCGTGTGCTTTGCGCCGGAGGATGCGGTTCTTGTAGACCGGGATGCTGTCCGGGAAGGCGGGGAGGCCTGAGGATGAAAGGAACAAAAGCAAAAAAGAAAACCACCTCAGTTGTGGATGATCCTGCCTCTGTATTTTTTTACGCTGGTGTTTGTGGCAGGACCTCTTATTTATATGGTGGCTCTTAGCTTCGCCCAGCCGGGAAGCGGAACCTCCGTGGAGTGGAACCTGACCCTGGAAAATTACAGAAAAATTCTGGACCCGGTTTATCTTCAGACCTTCCGGGAATCCTTTCAGCTTGCCCTGACCAGTACGGTGATCATCTGTCTGGTGGGATATCCTTTCGGGTATTTTATGGCAAAAATGTCTGATACCTGGAAAAAAAGAGCCATGCTTCTTCTGATGCTGCCCTTCTGGATCAATTCCCTGATCCGTCTTTACGGATGGATCATCATCCTTCAGAACAAGGGTGTGCTGAATTATATTTTAAAGGGGCTGGGTATCATTGATAAGCCGCTGAAAATCCTGTACAGCTATCCGGCTATTGTAGTGGGTATGGTTTATGTACTTCTGCCCTTTATGATCCTTTCCGTATATTCCAGTGCGGAAAAGCTGGACTGGTCTCTTGTGGAGGCAGCCCGTGACCTTGGGGCGGGAAAAATAAAGGCATTCTGGACCGTTTCCTTTAAGCTGACCCTTCCGGGACTTCTGTCAGGAGTAATCCTTACCTTTATTCCGTCTATGGGACTGTTCTTTATAGCGGACATCCTGGGAGGAAATAAGATCGTTCTGGTAGGAAGTCTGATCCAGGAGCAGATGACAAGGGGAAATAACTGGCCCTTTGCGGCAGCTCTTGCAGTGGTGCTGATGATCCTTACCTCACTGATGATCGGTCTTTACCGTAAAATAACAAATGTAAAAGAATTGGAGGGAATCGGATGAAAAAAATACGAAGCTCTCCGGGCTGTATCTTGGAATTGTGTTTTTTCTGATGTATCTGCCGGTGGCAGTGGTGATTATTTTTTCCTTTAACGAGTCCAGGCTTCCTGTGCGGTTTACGGGATTTTCCCTTAAATGGTATCAGGAGCTTTTAAATGACAGAGCCATGATCGAGGCTCTGGGAAACAGTCTGGTACTGGGCGCAGCAAGCTGTCTTGTTTCCGCGGTGATCGGAACTCTGGGAGCAGTGGGACTTTCCAGAATACACTGGAAAACAAAAGGGGCTCTGGAATATATATCCATTCTTCCGCTGATGATCCCGGAGATCATTCTGGGAATGGTACTGATGGCATTCTTTTATCTTCTGGATATGCCGTTCGGAATGCTGACTCTTCTTCTGGGCCACACGGTTTTCTGTGTTCCCTATATTCTGATGGAGGTAAAAGCAAGACTTGCAGGAATGGATCCGTCTCTGGAAGAGGCGGCCCGTGATCTTGGCGCAGGAAGCTTCCGGGCTTTCTGGGATATTACGCTGCCTCTTATTATGCCGGCAGTTATGTCAGGCTCTCTTCTGGCATTTGCCATGTCCATGGATGATGTGGTGATCAGTATTTTTGTAAACGGACCCCGGATCTCCACCCTGCCCGTAAAGGTTTACACACAGCTGAAAACAGGAGTGACGCCTGAGATCAATGCACTCTGTACCCTGATGCTTGCATTTACTCTGGCAGTGCTTCTGGTGTATACGCTGATCACCAGACTGGTAAAAGGGAAAAACAGACTCTTTTCAACAAAACAAAAATAGGTTATACTAAAATAGTACAGATTAAAATAACAGATAGAGGAGGACAACATGAAAAAATCATTTGTAATGGCGTTATGTGCAGCTCTGACAGTAACTGCGGCAGCGGTTCCGGTCAGCGCAGATTCTGATAAGGAGCTGGTACTGTTTACCTGGGAAAATATGTTCCCCCAGGAGGTACTGGACGGATTTGAAAAAGAAACAGGCGTAAAGATCATATATTCCAACTTTGACACAGACGAAACCATGCTGGAAAAGCTTTCCATGGCAAAGGGCGGAGATTATGACATTGTAATTGCGGACGATTACATTCTGGAAAATGTGATCCAGGAAGGCCTGGCAGAAAAGCTGGATAAATCAAAGCTGTCCGGCTTTGAAAATATCAACCCTCTTTATCAGGGCCAGTTTTATGACCCGGAGGATGCATATACGGTTCCTTATGGTGCAGGAATCCCCCTGATCGTGTATGATCCGGAAATGGTTGACATTGATATTAAGGGATATGCAGATCTCTGGGATCCGTCTCTGGAAGACAGCATTGCCCTGGTTGCCAACTACCGTGTGATCAATGGAATCACCAATCTGATGCTTGGAAAGAGCATGAATGAAGAAGATGTAGATTCCATCAAAGAAACCGGAGAAAAGCTTCTGGAGCTGGCTCCCAACGTGCGTCTGATCCAGGATGACAACACACAGAATGCGCTTCTGAACGGAGAGGCAAGTGTGGGCTTTCTTTATACTTCACAGGTAACGGCTGCTCTTGCAGAATATCCGGAGCTTGAAGTGGTTTATCCGGAAGAAGGTCTGGGATTCGGAATTATGGGAATGTTCATTCCAAGCGAGGCTCCAAATAAGGAGGCTGCATACCAGTTTATGGACTATATCCTTCAGCCGGAGATCGCAGCACAGTGTACAGATTTTATCGGCTACTACAGCACAAATAAAGCGGCAGACGAGCTGGTAAATCCGGATCTGGTAGTGCCGGATTCAGTGAAAAAAGGCGATATTGTACAGAATGTAAGTGCAGAGGCAGAAGAGCAGTACAGCAAAAACTGGACAGAATTCAAGGCAGCCTGCGACTGACGGAAATAAGGGGGGACAAGATGGAAATCTACAAAGGGACAGCGACCTTTTCCGGAATTGCCATCGGTAAAATACTGTATTACAGCAGAGGTGAATACCAGATACGGCAGTGTCTGGTAAGCAACATAAAAAAAGAAATCCAGGAATTTCATACAGCCAGACTGCAGGCTGTTAAAGAACTGGAAGAACTTTATGAAAAAAACAGAAGTTTGAATGAACAGGAGGCAAAGTTTTTTCTGGGACAGATCAAGACTTCTGGAATCAGAAAGCTATCAGAAAGCAATTGAAAGCTGCATTTCGCTGGAGAAGGTAAACGCAGCATATGCGATCATGACAAACAGGGATGAGCTGACAGAAACCTTCCGGAATCTGGAGGAGCCTGTGGTGCGCCGGCGCATCCAGGATATTCAGGAAATTTCTGCGCGGCTGATCCGTATTCTGGGAGGCTCCTGCACCCGGATCAGCCTGGGTGACGAGCCGGTGATCGTGGTGGCAGAATCTCTTGCGCCTACAGAGATCATGGAAATGGACAAGCAAAAGCTTCTGGCAGTTGTCATGCATCACGGTTCAGCAGTATCTCATACTTCTATTATGACAAAGACTATGGAAATCCCTGCTCTTGTGGATATAGAAGCAGATGATGAGTGGGACGGCCAGACAGCCATTGTGGACGGTTATACAGGGACTCTGTATCTGAACCCGGATGCGGAGATCAAGAGAGAATACCGGATCCGTCTGGAGGCGGATAAAAAGGAAAAAGAAGAGCTTCTGAAGCTGAAAAACCAGACAGATGAAACAGCAGACGGAAAAAAGATCGGGCTTTATGCCAATATCGGAAATATGAGCGATCTGAACAATGTGCTCTTTTACGGTGCGGCAGGAATCGGGCTTCTCCGCAGTGAGTTTCAATATCTGGGAAGAGAAAATTATCCGAGAGAAAACGAGCTTTTCCGGGCATATAAACAGCTTGCAGAAACTATGGGAGACCGTCTTACAGTAATCCGTACCTCTGATCTGGGAGCGGACAAACAGGCCTCCTATCTGGACATTCCGGAAGAGACAAATCCCATTATGGGAAATCGGGGAATCCGCCTCTGTCTGGACCGGAAACGTATGTTTAAGGCGCAGCTTCGCGCCATCTACCGGGCCAGCGCCTACGGGAATCTTGCCATAATGTATCCCATGGTTTCCTCAGAGGCTGAAATGGATGAAATTGAGGAGATCATTGGTGAGGTAAAGGAAGGATTGAAAGAAAAAGAAATTCCCTTCCGCGATATTCAGACAAGCATAATGATCGAAACTCCGGCTGCAGTGATGATCAGCCGTGAGCTGGCAAAAAGAGTGGATTTTTTAAGTATTGGCACAAATGACCTTACTCAGTATACACTGGCTATGGACAGGCAGAATCCCCTTTTGAAAAATAAATATGACGATCATCATCCTGCCATTCTGCGAATGATCCGCATGGTGGTGGAGGCTGCGCACGCAGAAGGAAAAAAAGCAGGAATCTGCGGTGAAATTGCCGCTGATACAGAGCTGACAGAAACCTTTCTCCGAATGGGAGTGGATTTCCTGTCCGTAGTTCCTGCCTGTATCCTTCCGGTAAGAAAGGCTCTCAGAGACACCGATTTAAGCGTCGGTGAGGCTTTGGAGACAGAACGCAGCATTTAAGAAAGAAAGGCAGCTCATGAAAAATAAAAGTAAAGTAATTCTTCTTCCCTGTAATTCCTACAGGGAAGAACTTGTTTATGATAGTTTAAAAAAAGGGATTAAAGCTTCTGGGCGGACTGGAAGCCCTTATCTCAAAAGACGAAAAAAATTCTTTTAAAGCCCAACCTTCTGAAGCGGGCAGAGGTAGAAAAGGCAGTGATCACTCATCCTGCAGTGGTGGGAATGTTCGGGAAACTTTTAAAAGAAGAGGGATATGAAAGAGTGATTCTGGCAGATTCCTGCGGACATGGAAATACCACAAAAGTCATTGCCGGAACAGGAATGGACACGTATCTTCAGGAACTTGGCATCCCGGCCGTTGACTTTTCGGAAGGCATCCGGACTCCCTATGAGGAAGGCGTTCAGGCAAAAGAGTTTATTCTTGGCAAAGAGCTTCTGGAAATCAACTGCGTGATCTCTCTGTGCAAAATGAAAACCCATGCGCTGGAGCGGATCACAGGGGCGGTGAAGAACAGCTATGGATTTATTTACGGCCTTCATAAAGCAAAAGGACATACCCTTTTTCCAAGTGCAGACAGTTTTGCCAGAATGCTGATCGATCTGAACCAGTGCGTAAATCCCAGACTTTATATTATGGACGGTATTACAGCCATGGAGGGAAACGGCCCGGGCTCAGGAGATCCTGTTGATATGAAGGTTATGCTGATGTCCACAGATCCGGTGGCTCTGGACAGTGTATTCTGCCGTCTGGTGCATCTGAAGCCTCAGATGGTTCCCACCTGTTATCATGGAGAGAAGATGGGACTTGGAACCTGGAAAGAAGAGGAAATACAGCTTCTGACCCCGGAAGGAGAACTCTCCATGGCAGAAGCTGTAAAAAAATACGGAAATCCGGAATTTAATGTAGACAGAAGAATAATAAAATATGGAATCTGGGAAAAAATGGCAAAGGCTTTGAATCTTTTCCAGAAAAAGCCGTATATTGAGGGATCCAGATGCATCCGCTGCGGAATCTGTGTGAACAGCTGTCCGGTACCGGAAAAAGCAGTGGATTTTAAAAACGGAAAAGACCATCCTCCGGTTTATAATTATAAAAAATGTATCCGGTGTTTCTGCTGCCAGGAAATGTGCCCGGAAAAGGCAATAAAAGTAAAGTGAAAAAAATTATCCCAGAAGTTTTTTCATTTCCCGTATGAAATCCGGAGTGGTTCCGCAGCAGCCTCCGATGATCCCTGCGCCGTTTTCCACAAGAACCTGCATATGTTTTGCAAAGTCCGCCGGGTTCATGCTGTATACCGCATTTCCCTGATCGTCAATAACAGGCATTCCGGCGTTGGGCTTGGCAATAACCGGAATGGAAACGGCTTCCCGGATATTCCGGATGACAGATACAAGCTGATCCGGTCCTACAGAACAGTTGATCCCAACAGCCGCGGCTCCTGCGCTCTCAAAGGCAACAGCGGCTTCTACGGCATTTCCACCGCTGAAAATACTTCCGTCAGCTTCTACCGTAACCGTACACATAACGGGAAGATCGCAGACGGAATTGGCGGCATCCACAGCGGCCAGAGTTTCCTCAATATTGATCATGGTTTCTGCTGCGATCAGATCCACTCCTGCGTTTTTCAGAATTGTGATCTGTTCTTTATACATTTCAAAGGCATCTTCATAGGTATATTCGCCGTCAGCAGTAACAAACTGGCCGGAGGTGGTAATGTCTCCTGCCACAAAGGCTTTGTTTCCCGCAATTTCTCTGGAGTAGGAAACCAGAGTACTGTTGATCTCCTGAATTTTATTTTCCAGTCCGTGCTGCTTCAGGCTCAGCCGGTTCCCTCCGAAGGTGGGGGCATAAATGATCCGGCTTCCTGCTTCTATATAAGATTTCTGAAGCTTCTGGATCACATCCCTGTGCTCGATCACCCAACGTTCTGTGCAGATGCCCCGGGGCATTCCCTGGGCCATAAGATTGGAACCGGTGGCTCCGTCAAGAAAAAGAAGGTTTTCTGTTAATTTCTGAAATTCCTGTTTTGTCATAATAGCTGCCTCCTCTGTAAGCTTTATTTTATAAGCAGCCTGTGTGCAAGCTCCGCATATCCTGCGAAAAGGTGCTTATGTCTCTGATAACAAAATCGTTATCAGTTTCAGGTGTCATTATAGCATTTTCAGGAACAGATGACTACAAAAACATAGAAAAACGTTCTGTCCGGAAAAAATCAAAATACAATATAATAAAGCCTTTTTGCACAGAAAAATAAGGAGGCGGGAGAGTGCTATGAATTTATTTGATTTTACCTACTGCGGAAATTATAACCGGCACATTCAGAATCTTTCCAGAATGGTTCCCGAAAAGTGGAGCTTTGGCGAGAATGAGGACAGAGGAATCCTGAAAGGCTATCTGGAGCATACCTTCCAGAGGGTGTATGAAGAGGGAAAGGTACTGGAAGAAGACAGCTATGCGATTTTTAATACAGGACTTTTTAATTATTATTATCAGCCTGTGTACGCGTTTTTTGTGAAAAATCTGGTTCCGGACCGGCAGAAGTGGTTTCTGGAAGGATTTTACACAGAGTATTATTTATTAAAATCAGGAATCGTCAGTCTTCCGGAGAGGGCGGAATATGTAAAAAATCCTGCGGATCTTGTGTTTGATTCCCGTTTGGAGATCATCCCTCAGTATGAGCATATTTTTGGAGATGAGGAAAATATTCAGAGACTTCCGGAAAATGTCAGGACAAGCAGGATGAAGGTACAGCTTTTTGACGGAGCCCTGCGCCAGACCAGACATATGTTGGAGGCTGATTACCGCACCGCAGTGCCCCAGTATTACAATCATGGGATCCAGCTTCTGATCCCTGTCTGTCTGCAGAATCCGGGAAAGGCAGATCTGGCTCTTGCCTGTGTAAAAACCTCAGACGGAAAAAAATATCTGGGCAGGACATGCCTGACCATTAAAATGGCTTATCACAATGCAAGACTTCTTGCCAGGCTTGACAGCAGCTGGCTGCATCCGTAAGGGATAAAAGCGCTGAATTTCTGTTAATTTTAAAAATCGTATAAAAGTTATTGAAATCCCCCTGATTTTGTGATATACAGGTAGAGTTGCCCTGTATAAAAACAGGGGGATTTTTTAGGGAGGAATGGTCATGAGTAATAAACTGATTGATTTTATGAATATCTCAAAGGCGTATGGGATGCAGACCGTTCTGGATGATTTTAATCTTTACATAAGAGAAAATGAATTCCTGACACTTCTGGGACCCAGCGGCTGCGGAAAAACAACCACACTCCGTATTCTGGGAGGCTTTGAAACACCGGATGCCGGCCGTGTGATCTTTGACGGAAAGGATATTACGGATCTGCCGCCAAATAAAAGACAGCTGAACACGGTATTTCAGAAATATGCGCTTTTTACCCATATGACGATTGCGGATAACATTGCTTTTGGACTGAAGATCAAAAATAAAAGTAAGCAGTATATTCACGATAAAATAAAATACGCATTAAAACTGGTAAATCTGGACGGCTTCGAAAACCGTATGCCGGATTCTTTAAGCGGCGGACAGCAGCAGAGGATCGCCATTGCCCGGGCAATCGTAAATGAGCCAAAAGTCCTTCTTCTGGACGAGCCTCTGGGAGCCCTTGATCTGAAGCTGCGCCAGGATATGCAGTATGAGCTGATCCGCCTGAAAAATGAGCTGGGCATTACCTTTTTGTATGTAACTCACGATCAGGAAGAGGCTCTTACCATGTCTGATACCATTGTAGTTATGAATCAGGGATATATCCAGCAGATCGGAACGCCGGAAAAAATATACAAT